>JAAUYH010076463.1_pt1 | contig 16717 bp, 10 predicted proteins | sample 7278061 | NCBI WGS metagenome assembly JAAUYH01 (sample SAMN14350203, study PRJNA611818) | marine sediment metagenome | isolation source: surface marine sediment (0.6m) | place: French Polynesia: Moorea | collected 2018-08 | reverse complement strand
GTAGATTGGCGGTAAAAGGTAAAAGGTAAAAAGGATTAATTTTGATGGTGGGGGACGGCGAATTGCATTCGCTATGTGTCCCCACCATGTTGATTTCTTATTTATTTTTGCAAGAGGTCTACTATATCAGATCGATTTTACCCGTGACTTCGATCGTCCATCGAACCAAAGATTTCCATTCTGGGGATTGGGCTAACTCATGAGCATCGAACTTAACACCCCAATTTTGTGAAAACTCAGCAAAACATTCAGTCCAATTAATTACAGTTTCTAAAGGTGATAAAGGAGTGTAGTACCAGGCTTGTTTTAAATATTCTTTCATTTCAGTTTGATGCTTCGTATAGTATAAATACCAGGCAATCCATACGAAGGTAAGATAGCGAACGGAATGCTCCATGAGACGAACTTTTTCTGGTAGATTGGGTTGCCTAAAAAAATTATCTATAACGGCAGTTAAAGAGCGAGCCTGGGGTAAACCCTTGTGCATAGCACTTTGCTCGTGTTGTCGGTAGCATACCGTCACTCGTTTTAACCAAGTAGATTGACAACCTTTAAGAGCTAGTCTTAAAACTAGTTCTGTATCTTCTGCGGGAGGAAATCTAGAATCAAAACCACCTACATATTCAAGCCACTCGCGACGAAACATCATAGCACTAGGAAGTACTGGTCTCCAGCGTAGCCAATCTTCTAGATTTAGTTGAGGAGATTTTTCCCAAGGAAGAACTGACAAGAGCTTTTCTCCCTGAGAATTTACTCTTGACCAACCGCTATGAACTATGCCTAGATTGGGTCTTTTAGCAAAAATGGCTGCTTGGGCAGCTAATTTACCAGGAAGAAAATAATCATCTGCATCCAGAAAAGCAATTAATTCTCCTTCTGCTTCCGCGATACCTCGATTTCTTGCTGCTGCTACTCCTTGATTTTTCTGACGAATGTAACGAATATGGTTATTATTGTAAGTCTTTAATATATTTTCAGTCTCATCTGTAGAGCCATCATCGATTACAATTACTTCATATTCACAGTCTTGTTGCTCTAAAACACTATCGATCGCTTGAGCAATATATCGATCGCAGTTATAAGTAGGAATAATTACGCTTATTGTCGGTTTAGCAGCAGTACCTACCATAGTCGAGTATCCTGATGAAAATTTGAGAATAGAAAAAGATGTAGGTTGTCTACATCTCTTTTACTCGCTAATTATCTTAGCTGTATATTGGAAAATTTATAACCCTCTTTTTTTTATGAAGATGGTACTTGTTTCTGCTTGAGTTTTCGCCAGCAATAAAAACTACCCAAAAGTGATAGAGCCAATGTTATTCCTGGTTCGGGAGTAGTTGCTGGTTGTTGCTCTCTATCTACTTGTACGATGAATCTACTATCGACAATATTGCTGTCACCATCGATACCCATCGAGGGAATAAACACATTAATTCCTTCTGTGCCATTATCTCCTCTAACAGCAAAAAAATTAGCTTCTGACGAAGAGCTTGATGTTCCAGTTAGCTGAAACTCGGACAAGTCTATCTTAAAAAAGTTGCCAGTTGCTAGGGTATCGAATCTAACCGTTGGCTCTCCTGAATACACTGCCTCCAGATTGCGAAGATTCTCTACTGTATTATCGTCATCTGCAATGTCGCCATCAAAATTACCAGATATTGTTTCAGTAGATTCAAGAGTATAGGTGAAGCTTAAATTGGCTGCATCAACTGAATTGATGGTCATGGAATTCCACCCCAAGATACAAACTAGAGGGGAAATACCTGAAATAATATGCTTAATTTTCATTTACTTTAATTTACTATTTACTAGTAATTCAATGTTGTTGATTTTGCTCAAATATCATCCTAAACATTAATCTAATTTTTTTGATTATTTCAAAAATTTAAAGCGAATTTTAATATTGCTTATTTTTAGAAAAAACCACGGGTAAAATACGTAAGTAAAAACCCTTAGATAGATTTGTATTTTATTTTTTAACATTTATATAATACATTTTTATATATCTATTTTAAACCCAGAAAATAAATAGTTCATATAAATAAAATTATTAATATTAATTTAAATTTAATATTTGATTCAAATAAGGGAAAACACTTATTTTTACCATCTTATTCCTATTATTCGTCAGCTTGTCTGGATTAAAATATCCTAGATAAATATGTACTTAAAAACACTTAATATAATTTAAAAATTAGAATTTGCTTTGATAATCAGTTTTCGTAGAGTTGAAATAAATTATAAAGTTAAGATTAAATTTTATTTAAAGCTTTACCCCTTTGAAATAGTTGCCATGAAACATCAAGCTTTTTCAAATAAAACTAATTTTATTGGTATTCTTCTGGACAAATAAATAAAAACAAAAATTTAATTGTTTATTTATACTTTACATTTAAAAAAATCCGAATATAATGTGGATAATTTAATAATTTAATCGAAATTATTAAATTTTGAGTCAAATTAAAGTCAAACAAGAGGGTAAAGTTTAATGTCTAGTATTCTTCTGGAAGACTCCAGTACGGAGCCACTTTTTGAGGTACAAGGTGACAATGGCGGTCTAACAATTATCGGACAGACCGACCAAGTCAATATCTTTTCTGTTGGTGAAGGTGATAATGGTGTCGGTGGTAGTGATGCCATCGTTGGTGGTAATCTAACCGATATTATTAGTGCTGGTTTAGGCAATGATATTATCATTGGTGGCGCAGGAGCCGATATCCTCGAAGGTGAGGAAGGCAACGATATTCTCATCGGCGAAGCCGGTGCAGATGTTCTCAGAGGTGGTAGTGGAACAGACATCATCACTGGTGGTGAAGGCGATGATAAATTTGAATTCTTCGCTGATGATTTTGCACCAGGAGAAGTAGACGAAATTACCGACTTCACGCAAGGGGAAGATGGCAGCATTGAAGATGTCATTATCCTTAGAGGAATTGGTGCTAGTGCTGATGTCTCTTACGATAGTGCCACCGGTAAAGTGTCTATAGGTGACAATGAAATTATTCAGCTAGACAAAAACCTCGATCTCACTATTGACAATGCTGATGGTGACGAAGATTGGGAACTTTTTTAGTTCCATTTTTACCTGAAGTTACTTTAAGTTATTTCACAAGACTACAAGACAAATCTGTTTTGTACTTTTGTAGATCGTATTGTAACTAAGCCCGATAGACAAAATTTGCATGGCATTTAGATTTTACCCACGGCTCAATCCGTGGGTTTATTACACTAAAGTTTGGCATCTTAAGTTAATCTAAAAACAACCAATCGTCTAATTAATCTCGGTTACGATCGATTTTATGAGAAGTGAAGCTTCCATTGAAACCATTAAGTCTTACTTAGCTCAAAGACAGTGGGATAAAGTTATAGCCATCTGCAAGCAAGCCCTAGATGACAATCTCAATCACATAGAAATTTATCATTTTTGGGGTAAAGCTTTAGTTGGTTTGGGGAAGTTTGACGAAGCAATAGATATTTATCAAAAACTGTTGGTCAGTGAAAGCAAGCGACCAGATATCTATGCAGAAATAGGGTTGTTGTATAGTAGACAGCAGCAGTTAGTCAAAGCAGCTTGGCATTATCAGCAAGCTTTGGCTCTCAAACCTGACTGGGCAGACCTACAGTATAATTTAGCAGTAATTCTTCATCAGTTAGAAAATTGGCAACAAGCAATTAGTTGCTATGAAAAAACTATTGCTCTCAAACCAGAATATGCATCTGCATATTTTAATTTAGGAGTACTCTACGACCGACGAGGAGAATTAGAAAAAGCGGTCGCCAACTATCATGAGGTTCTCAAGCTACAACCCAATAATACTAAAACTTATAGTAACTTGGGCAGCACTTTAGTAAAGCAAGAAAAATATGCTGCTGCGATCGAAGTTTATCAACAAGGACTCAAACACGATCCTACCTGGGCGGTTCTACACAACAATCTCGGTCAAGTATTGTGGCTCAACAAACAACCGAATAAGGCATTGGCTAGGTTTGAAACTGCTATTGTTCTAGAGCCCAACATGAGTCTGGCTCACTATAATTTAGGCAAGTTATGGCAGCAGCAAAGAAATTACTCCGCAGCGATCGAGTGCTTTCAACAAGTTATTAAACTAGAACCCAATAATATTTGGGCTTATAGTTATTGTGCAGAAGCCTTATTTATCCAAAATAATCTGGAACTGACTATCGATTATTTTCAGGCAGCCATCTCGATTCAACCCGATTTTGTTAAAGCTTACTGCCAAAGAGCTAAATTATTACGACCAGAAAGCTTACTCGAACAAGCCAAAATCTCCTGTGCTAACTTTTTAACTGCAATACAAAACAAACTGAATTACTCACAAATTTTGGCTCATTTTTGGAAAACTTACTTTTATTGGGGAGATGTTTTATTTACTTACGGAGGTATCAAACAAGCACAGGTTTATTATCAAAAAGCTCTACAAATTAAACCAGATGAAGTTAAACTATACTTGCGCCTCGGTAATTGTCTGGCAAAGCAAGGGAAGTTAGATGAAGCCATAATTATTTATCAGATGGGATTGACTTTAGCACCGAATGAGCCTCAAATTTGTTTTCAGCTAGGCAAAATTCTCGAACAACAACAGCAAGTCGAGCAAGCCATTAATTATTACAAAACTGCTTGCCAGCAAGAAATAGAAGATTCGGCAACAAACTGGGAACAACTACCTGATTTTTTTCCCTCGGATGAAAAATTGCTTGAGTTACCTCAAGGTATATATTCTCGTACTATAGATTGGGTAAAAGATTGCAATTTAGAAGAATTTGAGTATTTTCATATCGATTGGTTATCAGAAGAAATGACGGCAATTCCTCTTTCCCGTAAACCTATCGAAGTAGAATTAACACTGCAAAAACAGTCTGAATCGAACGGAAATAACTTATCACAACAGACACAATTGTTTTATAGTGACACGGTTGCCATGCAGAAGTCGGCTCAGTTGAGCAAACTGTTAAACCCGAAAGGCGGTGCCACCAAGACTTCTCCCTCTTCTTCCTTCAAGAGTAAATGTGGTGGGGTTAATTGTGCTACCTGCATGGGAAAATTGATTAGTTATTTTGAACCAGTGCAAATAGGTAAACAGACATATAAATGTTCATTTTCTCAACCACCACCAATTAATTCTCCTTCTCCTTTTGTGGTTAAAATTTCAGCAGGAAGAGCTTGGATTGCACCACAAAAAAACTCTTGGTTGATCTGTAATGCCATCGCTATTATTACTCCTGACAATTATCTTTTAGGAGATCTTTCTCGTTATTATCCCTGGTATCTTCCAGGTTGTCCGGAACAAGAGAGAATAGACCATCCTATATTTAGTTTAGAAACTATACCTTCTCTAGAAAAAATTGCCGGGAAAGTAGCTGTTTTATCGGGATTGGCCGGTCATGTATACTATCATTGGATGATCGATATTATTCCAAGAATAGATATACTCCATCGTAGTGGAATAGATATAGAAGAAATAGATTGGTTTGTAGTTAATAATATCGATCGAGATTTTCAAAAAGAAACTTTGGAATTTTTAGGTATTCCTGCCAGCAAGATTATAGTTAGCGATCGCCATAGTTATATTCAGGCAGAAGACTTAATTGTTCCTTCTTTTCCAGGACATTTAGATTGGGTACCTAAGTCAACAATTACCTTTTTACGTAAGACTTTTTTACCCGCACGCAGTCGAAATTCTGAATCTCCTAAGCGAATTTATATTAGTCGATCGCAAGCTAGAGGTAGAGTAGTAATTAATGAAGAGAAAGTAATCGATGTTATCAGTCAGTTAGACTTTCAAACAGTTTGGTTGGAAAACTTATCAGTTTTAGAACAAGTATCTTTATTTGCTAACGCAGAAGCAATCATTTCTCCTCATGGTTCGAGTTTGACTAATCTAGTTTTTTGTAGTCCAGGTGCAGTTGTAATAGAATTATTTTCTCCTCATTATCTCAGGACAGATTATTGGATCTTAAGTCAACAGTTACAATTACAACATTACTATTCTATTGGTGACAGTTTCAATTGTTTCCCTTTAAGGAATTTGATGTATCAAAATTCTTTGACAGAAGATATCTTAGTCAATATTAATTCTCTCCAAAAAACTTTAAAAGTTGCTGGTTTGACTAATTAAAATATTATTATACTAATTGAGGAAATTGGAGGGATTTTCTATAATTTTTATTTTAAGATAAATTCAGCAACTAACTAATAGTATTTTAATGGTTAATTCTAATTATCTGCTCCAGGCAATTTCCGCTTGCGAACAAGCTCTAGAATATCCTCAAGAAAAATCAGAAAAATTACAGCAAGCCTGTCACGATCTAGGCAATATTCTTCAAGGAATGGGAAGATTTGATGAAGCTGTTCAATGGCACTCTCTAGCTTTAGATAGTCAGCCTAATAAAGTAGAAATATATGCTTATTTGGGTCAACTGCACATTAGCGAACAAAACTGGAAGGGCGCGATCGCATCTTTAGAAAATGTATTGGAGTATCAACCCAATTCTGTCATAGCTTACTCTTACTTAGCACAAGTTTATGGTCATTTAGGGGAAAAAGAAACCGAAATAGAATACTGGTACGAAGCAGTTAATATCAGTCCCAATTTAATTAACGCTCGGGGATATCATAAGTTAGGAAGATTCCTACAAGCTCATGGTCAGTTAGATAAGGCTATTACCTGTTATCAGAGAGCGCGAGAGGATAAAAGTGATAATTTATGGGACGTAGAGTACCATTTGGCAGAAATTTGGCTTCAAAAAGGCGAATTAGACCAGTCTATTGCTATTTATCAGAATATTCTCCAGCAAGACCCTACGTATGCTAAAGCACACCATAAGCTAGGCACTATTTACCTCCGACAAAAAAGCTACGAAGATGCCATTATAGCTTTTCGACAAGCTATTAAGCTAAAACCAGATTTTGCTTCAGCGTACCGCGATTTAGTTAAAACTTTTATGCAACTAGACAGATTAGATGAGGCGATCGCTACTTGTCACGCTATTATCAATCTGGTTGAAGAATACCCTTGGGTTCACACTAATTTGGGTAATATTTTACGCCAAAAAGGGGAATTAGATCGGGCTGCTGCCAGTTTCCAAAAAGCCTGTGCTTTACAAGGTTGGCAAGAATGTCAAACGAATAACTACTCTTTTACTGAAGATAATTTCAGTTTTCGTATTACTACTTGGGAATCTTGTTTGCAACCCCTGGCTAATCGACCGGGAATTCATATTTTAATTTTAGGCGATCGACAAGAAATGAGTAGCTGTTGGTTACTCGATAAGATATTGACTCATCCTTCAGCCCAACTTACTTGTATTCAAGAAAGTAATAGCCAACAACTAGATGCTAATTTAGTTAAAACCAGAGCAGCAGAAAAAGTAACACGGCAAGTAGGTAATATTCATAAGTTAGCAAATTCTCTTGCTCCCGAGACTTTTGATGTAGTAATCGTACAAGATAAACGCAAACTAACTACTCGTGCTCGAGAAAATGCTAGTTTAGCCTGGAATTTAGCCAAATCAGATGGTTTAATTATTTTTAACGACTATAGTAAAAATAATCCACATAACCAAAATAAGAATCCTCGCTTGGGTATAGAGCAGTTTTTATCATCGGTTCGAGACCAGTGGAGTGTTATGAGTAAAGCCCTTTATGCTAATCAGTTTATTATTCAGAAAAAAAGTAACTCCTCTACACCCTAGAACATCAATTTAGCATTCATAAATTCCTGGTTGGGTAAAATAGGAGATACGTACTCTTCGATATTCCTTGTCTCTCAAACTGTTCTTTTTGTCTCTTTTTTCCATAACTTTTGGGATTAAAGAACAGGTGTTTTAGAAGAGTCATCGATTTGTGGCTACAAGCTACAAGCTTTTTAGTTACTTAGGGCTTGGGGAAAATATTTGAAAGTTTTTCCCCTACACCTAACTGTCGCACGGGTGCAATCAAAAGTAGTTGGTGATTCGGAAAGGCGAGCGCCAACTATCTAAACTAAACCATTTAGTTTAGATAGAGAGAAAGAGGAGATTTGTGCAAGAGATGCCATGAACTAGCGTTCACAACCCAGGGATGAAAGTCAAACTTTTGATTTTTGACCTTTGACTTTTGACTTTCAAGACAGTTCTTATGAGAAAATAGGGCTTTCAGACTTTGAAGGTTCAAGGGAAAAATACCGATGACTCATTCTCAGGATATCGTCACTTTAGCTCGTTGGATGGCAGCAGATTTTAGTAATCAGGAGCAAGCTTTTGAAAATCCTCCTTTTTTCGCCCATATTCGCGTTTGCATGCGTCCTATCCCCGAAAATTTTTTGTCAGGAATAAGTCTTTTTTTAGAACAAGCCTACGATTTTATGTTGAATCAACCCTATCGCTTGCGAGTTTTAGGATTAAAAATTGTTGACGATGTAATTGAATTAGAAAATTACAAAGTTAAGGAAGAGGAAAAGTTTTGGGGTGCTTCGAGAGATTTAGATAAATTACAAAATCTTACTCCCGATCTTTTAGAAAAAATGCCTGGTTGCGACATGACAGTAAAATGGACGGGACAAAGTTTTCACGGTCAGATCAAACCAGGAAAATCTTGTATTGTCGAACGTAAAGGCAGAACAACTTATTTAGATAATAGTTTTGAAATTGATGCAGAAAAATTGATCAGTTACGACCGCGGAAGAGATCCAGAAACAGACGAACTAGTTTGGGGTTCGATCGCTGGTCCATTCCATTTTAAACGCTGGCACAATTTTGCTGACGAAGTCAATGGTTCGAGTAGCGAGTAGCGAGTAACTAATCCCCAATCCCTAATTCCCATCACCAAAGATAAATGGTATTACCGTTTATTAACATTAATCCAGAAAACTTCAAAAATAAATTGTAATTAATTAACTTATCGGAAGTAATCTAGAGAATTGATTAACTGATAAGATATGTTTCCCTTCTCATCGAACAATAGATCGTGTTAAATCGGTGAATATAATAATATGGGCGCAAGGAAACGTATCGGTATCCTTACTAGTGGGGGAGACTGTGCTGGCTTAAATGCGGTAATTCGGGCGGTTACCCGTTGTGCTGTCGGTCTTTATGATTGGGAAGTATTGGGTATCTGTAAAGCAACTCATGGTTTGATGAGTCGTCCGCCTCAAGCAATTAACTTGGAGATTAGTAGAGTAGACCCCATTTTAACTATGGGCGGAACCATTTTAGGTACTACCAATAAAGGAGACCCCTTTGCTTTTCCCATGTCTGATGGTAGCTTAAGCAACCGCTCAGAAGAAATTATTGCAGGTTATCATCATTTGGGTTTAGATGCTCTCATTGGGATTGGCGGAGACGGAAGTTTAGCTATTTTACGCAAACTGGCTCAACAAGGGGGCATAAATTTAGTAGGAATTCCCAAAACCATTGATAATGACGTGGGTATTACCGAACGTTCTATTGGTTTTGATACCGCAGTTAATATTGCTACAGAAGCTATCGATCGCGTCCATTTTACCGCAGCTAGTCATAGTCGGGTAATGATTGTGGAAGTTATGGGCAGAGATGCGGGACATATTGCCCTCAATGCTGGTATTGCAGGAGGAGCAGATATAATTCTCATCCCCGAAATTCCCAGTAAATTAGAGAGAATCTGTACCCACATTAAAAAACGGCAAGCACAAGGTAAAGATTATTCTATTGCCGTTGTTTCTGAAGCTGTTTGTACGGAAACAGGAGAGTCAATACAACAAGGGCATTTTGATGATTGTCGTCTTGGTGGTATCGGTCAGTATGTTGCCGAACAAATTACAAAAATAAGTGGTGCAGAAACTAGGGTAACTGTTTTAGGACATACTCAACGGGGTGGTATTTCTTCTCCTCTCGATCGTATTTTGGCTTCTGCTTTTGGGGTAGCAGCAGTAGAACTAATTGCTCAAGACAAATATGATTACATGGTCACTTGGCAAAATCGACAAGTACAGAGCGTGCCTATTGCTGAAGCAATTAAAGACTATCGTGCCGTCGATCCTCAAGATACCTTAGTTAAAACAGCCAGAGGCTTGGGTATTTGTTTTGGCGATTAGTTTTCAACTAATTCTTTTGATAATTAATAAAAATTTAACCAAAACAATAGTAATCTGAATAATTTTTTCTGCCAGCAGACTTAGGAAGCATATCACTCTATGAAAAAAATTAACTTGTTGTTGCTGAGATTAATTTTTTATGAAACGCAGGTCTTTTCTTCAAATATCTTTAGCGAGTGCATTGCTTCCTTCTCTTATCGGCTCGGGTTGTAGCGATTCTAGTGAGCAAAATACTTCGGGTACTACCTCGTCACAAGCAGAACAACCACAGTCACTAATATTAACTACAGCTACTACAGGAGGAACTTACTATCCTGTTGGTGTTGCCATTGCGACTTTAATTAGTAACAAAACACCACTCAAAATGAATGCGATTAATTCAGCAGGTTCGGCAGAAAATATTCAACTGCTAAAAAATAAAGAAGCAGATTTAGCAATTTTACAGGGTTTATTTGGGGCAATGGCATGGTCGGGCACTGGTAAATATGAAGGCAAACCCGAGCAGGAATTTCGTGCTATCACTTTACTCTGGCAAAACGTAGAGCATTTCGTGATTCCCAAACAATTTGCGACAACAGGGAATATTGAGGATTTAAATAATATTAAGGCAAAATCTTTCTCTATTGGTAAACGTGGTTCTGGTACAGAAATTTCTGGTCGTACTATTCTGACAGAGTTGGGTTTTGATGTGGAACAAGATTTTCGTCCAGAATATATCGGTTATTCTGAGTCGGCAGCAGCACTACAGGATGGTCGCATCGCGGGCATGAATATTCCTGCTGGCGTACCCGCTTCTGCTATAACTCAATCTTATGCAGCAATGGGAGCAGATAAAATAGCTATTTTGGAATTTACCGACTCTCAACTAGCCAAGATTAATGCCACTTTTCCTGTCTGGCAACCTTATCAAATAGAAGCTGGGGCTTATCCCGGTCAAGAGCAAGCAATTCAAACCATTGCTCAATCAAATTTTTTAGCAGTACATCCTAGTATTGATGATGAAACTGTCTATCAAATCACTAAAACTATTTATGAGAACTTGAGCGAACTACAAGAATTTCATCAGGCAACTAAAGAAATGAGTTTAGATAAAGCTATTTCTGGTTTGACTACTCCCTTACATCCAGGTGCAGTTAAATATTATCAAGAACAAGGATTGGAAATTCCCGCTAATTTGCTTGCTAGTTAAAACCAGGTGAGAGTTTGATTCAGAACAGTTAAATTAAGCTAAAAGCTAATAACTAATAGCTAAGAGCTATTAAAATGTCGGCAAAAAATAAACTACAGCCTGTTATTTATTGGTTAGCTATTGCTATCTCTGGATTTCATCTTTGGGTTAATACTTTTGGCACAATTAGTGAATTTTGGCGTAATAGCTTTCATCTCGGATTTTTGGGTGCTTTAGGTTTTTTCATCTACCCTTTTCGTTCTGTCCGCAGTTCTCGTTTATGGACAATTATTGATGTCTTGCTCGGTATTTTGATGATAGCTACGGCTATTTATTTTATTTTAGCTGAAAACGCTGTAATTGAGCGTAATTTAGAACTTACAGTTATTGATTCTCTTGTCGGCGCGATCGCTATTATCTTAACTCTAGAATTAGGACGAAGAACATCGGGAATTATTATTCCTTTCCTCAGCTTGTTTTGTCTTAGCTATGTTTTTTGGTGGGGAAAATTTATTAACGGTGCTTTTTATTTTCGCGGGATGACTTTAAATAGAGTTCTTTATCGAATGTGTTTTACCGATGAAGGACTTTTTGGCAATACTGCTTCAATTTCCTCGACCTCTGTCTATATGTTTGTTTTATTCGCCTCTTTTTTACTTAAATCTGGCGGTACTGATTTTATTATCAATTTAGCAAGAATTGTAACGGGAAAAATAGCAGGAGGCTCTGGGTTAGTAGCAGTAGTAGCTTCAGGATTGATGGGGACAATTTCTGGCAGCGCACTAGCCAATACTGTTGCCACTGGTTCAATTACCATTCCTATGATGAAAAAGAATGGCTTCAAAGCTCCTTTTGCTGCGGGAGTCGAGGCAGCAGCTTCGGTAGGCGGGCAATTGATGCCTCCAGTAATGGGGGCAGGAGCTTTTATTATGGCTCAATTCACTGGTTTGCCCTATCAAACTATTATTGCTGTGGCTTTTCTTCCTGCTGTTATGTACTTTGCTACCGTTGGCTTCTATGTTTGGCTAGAAGCCCATCAAAGAAAGCTAGAAAATTTGAATGAAACTCATACTATTTCTTTAAGAAGTATAGGCAGAGAAGGAATTTCCTTTATCCTGCCGATTTTACTGCTAATAATTTTATTAATCTTAGGTTATACTCCCACTTACGCTGCGGGCTATAGCATTATCGCCGTATTTATAAGCTCTTGGTTTAGTCAGCATCACCCCATGGGTATTAGAGATGTTCTCGATGCTTTAGCTTTAGGAGCAGAAAATATGGTTGTCACGGGGATTTTACTGGTAGCAGCAGGATTAATTATTGGCAGTATTGCCATGACAGGAGTATCGATTACTTTTTCGGGAATATTAATTGATTGGTCTGGTGGTAACTTATTTTTAGCCCTGGTAATGATTACCCTAGCTTCTCTGGTTTTAGGTATGGGTTTACCCGTGACTGCTGCTTATATCATGCTAGCGGTTTTAGCAGCCCCAGCTTTAGAAAATATGGGAGTATCATTACTAGCTGCTCACATGATTATCTTTTGGCTATCACAAGATTCTAATATTACCCCTCCTGTTTGTCTGGCAGCTTATGCAGCAGCAGGAATTGCTAAAACTTCGTCAGCAGCTACCGCCATAGAAGCAATTAAGTTAGCTAAGGGCTTATATATCATACCTTTGTTATTTGCTTTTACTCCTTTAATTGATGGTAGTTGGAGCGAACAGTTAGCAGTATTTGCCTTTGGTTTAGTAGGGCTTTTTGTACTCACTGCTGCTATATCTGGCTATTTTGGTCGAAGAATTAACAAGCTAGAAAGAATTGGCTTATTTGGTATATCATTAATGTTTTTTTATCCCAATACCTTAGTATATATCGTTGGTTTGCTGCTGCTGTTGCTTTGGCGGTTTTTGGCTTTCTAATTGGTACAAATCCTGCTCGATTAATTTTTGACCTTCTTCTGAAAGTAGTAAATTAGGGTTTGCTATTCCTGCTAGCTCATCGATCGAAATATCGATCGCTATTAACGAAAATTGGTATTAGATTACTTTTTCACCAATCTTCGATCTAGTCTTTCTTTGATAGCTAGACGAATTAATGAGCGCATCAATAAAATAAACCAAAATAAAGAAAAGCAAAATAAAGCGATCGCGCTTCCTTTATAGTTATGCACTAGTAAAATAGTAGCGGAAATAGCGGAAAAACCAGTTATACCAGTATAGATTAAACTTTTAACTCCTAATTGAATTCTGTTAAGAATACGGTCGCTTTCTAAAGGACGAACTCTTACTTGTAGCTCTCCTAATTCTAAGCGTGATTCTAAACGACTGAGCAGTAATTCCGTGCGAGTAGGTTTATTAAATCTGTACTGCAAAAAATCTTTAGTTTGTCTGGCTAAAGTTTTGAGTAAGCTAGTTTTACCCTCCGAAAAAGCAAGACTTTTAATAAAAGGTTGAGCAGCAGCTAACAAATTGTATTGAGGATCGAGGGCGCGGGCAATACCATCTAGAGTAGTAAGCGATTTAATAATAAAAGTCATCTGAGGAGGTAAGCGAAATGGTTGTTGCTCGAACATTAAATATATTTCACTTGATAGCTGTTCAAAAGCTTTAACATCGATGGGTTTATCGGTAAATTCTTCTAAAATAAAAGCTACCATCCGCTTGATTGGGGTCAGATCGGAAACTGGTTCGATTAACCCCATATAAATTAAAGTTTGTACTACCTCGTTAGTGTCTTTTTTTAAGACAGCAAAAAATGTTTTGACCATTTGATCTTGGGCGATCGCTTTAACTTCTGCCATCGTGCCAAAATCATAGAAAATAATTTCTCCTTTTCCACTTACTGCCATATTACCTGGATGGGGATCGGATTGAAAAAACCCATCTTCTAATAATTGTTTGAGATAACAAGTAATTCCCAACTGAATCACTTCTTTAGTATTAATATGACTGGCTTCTAAACTAGCGCGATCGTCTATTTTTATACCTGGTAAATATTCTAAAGTTAGAACTTTTTTAGTAGTGTATTGCCAATAAACTTTAGGAACAATTACCCGACTATATTCTTGAAAATTACTCCGAAAACGATCGGCATTTTTACCCTCGTGAATATAATCTATTTCTAAATATAAAAGCTCAAAAAATTCTCGATAAATTGCTTCCAGATTATATTTTCTAATTTTAGGAAAAAAGCGATTGAGAAGTCGAACTAAACGATGTAAAATTTCAAAATCTAAATTAAATAGTTTTTCTAAACTAGGACGCTGTACCTTAACAACTACATCTTCTCCAGTATGCAGCCTCGCTCTGTGTACTTGCCCTAAACTAGCAGCAGCCAAAGGAAGAGACTCAAAATCGCGAAATAGAGTATAAATTGGTTTACCTAATTCTTCTTCAATTACAGCAATCGCTAATTCTGAACTAAAAGGCGGTACCCTATCTTGTAATTTTCCTAATTCTTCTACATATTCTAAAGGAATGAGATCGGCACGGGTAGATAAAGACTGTCCAATTTTAATAAAAGTAGCTCCCAAATCTAGCAAATTTTTGACTAACCACTTAGCCCGACGATGTCTTTGTTTAGAAAAATTATTCCCGACTGCATTATCCCACCACAAAAAAAACGATAACTTAAAAGCCACACCAAAAATTTTTCCCTGACGAGTCAAAGGGGAGAAACCAAAATTTTGCCAAGACAATTTAGGCGGGTTTATTTTGGTGAGCATATTTTTCCCTTGGTGATTCATTCAAACCCGCTATTACCACCCTATTACTAAAAAATTATATTAACCGTTATCAAGTATAGCTAAATGTTTTCTTGCTGTGAGGGAAGATTTTACCAGAATAAGGCTTATATATTGTCTAAGTGGGCAAACCTCAGTTTTAACTCATCAAGACACTCAAAAACCAACTTTGTCCACTTCTACAAAGGCGCGATCGCGCTTAAAAAAAGTAATTATTTCAAAATAGTGCGACCGCGCCTTCGTAGCGATTGTCTTGAATGTTAAATTATTTTCGTCGAATTAGGCGAGCGCACTATTTTGTCAATACTAGGAATTAAGAAGATTGAAACTGAGGTAATGTCACGACAAACGTAGTTAGAAAAACTCCAGGATGATCTGTTTTTTCGCTCTTAACATCGATCGCGCCATTGAGATGATCTACCAAATATTTTACTAAAGCGAGCCCTAGCCCAGTTCCTGGTACGGCACGGTCTGTCACACCTTGACCCCGACGAAATTTATCAAATATGTAAGGTAATTCTTCAGTAGAAATACCAGCCCCATAGTTACTGAGGGTAATAGCTATCTGCTTGGTTTTAGCTGCAACCACAGGAGCTATGCTCAGATTAATAGTCGTATCGGGGTCAGAATATTTAGCAGCATTTAAAAGTAGTTCGTTCAAAATATGTTGTAAGCTTTCAGAATCAGTATAAAGGTTCAAAGAAGCATCGGCAAAATCAGTCTCTAAGGTTAATCCTTTGTCTGCTTCCCATTTTTGGTTAAAAGAGTGGGCCAACTCTCGAACAATTTGATTGAGGTTTAATTCTTGGGGATGGACGGTAAACTCTCCTGATTCTACCTTTTGTAAGGTCAGCAAATCCTTAATTAAGCTATATTCTCGATTCCACTCTTGTTCGAGAATATTGAGATATTTTTCTCTCATTGCCTCTGGCAATTGTGCTTGACGCAGCATCTTAATTGCCATTTTCATACTGGTCAGAGGCGTTTTGAGTTCATGACTCATGCTGCTCAAGAAATCGTCTTTGAGCTCATTTAATTGTCGTAGTTGTTCGATTTGTCGGCGCATTTTATCTGATAGTTTTGCCTGGACATCCAAACTCCATTTGAGTTGGGCTGTGCGCTCTTCAACCAAAGACTGGACTTGATTTAAAGTCTGATGATGAATAATGGCGGTGGCAATCTGAAAACCAATCCAATTGACCAAATCTAATTCTTCAATTAACCAAAGACGAGGTTGGTTACATTGAAGTACGATAAAGCCTAAAACTAAACCCGATCTACCATCATTAGACAAATTACCCATCAAAGGCATCATTAACAGGGCAGAGGAATTGTTCGGTTTGAGAAAATTAGGTAATAACTTTGGTGATAAATCGATAAACGGCGCGTATTCGGTAATTGCTAGAGGTTCGGGAGCTTTTAATAAAGCTTTTTGGCACAAAGAAGAATCACTTAAGTTAAATGAATAATTATCTACTATGGTAGAAGTCTTAGTGGTGGATGACCAATAACAGGGTAATTGTACATTTGCTTTGAGCGATTGAGACGAATTTCTTTGAGTCATACGTGGATCTTTGTATTTAAGCATCAAAATTAGACTGCGATCCACTTCAAGAGCTTTACCAAGTTCAGATACAGTCAGTTGAAATAGAGAATTAACATCTGAACTTTGACTGATTTCTCTACCCAAGTGATTCAGTAAAGTTTGGTATCTAGTTCTAGTTTTAGCTTGTT
>JAAUYH010244786.1_pt1 | contig 16720 bp, 15 predicted proteins | sample 7278061 | NCBI WGS metagenome assembly JAAUYH01 (sample SAMN14350203, study PRJNA611818) | marine sediment metagenome | isolation source: surface marine sediment (0.6m) | place: French Polynesia: Moorea | collected 2018-08 | reverse complement strand
TTATGACTGGCAGCATACGTTTTTTTATTGCTCATGTCAGCAGCGCGCAAAACGGACTTTCTATCGATAAAATCTTGAATCCTTCCTGAGTGCAACGCTTCAAGATCAATTAAATGGCCAATATGCTCTTTGATGCTCCATTGCCCATTTAGCTGTGCTCTTGATTGTGTATCAGAAAGCTCCTTAGTCAAATTCCTTAATCTTACGGCCACACCCTCCAACCTTGTCAAAACATTGGATAACCATCCTGGCGGGAGGCCTAAGTTGAATTTTCTATCTACCCATTTTGTTCGTTCCATAATGATATACTTAGGGAACGCTTTAAAGCTCATCTGTAAAGTGTCCTCTATGCTTTTCTTAGCTGAATTTTTCCCTGTTAAAGGCTTCAGATTGATTTTTAGCAACAGATAAAGTTTGCCAATCTTGACCCCTGATCATTTTTCCTAAAAAGACGATTTGGCCAATATGAAATGAATAATGACATAATTGCCTGTTGATGGCTTCAGTAACCGTATGCCCAATATTTCTTATGTAAATAATCTTTTTTAAGTCTTCTGTTTGAAGTGAATCGATAATTTCAAACAAACATTTCCAACCTTTTTCCCAGGCGCTTACTAATTCTTCTTTCGTGGCATATGAATCTTCAAATTCAGAATCACGGTGCCGCCATTCTTTCTCACCATCTTCGGTATAAAAATTGGTCCATCGCGACAGCATATTACCTGCAATATGTTTTGAGATAATTGCGATATTATTGCTCTCCGAACTGGGCCTCTGATGAATATGTTCATCATTTAGCTGGGCAAAAGTTTTATCACCCAAGCTTTTGTAGTACCTGAATTGCTTTTGAATGCTAGCTATATAATTTTTGTCCATAAAAAGAAAAAGAGTTCTCGATCAAATCGAGAACTCTAAATTTAGTGAATATTATCTGAAATATTATTCTGATTTCACGAACTTAATGGAACTGGTATTTACACAATAACGTTTACCGGTTGTTTCTCTAGGGCCATCATCGAAAATATGTCCTAGGTGCCCGTCACAGCGCGCACATGTGATTTCCGTTCGAATCATTCCATGCGTATAATCAGGAGTAAAAATTATGGTACCATCAATGGCATCGTCAAATGACGGCCAGCCACAATGTGACTCATACTTACTTCCGGATTCAAAAAGTTGCAAATCGCACGCCCTGCAGTGATATGTACCTTTTTCGAAATGTTTGGTATAACCGCCATCACCAGGGCGATCAGTGCCTTTTTGTCGTAATACATAGTACTCTTGTGGGCTAAGCTGTGCTTTCCATTCAGCTTCTGACTTTACCACTTTATCAATTTTTTTTGTCATTTCTTTTTTCGTTAGATCCTTCGTTTTTTTCTTTTGCGCAATAGAGGTACAACTCATAAATAGCAGTACCAAACAAACAGATGCGAGACGTCTCATAACTTCGGTTTTATAAACTCAAGTATTCTATTGATCACTTTTTGATCACGTAATATTTTTCGATGCCCTAAGCCATTGGTAATCACCAACAGGCCATCCTCTAGATTTTGACGTAATTTAAACGCACTGCTTACATCAACATCTTTATCTTGGGTATCATGCAAAACAAGTACAGGGATCGCTATTTTCTTGGCCGCTTCTTTTCCGGCAACACTCTCAACGTCTCGGTTGTGTTTTTTCTTTATCAATGCTTTCACTTTGCCTGAAACCTTATTCTGTAGACCGATTTTTTTGACAAATTCATCGATGATCTTATGCATTGAACTCTCGATGCCAATGGTCACAATCTTCTCGAAGAGGGGTTGTTCAGCCTGCGCATTCAATAAGGTAATGCCACCATACGAATGCCCAATGGCAAACTTAAAAGGTCCATAATGTTCTGCCAGGTATTTTATGACCCGTAAATTATCAGGGAAATCTGTTTTTTTACCCTTTGACTGCCCATGAGCGGGAGCATCAAAAGATATTACCATCATACCATTTTCTAAAAGTTTATCGGCGATTTCATACAATTGCGTACCACGGCCAGACCATCCATGCGCTAACAACACTTTCGTTTTTGAGAAACCGTATTCATAGACCATAACTTCATGCTCAATTCCTGGAACTTGAACAGGAATGTTCTTAGCACTTTTACGCATCATGAGTTCGCGTTCTGGAGTCTTAAATTTTATAGGTGTCAGAAATAACTTGTAAGCGAATTTTGCTGCCGCAGATGGAGCGAAAAACTGTAATAATTTTGCAGTATTAATGATTGATTTAGGCACTTCAAAGTTTTGCCCATTGTTGGTTTCCGTAGTGTCTTTCATGATTACGAATTTATGTAAATTTTGTATATTTACGAGCAAACAAAAAACGAATAGTAATATGAAGAAAGTAACCGCTCTTTTTACGGTTTTTTTATTTCTGGTAAGCTGTAGTACAGTGCCGATTACAGGGAGAAAACAATTTAGCCTGGTGAGTGATGCACAGATTTTGCCAATGGCTTTTCAGCAATACCAGGGATTTTTAGATAACAATAAAATCTCAACAAATGTAGAAATGAGCAATCAGGTAAAACGGGTAGGGAAGCGCATTGCAGGTGCAGTAGACCGCTATATGCGCGCAAATGGAATGGCGGCTAAAGCAGATGCCTATCGATGGGAATTCAATTTAATTGAAGATAAAACGGTTAATGCCTGGGCAATGCCAGGAGGGAAAACAGTATTCTATACCGGTATAATGCCTATTGCCAAAAATGAGGATGGCGTAGCTGCAATAATGGGGCATGAAGTGGCGCATGCTTTTGCACGACATGGGGCAGAGCGGATGTCAACAGGCATGCTAGCCCAGGCCGGTGGCTTGGCTGTGGCGTTATCTACTACGAACAAGACCCCACAACAGCAACAACTTTGGATGACTGCTTATGGGATCGGTTCGCAATTAGGACAATTAAAGTTTAGCAGAACCCATGAGACCGAAGCCGATAAATTAGGTGTGGTATTTATGATTATGGCCGGGTATAATCCAGCTGAATCGGTAAACGTATGGGTACGTATGAGTCAACGCGCCGGAAAGCAAGCTGCACCACCCGAATTTTTAAGTACACATCCATCCAATCAAACACGTATAAAGACTTTAACAGATTGGATTCCCCAGGCAAAGGTGATTGCAAAACGACTGAATGCACAAACCATGTCGAATTAATAGACAGCTAATAATAAATTAGTACATTGTAAGCCGTTCTTTTAAGAGCGGCTTTTAATTTTAACTAACCATGCTTCAACAAGGCGATAAAAAACTCATCAATGCCTGGGCCTTTTATGACTGGGCAAATTCGGTATATTCATTGGTAATTTCTACAGCCGTTTTTCCTATCTACTACGCTGCCGTTACTAAAGATAAATTCGTCACCTTTTTAGGGATGGAGTGGAATTTTCCAGATTCCATATATAGTTATTGTCTTTCTTTTTCCTTTTTGGTGGTTGCTTTTATTTCGCCTATCCTTTCGGGGATAGCTGACTACACAGGTAATAAATTGAAATTTTTAAGGGCCTTTTGTTGGTTAGGGTCATTATCAGTGATGGCTTTATTCTTTTTTGAATCTATCGATACCGCCTGGGTGGGACTCACCTTTTCTATTCTCGCTAGTATAGGATTTTGGGGAAGTATCGTTTTTTACAATTCCTACTTGCCGGAAGTGGCTTTTCCTGAGCAACAGGATAAAGCCAGTGCCAAAGGATTTATTTATGGATATATTGGCTCCGTACTACTGTTACTCTTTAATTTGGTGATGATTCAAAAGCCTGAATGGTTTGGTTTTGCCGATGCATCAATGCCATCAAGACTTACATTTGTTTTAGTAGGCCTTTGGTGGTTAGGCTTTGCTCAGATTACTTTCAGGAGATTGCCCAATAATATTTATGACAAAAAGCCAGAAAGTGATTATATATGGAGAGGATTTAAAGAGTTAAAAATTGTTTTTAAGGAGTTGGTGAATTACCCTCAATTAAAGACCTTTTTAGTTTCATTTTTCCTATTCAGCGTTGGCGTACAAACCATTATTTTAATGGCGGGAATTTTTGGCAGCAGTGAATTAGGCCTACCGACATCAGACTTAATAGCTGCTATACTTTTAGTTCAGCTGGTTGCCATAGTAGGGGCATATATTTTCTCAAGATTGACATCGAAAATTGGAAACTTAGGGGCTTTAAAGATCACTATTGCCATTTGGGGCTTGGTCTGTTTTGCGGCATTCATGATCAATAAAGAAAGTGCGAGTGTAGCATTGCAATTTTATTCTCTTGCGGGATTGATCGGATTAGTAATGGGAGCCATCCAATCGTTGTCGCGATCTACCTATTCTAAATTATTACCTGAAACCCAAGATCATGCGACCTATTTTAGTTTTTATGATGTCACCGAAAAAATTGCTATTGTATTAGGAACTTTTGTGTTTGGGGCATTGATTTGGCTTACAGGATCTATGCAGTACAGTGTTTTATTCTTAGCAATTTTTTTTCTCGCTTCTTTTTTAATTCTGAACTTCGTGAAAAAAACCAAATATGTTCATTAGAAAAAAGGGGGTTAAACTTTGATCTATAATACCTCCCGGCTAGTTAAATTTCCGCTAAATTACCGTTTTCTGGTTCTTTTTCTTGGTTTAGAATAGGCTCTATCATTGAATTCAAATGAGCGTCTGCCCTTAGAAAAGCCATTACGCTTTCTGTTTCGAGAACGTTGCTTTTGTTTTTTAGTAATTTCAACAATAATACCTCTACCGTTAAATTCGGTGTTTCTAAATGATTTCAGAACAGTGTCTTCAAAGGTTTTATCGATTTCAAAGAAAGAAAAATTCTTCAAGATCTCGATTTGACCAATTTCTACATTGCGCTTTTTCAGATTTTCATTGATTAGCCCCATTAAGCGTGCAGGGTTCAGCTTATCAATCTTACCTAAATTAATATAAAAACGGGTAAAATTTTCTTCTCCGCCTCTCTTACGTTCCTTAGTATCATCGCCGTTTAGATCGTGAGCATCCTCATAATATGACAAGAACTGGTTGAATTCTATAGAGACAAACCTACGGATTAACTCTTCGCGATCAAGGCCCTCTAATTTTTCATAAATCCCGTTAAGGTAACCCGAGATTTGTGTATCGTTTACTTCGACATCCTTCACCTTTTCAATCAAGCTGAATAATTGTTTTTCACAGATTTCCTGGCCATTAGGTACTTTTTTTGCTTTAAAGTTTTTACCTATTTTTTTCTCAATTGGGGATAGCTTTCTTTTTTCACCATTCGTAACAATGGCGATCGAAATTCCTTTATTATTAGCCCTTCCTGTTCTTCCGCTTCGGTGCGTATATGATTCGGCTTCATCGGGCAATTTATAATTGATAACATGCGTGAGATTATCAACATCAAGTCCTCGCGCGGCCACGTCTGTCGCAACAAGCATTTGTAAATGTTTACTTCTGAACTTTTCCATAACAATATCGCGCTGTGCCTGCGATAAATCACCGTGCAAGGCATCTGCGTTATAGCCATCGGCAATTAATTTGGAGGCCACATCTTTGGTTTCCCTGCGGGTTCTGCAAAAAACAATACCGTAAATATTTGGGTTGATATCCGCCAAACGTTTTAAAGCCGCATAGCGATTGCGCTCAGACACCAAATAAAATTCATGTGAAACATTATCTGAACCGCTGTTGCGCTTACCGGCATCAATCTCTACCGGATTTTTCATGTAGTTCTTTGCTATGGCATTCACTTCTTTAGGGAATGTCGCCGAGAATAATAAGGTCTGTTTGGTGTCTGGAGTAACTTCTAATACTTTGTCAAGATCTTCCTTGAAACCCATGTTCAACATTTCGTCAGCTTCATCTAAGACTACCCATCTAATATTCTGTAGTTTTAGTTTTTTTCGTTTGATGAGGTCAACAGTCCGGCCGGGAGTACCAACTACAATTTGTACGCCATTGCCTAAGCTTCTGATTTGTTTTTCAATGTCTGAACCGCCGTAAACCGTCAGTACTTTCAAATCTTGAATGTTTTTTGAAAATTCTTCTATGTTTTTACCTATTTGAATCGCCAATTCTCGTGTTGGAGAGAGAATAATGGCCTGTGTGTCTTTTGAGTTCGTATTTATTTGCTCAATAATAGGTAAGCTGAAGGCTGCAGTTTTACCGGTACCTGTTTGTGCAAAGGCTTTCAGGTCATCTTTAGATGAGAGAATTTGAGGAATTGTTTTTTCCTGAATTGGAGTTGGTTGTTCATACCCCAGGTCATCCAGCGCAGCAATAATTGCCTGGCTCAGACCAAGTTCATTAAATAGAGACATATATTTTATTTATCAAACGAAGGCTCCAAAGTTACATGCCGACAGCAGATAAATAAGCCTCTTGTTTTTATGAGGCTGCAAAAGTACTGTAAATAAATGGAAGTAGCACTATGGCTAGTACTTTTCTAATTTTTTAAGCTGATAGTTGATACTTCTGCTCGACAGGTGTGTAAAGCTGTTGGTAACAATTCCGTTTTTGTTGATAAGTATAGCTCTGGAGTGATCTACATATAACCAGTCAGGTGCTAAGCCTTTATCAAGCTGAAATTGCTCCTTTACTTTGAATTTATGAGATTTTATATAATGTTTCCATTTTTTTTCCGGATGCCTTGCATCAATACCCACAAATAAAACAGATGGATGTTGCTTTTCTAAATAACGCACTCGTTTCGCCAGGTTCTCTAACTGTCTCAGATTTTCTGGCCAAAAATAAATCACAGCATTTGACCCTTTAACAGCATCGTTAATGAGTAGCCTGTTATTAAATGAATTTACAACCGTTAATTCTGGTAAGGCAGTTTGATTTGGCAAGGCTTCCTGAGCTTTTACTAGGAGGTGCAATCCTTTCGTAAGTTTTTCATCATTGCAATGCTCAAAGAATATTTTTTTGGCCTTTTCTTTTTGATGTTTTGGTAACTCATCATTGAGAGAAACACTCCAAATAGCCTCATCAAGAAGTCTGTTTTTCAACGCTTCATTGTTGATGTTTTCAGCAACAGTCTCTAGGAAGTTCACAGCCATTGGACTCTCTTTTCCATGCACTAATTCTTTCTCGTAACTCACATGGCTCAGGTAAGTTCTTACATAGTCGCGAAAAACATACAACGAAGAAAGCTCAGGGTCGTCAATATCTATATGTTTTCGGAATTTGTAAAATTTCGGATTCATATGCGGATATTCTGTCAATCCCAGTGCTTTTTTATGGCGATACGGATAGGCCTCCTTTTGTACGTAAAGCGGGAACTCGATAATGGCATTTACATGTTTATCGAAAAGCTGTGAAATACCTTCTTCATTCTCTTTTTTGAAGTTACTATACAGTTCGTGCCTCTCTTTGAGCAAAGAATCTATTTTCAGGTTAAACAAACTGTCATTCAGAGCATAGTATTTGTAAAACAATTTATCTTCTTTTTCTTTTACCAAAAAAAGATTGATCAACAGATTGTTTCTTTCGGCTCCCTTACCACTAAATACTAGAGACTCATCAAAATCCCACGTATTTAAGCGTAACAACAGGCTGTCAGACGGCTGTAAAAAAATAAATTGAATTTCAGGCCCATGTACAAAAGTATACATGCCTTCTTTTATCGAATCAAACTTAAAAATGAATTTATTTTTTTCTGATAGTTTTACAGAGTCTATAAGCTTGTCGCCACTGTAGAAGAAAACCTTAGAATCTTTAGGGTTAATAATCTTACCACCAAAGTAGGTAACCTCGGTAAGATGCTTATCGCCGACACAAGCAGAAAATAAAACCAGTAGAAGTAAAAGTAATTTATATTGCAATAAGGGCCTCATTAAAAATGTCTCAAATCTGGCATAATCCATTCAACAAAACAAAAGTAGCTATCTGGTCAGTGCAAGCCTGTTAACAAGCTGTTAAAATATAACCACTTTTATAGTTAAAAAAGATGCTATTTCATTACTTTTGCCAAAATTTTAAAAAGACGGTATGTTAGCAGTTTCAAACTTATCTGTACAATTCGGAAAACGCGTTTTATTTGATGAGGTAAATGTAGTTTTCACAAAAGGTAACTGTTATGGTATTATTGGTGCCAATGGGTCTGGAAAATCCACTTTTTTGAAAATTCTTTCAGGAAAACAGGAGCCAACTTCCGGATCAGTGTCACTTGAACCCGGCAAGCGTATGTCTGTACTCTCACAGGATCATTTTGCCTATGATGAATTTCCTGTATTAGAGACTGTTTTAAAGGGAAATATACCGCTATATGAAGTGAAGACAGAAATGGATAAGCTATACACCGATTATTCAGACAGTAATGCCGATAGGATCGGAGAGTTGCAAGTACAATATGAAGAAATGGATGGTTGGAATGCAGAAAGTGATGCCGCAGCTCTACTATCGAACCTAGGTATTAAAGAAGATATGCACTACACCTTAATGGGTGATCTTGACGGGAAATCCAAAGTACGTGTGTTGTTAGCACAGGCCTTATTTGGTAATCCAGATGTATTGATCATGGATGAGCCTACCAACGATCTTGATTATGAGACCATTGCCTGGTTAGAGCAGTTTTTGGCCAATTACGATAATACGGTAATCGTAGTCTCACACGACCGTCACTTTTTAGACGCTGTTTGTACACATGTTTCAGACATTGATTTCGGTAAGATCAATCACTATTCAGGTAATTATACTTTCTGGTATGAATCGAGTCAATTAGCAGCACGGCAGCGAGCTCAACAAAATAAAAAAGCTGAAGAAAAGAAAAAAGAACTGGAGGAGTTCATTCGTCGTTTTTCTGCAAATGTCGCAAAGTCAAAGCAAGCAACAAGTAGAAAAAAGATGATTGAAAAATTGAATATTGAAGATATTCGTCCTTCAAGCAGGCGTTATCCGGCCATTATTTTTGAACGTGACCGCGAGGCCGGCGATCAGATCTTGAATGTAGAAGGATTGAGTAAAACACTTGATGGCGAGTTGCTCTTTAATGACATTCACATCAACCTCGCAAAAGGTGACAAGGTTGTTTTGTTTTCAAGGAATTCTAAGGCGGTAACGGCTTTTTATGAAATTATAAATGATAAGTTAAAAGCCGATACAGGCAATTATAACTGGGGAGTCACCACTTCTCAAGCGTATCTGCCACTGGATAATTCTGAATTCTTTAAAAGTGATTTGACTTTAGTCGATTGGTTACGTCAGTGGGCTACTACCGAAGAAGAACGTGAAGAAGTGTATATTCGTGGATTCTTAGGAAAAATGATCTTCAGCGGTGAAGAGGCCTTAAAGAAATGCAATGTTTTATCTGGTGGTGAAAAAGTACGTTGCATGTTATCGAGAATGATGATGATGCGTGCCAATGTGTTGTTATTGGATGAGCCAACAAACCATTTAGATTTAGAGTCAATACAGGCATTTAATAATTCGTTAAAGAATTTTAAGGGTACAGTTTTATTTTCAACACATGACCATGAATTTGCACAGACCGTTGCCAATAGAATTATCGAGTTGACACCAAATGGGGTAATTGACAGATATATGACCTTTGATGAGTACTTTCAAGATGCTAAGATCAAAGAATTACGGAATAAGATGTATGCATAAAAAAGGGCGCCAATTGGCGCCCTTTTTTAAAATTATGCAAGAAACTTATCTATTTTCTAAAAATATAGCGCGTAATAAAAATACCTTTTCCATCACCTTTACCGCCTTCACTTTCGACTGCACTGGTCACAAATGCCAATTCCCATCCCTCCGCAATCATGCTATTGATTTTAGAGGTGATTACCGCATCGTTAGCTGCAATATTTTGAAAACGAATCCCACCAAGATTATAAAAGTTCAATAGCTTCGTCTCCTCAAAATTACGCACGCGAATATCATCTCTTTTCGATTTATTTCGTTTGTCTTCTTCTTTGACATCGGTTCGTTCTGAGGTGAAATCCTTATAATTTCTTTGCTCTGAGGTAGAAACGATTCTCGATCTTCCCAATCCGTTTGGTACTATGGATTCAACACTAGTAATGACTTTATACTCGGTCTGTGCTTGCGCATCAATAAAAGAAAATAGGGCAATGGCCCCTAAGAGCAGGAGTTTTTTCATGGTTTCGTTAGTTTTTTAAAGTTTACTCACGAATATATTATTTAAAGTCCAATTATAAAACCCTTAAAATAAGAAAGCTCCAAAACGAAGTTTGGGGCTTTCCTCTAAATTATTTTCCCTTTTTTAAGGTCGTTCTATTTCATAAGTACCATCTTTCAGCCTTTTGTAGAAAACGCCTCTGCACTTATAGTATTTTTTACCGGCTAAGGTGACCAACTTGCCACCATCGGGTATAAAATCGATTTTAGCACCATCTGGGGCTGTTTTTAGAATATACCGATTCTTCATCTTGGTATGCCACATACCATCAATAACATAGTAGGTAACACCTTTGTGTACCACTATTTTTTCTTTCTTTTCAGTAACTTTTATGGTCTTTTTATGATCTGTAGTATTCGCCGAAGCCTGATCTTGTGCCTGGGCTATATGCAGACCAAATAAGCCAATAAAGGCTACACATAGTGTTTTTAAATATGTCATAAGTGATAAAAAGCTATTAATATCAAAGGTTATAACGTTAAGAAAACTAATTTCTTATACGTTTTTGTAGATTCTTTTGGCGCTGCTCGCGAAAGTCACGTAGTAATTTTTTGTTAAAATCTGTTTCGGCCCGAAACAACAAAATGATCTTTTTCGCAGAAACCACATTCATTAATTTGTTTTTAAGGTCTTGTTTCGCTCGAGCAACTTCAAATTCGATATCCATAAACCCCTGCAGTATTTCATTGGCCTCGCTATCAGATAATTGCTGCACGCCGCCTGCAGCGCGCACTCTTCGGGCGATTTCCCTTGTTTTCACTGTTTTGGCCTGGTAGATACGCTTATCGTATTCATTATAAATAGGCCAGAACTGCTGCGCTTCTTTAGAAGATAAGTCAAGGGCATTGGTAATAAAAGCGGTCTTCATGGCTTTTATCTTTTCCCTGTTGGCCTGTGCAGTAACCTGAACCGTGGTTAGTAAAAAAAGAGTTATTATTATGATTCGTTTCATTTACTAATTTAATTTTCTAACAGTATGCTTTCAACATCTGTGCCATTTAAGTAATCCAGCAGTTCATCGTCTTCGTCAATTTCTTCATTCGATGCCAAATCTACATCATTAAAAACTTCTGCAATTTCGTAGCTGTCTAGATTTATAAGATTTTCTTCAATTAGTTCATCAACCACTAAATCTGAGCCGATATCAGGAGGCTTATTGTAATAGAGTACGGCTAATACAGCTAACGAAGCAGCTACAGCTACCGGGGCCCAAACTTTTCTTAGGCGCGTGCCTAAAGTAATGACCTTCGGTTCTTTGAGAGCCTTTTCCTGTTCTAGTCTGGCAAATACTCGGTCTTCAAGCGTCTCGAAATACCCTTCAGGAATATCAGCCAGGCTTGTTTGCTGAGGCTCTCTACCTAATTTGGCAAAAACCTGATCTTCGAGCGAGTCAAAATAACCTTTTGGAGTGGTAAACCCTTCTTCCTTGGGAAGTTGCTTAATACTCAATTTTGTACGTACAGCATCTTCTACAGCTTCAAAATATCCTTTTGGAGTAGTAAATCCGTGATTCTTAGGAAGCTTTTCTGCAGTCAATTCAGACAAGACAGCACCTTCAACGGTATTAAAATATCCCTCAGGGACTTTAAAACCGTGTCCTTTTTGCTTTACTATGTCTAAAATTTTCTGTTTCATTTCGCCACTTAGACTAAAAAATAGTGCTAAGGTTTAATATTATTGTGTTAAAATATGTTCAATTTTCTTTACGGCATGATGGTACGAAGCTTTTAAGGCGCCTACCGAGGTTTCCAGTACATCAGAGATTTCCTGGTACTTCATATCATCAAAATATTTCATATTAAAAACCAGTTGCTGTTTTTGGGGTAATTGAGCTATGGCCTTTTGCAATTTTAACTGCATTTCATCCCCATCATAATGCACATCTGCCTCGAGACTTTCAGTCAGTTTGTACTGCATCTCAGAAATATCAACATTTTGCGACTTCGCGCGTTTATTGATAAAGGTAATCGATTCATTGGTGGCAATACGGTACATCCATGAAAACAACTTGCTTTCAGCATTAAATTTATCAATATTTCTATAAACTTTTATAAAGGTATTTTGGAGTACGTCGTCGGCGTCATCATGTGAAATGACAATTTTGCGGATGTGCCAATATAAGCGCTCTTTGTATTGGGTCATTAACTGCCGAAAGGCACTATCCTGAGTTTGAGCATTTTTCAGCTGTTCAATAAGTACTGATTCTTCTAGCACTGGCTTGGATTTCTTACTTAGACTAGTAACGCAAAAAAAGGTTTAATATTGACCATTAAAACCGAACACTTGCTTTTATGTTCAATACCCTACCAGATAAAAAGTTGGGTACGGCTACCGATTGATTGGCTGCAATATCACGTACCCAGGTATTGGTAATTGAGTTTTGCACATCGAACATATTGAAGAGTTCTACACCTAAAGAAAATTCCTTAAACTTTTGCAGCCAGTCGGCCTGAGGTCGCTTCTTTTCATCCACCAAAACATACGAGATACCAATATCTGACCTGAAGTAGTCACGCAGCCTGTTTTGAAAATTGTACGGGTCGGCATAAGCAGGAGATCCTCCCGGAACGCCGGTATTATACACCAGGTTCAGATACATTTTTAAGTTGGGGTTCGAAGGAACATAATCCTGGAACAAGATAGCGAACTTTAACCGCTGGTCAGTAGGACGCGAAATATAGCCCCGATCCTCAATATTTTCCTTGGTAAGCAGGTAACCAAAGGTAAAGTAAGACTCCGTACCGGGAACAAACTCACCATTTAAGCGCGTATCAAAACCGGTAGCAAAGGCCTTGGCATTGTTTCTGGCCCGATAGCGTATCTGTACATTGTCCACTGTAAAGGGGTTGACATCCGATAAGGTTTTATAATACGCTTCTGTTACCAATTTGAAGGGGCGGTCCCAAAGTTTAAAACTATAATCATTGCCTAATACGATATGAATCGAACGCTGTGCTTTGACTGCAGGACGCACTACACCTAATGAATCACGTAACTCGCGATAGAAGGGAGGCTGGTAATAATAACCACCCGATAACCTGAATATCATGTCTTTTTTCCAATTGGGTTTATAAGCTAATTGCGCTCTTGGACTCACCACGGTATGCGTATCTGAGGCGCCATTTTTCGGTTTTACGGTCCAGTTTTGAGCCCTGACCCCCAAATTTACCCATAATTGGTGCTCATTGATATCAAATTCACGGCTCCATTGTGCAAAACCTGAGATTCTATTGGTGGTGACTTCATTGAATGCACGAACACCTGTAAATGGTACCAAGGGCCCCACAAAAGGTGTATAAGGCTCATCGTTTCTTGGAGTAAAACCTGGTGGGCGCAAGGAGAATCCTGCCGAGTCGATGACTTCCCATTCAATGATTCGATCTTTAATATTTTCGGTTTGATATTTTGCACCGATTTCAAAAATATTAGCTCCTTGCTTGAGGGTCGCCCGCACCTGTACATTTGAAATAAGTGCATCAAGGTCATTACGGGCATGGTCTAATTGTGAACCGATGGCTTGCACATTCTGTACATTACCAAAGCTATCGCTGCCAAAATCTGCATTCACCTGGCCAATTCCATATCTGGCGAGGATATCAAAATATTCCTCTTCCTGAGTGTTGTAGGAAGAAGTGGTAAGGTTCAATACTAGGTTATCATTCACAACGTAGGTAGCCTTCAGCGCTCCAAATAAGGTAAGATATTGATCTTCTTCACGGCCATCATAATTTACGACTAATGCCTGGGTGCCTTCTACACTTCCAAAATTTGTTCTGCGCGTCACCGGAGTGTAATCATAATTATTTAAGGAAAAGTTTCCCAGAAATTCGAGTCCGAACCTATCAGAAATGTCATAAGAAATATAGGACTGCACATCAGTGAAATTAGGCCTGAAATTCGTTTCAATGTCTTTAGAATTGACGAAAAGGCTATTATTTCTATAGCGGACTCCTATGCTTGTTGCAAGTTTGTCGTTTTCAGACCGACGTTCAACGGTAACACTTGCACCTAATAAACTTGCGTCTGCGGCAACACTAAATGCCCTCGCTTTTCTATATTGAATATCAAGTACAGAGGATAGTTTATCGCCGTACTTCGCTTGAAATCCACCCGCGGAAAATTTTACATTTTGGGTGAGGTTAGGATTGACAAAACTTAAGCCTTCCTGCTGACCGGAACGCACCAAAAAAGGCCTGTAAACTTCAATGCCATTGATATAGACCAGGTTTTCATCGTAATTGCCGCCACGCACATTGTATTGCGTACTTAATTCATTGGTGCCGCTTACGCCCAAACCGATATTTCGCAAAGTGGCTTCAATACCGGCATTAGCTCCAGGCAATTGTTTGGCCGTTTCAACATCAACTTTATCAATTCCCTGTACCTTATCACTGTCGTCTTTAACTACAATTTCTTGGATATGTTCGTTTTTCGTAGTCAACTTGGGCGAAAAATTTACCGTTCTGTTTCTTCGTACTCGAACTCTTTTTGATAGTGAATTGAAGGAAACATGGCTGAAAATAACAGTAATAAACCTCCCCGAAGGGATCGTTAATTCATATTCTCCTTTGCTGTTGGATGCCGCTCCGGTTTGTCCAAAACTTACAGAAACTCCTTCAATGGGATTACCTTTTTCGTCTTTGATAACTCCTTTTAAAGTACCTGTCTGGGCAATAAGAAAGTTTGTAAATAAAAAGAGGATAAAAAAACTGGCACTAAATTTTTTCAAAAAAGAAAATTTAACGTTCTATAAATCATTATGTCTGTAAAACGTTGCAATATACGTATTCGTATTGTTAACATGATCAACGACCATCAACTTTAATTCGTGTTTTTCACCAGTCAATTCCTTATCGTTAAAGTCATAAGTAAGGAGCCCTCGCTTGGCGTCGAACTCCATTAAAATCCATTCACCGTTGATTTCGGCCCGATACGATTTTACGCCCGAAAGTTTGTCGGTGATACGTACTTTGAGAAAGTTGTAATTGGTCAGCCATTGCCCATCTCTAAAATTAACAGGTTTGATTACAGGTCTTTGATTATCAGAGAATAAAGCATAATTCCCTAATGTTTTATTTAGCGTGTACAATTTATTTTCTTTTCTTCGCGTTCCAGAATAATAAGGCCTTCCTTTCGTGTTAATACGTGCTATAAATAATTTATCTTGTTCTTCTTTCGGATATTTCGAGACATCAAATGTCAATGTAAAATTCTTATGCAATGGCACGCCTGCATTATGGAGTTTCACAACATCTTCTTCGTGTTTAAAATCAAAATAGATATCCTTGTAAAAACTTTGTTTCGGAAAGGCAACTGTAACCGTACTGTCAGAAATTTTATTGAATTCGTTGCGTTTAAAGAAATAAGGGGTTGTCTTGACCTGCTTTTTAAAAAGAACAGCGTCTTTCTTTCCTTTGACAGGAATGATCAATTTCTTTGAATTACCTGCGAAATCACTGGCTGTAATTTCAATCGTATAGGATACACCATCTTTAATGGTAAGAAAGCCATTGTTCTTAAGGTTTTGGTAGATACTTAATTTATTGGCCTCTTCAACGAAACACTTTTGAATTCTCTGTCGTTTCTTATAATACCGACCATAGTCAATAAGTGCATTCATATACCTGGTCTCATTGAATGCGAATGTACCGACAGTATGTTGGTATGCTATGGAGCCATTGACCTTCATTCTAAGTTCAAATAGACCGTTGTTGTTCAATGCGGCATTTTGTTTATCTACCGCATTAATTCCAAATCCTATGGTTCCATAGGCTTCTATTTTATCAGCCAACAAAGTGCCGTCTGCCTGTCTTTTAAATGATAGTTCTTTAATACTGTTACTGTTATTTACATGCGATGAATCGCCAAATGAATAGGCCACAGCGGCTCTTATTTCGGGATGTTTGTCGTCTGGAATTTCAATACCAAAAAACATTGGATTGATAGGCTTGGCCTGGGTATCACGTATTTCATAATGTAAATGAGGGCCACCAGAACTTCCGCTGTTTCCACTAAAAGCAACAACCTCCTGTTTGGTGACAACCAATTCATTTGCTTTGGGGAATAAGTGAATTTCATAGCTTTCCTTTTCATACTGATGCTTTTTAACATAAGCTTCTATCTTAGGGGCAAATTTCTTTAGGTGCGCATAAACGCTTGTGTATCCGTTAGGATGTGTAATGTATAAGGCCTTGCCATAGCCCCAATGCGAAATTTTAATACGGGAGACATAACCTTCCGCGGAAGCGTAGACATTAAACCCAGTTCGTTTTTGGGTTTTAATATCTAGGCCAGAATGAAAGTGATTGCTGCGCAATTCACCAAAAGTACCCGATAATATTAACGGAATGTCCAAGGGCTTTTCGAAATAATCTACAGGATAATCGGCCTGTGAAAAACTGCAAAAAGTAAAACCAATAAAAACTAAAAATAAACGTATGCTCCCCATAATTGCAGGCTAAAATACAGATTCAAAATCTAAATTAAAAATACAATGTTAAGATATTGTTAACCAGTTTATTGACATAAAAAATTGATTTAATTAGGTAAAACAGTTGTCAAATTAAAAC
>JAAUYH010139231.1_pt1 | contig 16727 bp, 14 predicted proteins | sample 7278061 | NCBI WGS metagenome assembly JAAUYH01 (sample SAMN14350203, study PRJNA611818) | marine sediment metagenome | isolation source: surface marine sediment (0.6m) | place: French Polynesia: Moorea | collected 2018-08 | reverse complement strand
GCAACATGGTCGACGCGTGGGCCACCTGGCCCCGGTACAGCACTTCGAGCTCGCCCGGCCCTGCCTCCCAGTCGGTCGGCGCGACCGAGACCAAGACGATCGCCGCGATCGTCGCGACGGCAAGAGTCAGGAACAGCCGGAGGCCCACGCGTCGACCATGTTGCCATCGAGGTTGCCATCGGTCCGACGCCGATTCCCGACCGCTGCCCGGAAAGGCGGCCTCGACTACCATCGGATGCTTCCGGGGGAAAGGACGGGTGAGATGCGCGCCGCAGTTTGCCGAACGTTCGGAGCACCGCTCGAGATCGAGGACGTGGAGCTCGGGGCCGTCGGTCCTGCCGACGTTCACGTCGACATCGCAGCATGCGCCGTCTGCCACAGCGACATCCACTACGCCGAGGGGGCCTGGGGCGGGCACCTTCCCGCGGTCTACGGACACGAGGCGGCCGGCATCGTGCGGGCGACCGGAGCCGATGTCTCCGACGTGGCGGTCGGTGACCACGTCGTCGTCACACTCATCCGATCGTGTGGCGAGTGTGCCCAGTGCCGGCGAGGCAATCGGGTCTTCTGTGAGGACAAGTACCCCGCCGACGATCAACCCCGGCTCACGGCTGGTGACGGTGAGGCGGTCGAGGCCGCCATGTTCTGTGGCGCCTTCGCCGACGAGGTCATCGTCGACCACTCCCAGGTGGTGACGATCCCGAACGACCTCGACTGGCCGGTCGCATCGCTGCTCGCTTGCGGCGTCATCACGGGCGTGGGCGCGGTCATGAATACGTCGAGCGTCGACGCCGACTCGACCGTTGTGGTCGTCGGGTGCGGAGGGGTGGGGCTCAACGCCGTCCAGGGCGCCCGCATCGTGGGCTGCGACACCATCATCGCGGTCGATCTCCAGGACGAGAAGCTCGAAACGGCGCGCCGGTTCGGCGCCACCCACACCGCCAACGCCGGCACCCAGGACGTGCGTGAGGTGATCAAGGAGGCGACCGGACGCAAGGGGGTCACCCACACCTTCGTCACCGTGGGGTCGGCGCCCGCCATCCGCCAGGCCCTGCGCTACATCGAACCCGGCGGCGAGATCGTGATCGTCGGCATGCCCCCCAGCAACAGCGAGATCGACATCGACCCGGTCATCATCGCTGCGGTCGGACACCGCATCGTCGGGTCGAAGATGGGCACCTCCGACATCCGTCGCGACATCCCGAAGCTGATCGAGTGGTACCAGAGCGGCGAACTGAAGCTCGACGAGCTGGTGACGGCCACCTACCCGCTCGAATCGATCAACGAGGCCGTGTCCGCTGTAGGCAACGGCGATGTCATCCGGAACGTCATCGTGATGGACCGGTGAGGTTCACCGACGTCGAGACGTTCGTCGTCGAGAACCCCCCGCCCGGGTACGGCGGCCGCTACTTCGCGTTCGTCAAGCTCTCGACCGACAACGGAGCCGCCGGCTGGGGGGAGATCTACTCGCCGACCTTCGATCCGCCCGCGCTGACGGCGATGGTCGACGACCTGTTCGCCCGGCGGGTGGAGGGCACCGACCCCTTCCGCATCGAGGAGCGTACCCGCTGGCTGTACTCCCTCGGTTTCACGGGGCGTCCCGACGTGACGATCGCCGGGCTGCTGAGTGCCTTCGACATGGCGTCGTGGGACGTGGTCGGCAAGGAGGTCGGCCGCAACGTGACCGATCTGCTCGGCGGCCTCGTGCGCGACAGGGTCAGGGGCTACACGTACCTGTACCCGGCCGAAGGCGACGACGGCGAGGCGGTGTACGAGGTTCCCGAGCTCGCCGCGGCCCGAGCCGTCGAGTACGTCGAGCGGGGGCACACGGCCGTGAAGTTCGACCCGGCGGGGCCCTATCGGGCGGTCGGACCCCGCCAACCCTCGATGCGCGAGCTCGACCGCTCGGAGGCCTTCGTGCGGGCCGTGCGCGAGGCGGTGGGGGACAGAGCCGACATCCTCTTCGGGACCCACGGCCAGTTCACCCCGTCGGGCGCCGTTCGCCTAGCCCGGCGCCTCGAGCCCTACTCACCGCTGTGGTTCGAGGAACCGTGCCCGCCCGACCTGCCCGAGGACCTGGCCCACGTCGCCCGCCACACCTCGATCCCAGTGGCGACCGGCGAGCGGTTGACCAGCGTGAGCGAGTTCACCCGCCTGCTGCGCCATGGGGCCGCCGGGATCCTCCAGCCCGACTTGGCCCGGGCCGGAGGCATCACGGCCGGCAAGAAGATTGCCGCCGTCGCCGAGGGGTTCGGCGCCCAGGTGGCTCCGCACCTCTACTGCGGGCCCATCGCCGGCGCCGCCAACCTCGCCGTGGCCGCGACGATCCCCAACTTCCTCGTCCTCGAGGGCATCCAGGAGTGGGGTGGCTTCCACGCCCAGATCCTCACCAACCCCGTGCGATGGGAAGACGGCCACGTGATCCCGTTCACCGAGCCCGGCCTCGGCACCGAGGTCGACGAGTCCGTGGCCCGGGCCAATGCCTGGACCGGCGGGCGCCTCCATCTCGAGATGCGCCGCGACACCGACGACTGGCCGGGGTAGACCGAGATCGGCGGCCCGGGTCGCTCAGCGGGTGGCGGCGACAGCGGCGACGATCTCGGTGCCCGGACCGCCGGATGTGGCGTCCTCGCCTCGGTCGGTCTCGCCGATCAACGCGGCAGCACAAGCTGCGGTCGAGGTCGCCAGCGCGTCGAGGTCGTAGCCGCCCTCGAGGAACGCGATCCTCCGGCCCGGCGTAATGGCACCGGCCAGCCGCGCAGTCATGTCGGCGAAGTCGCCGGCCGTCAGGCCCAGGTTCGTGATCGGGTCGGCCCGGTGGGCGTCGAAGCCGGCCGATATCAGTACCCAGTCGGGTCGGAACGACTCGAGCGCCGGTTCGATCACTTCGTCGAAGGCCCGGAGATAGACGTCGCCGGTCGCTCCCGAAGGCAGGGGGAAGTTGATCGTGTAGCCGACGCCCTCCTCCCGGCCGGTCTCGCCGGCCGCCCCCGTACCGGGATATTGCGGGTACTCGTGCAGCGACACGAACAGCACATCGTCTCGGTCGTAGAAGATGTCCTGAGTGCCGTTGCCGTGGTGTGCGTCGAAGTCGACGATCGCCACTCGCTCGCCTTGCTCCGTGAGGGCCTGGGCCGCGACGGCGATGTTGTTGAACAGGCAGAAGCCCATGGCCCGTGTGGGCGTGGCGTGATGACCCGGCGGGCGCATGACGCACAGGGCGGCGTCGTGGCGGCCGGCGGTGAGCGCCTCGATGGCGTCGAGCCCGGCGCCGGCGGCGAGGCGAGCCGCCGTCAACGACCCGGCGCTCATGAAGGTGTCGGGGTCGAGCCGGGCCCGCTCACCGTCGAGGGACTCGAGAGTGGCGACGTGGGCCTCGTCGTGAACCCGGAGCAAGGAGTCGACGGGAGCGGGAGTGGGCTCGGCCCAGGTGAAGGCGTCGCGCACCGGCGATCGGCTCAGCCCGTCGACGGCGGCGCGGTACCGATCGGGCCTCTCGGGGTGGGCAGACGGGGTTACGTGTTCGAGGGCTCGGTCGTCGGCCAGTACCAGCAGGCTCATGAGCGCCAGTCTAAAGACGCTCGCTCGAAGGGAATGCGCCGGCATCCCCGTGAGATGATTGCGCCGTGAAAGCGGGCTTGGCGTTCTTCCCTACCGAATCGGCCATAGGGCCGGCTGCTCTCGGTGCCGCCCTCGAAGAGCGGGGAATGGAATCGCTCTGGGTCGCCGAGCACAGCCACATCCCCGTCGAGCGCCGCTCGCCCTGGCCCGGCGGTGACGTACTGCCGCAGCACTACTACGAGACGTACGACCCCTTCGTGTGGCTGAGCGCAGTCGCGGCGTCGACGACTCGTCTGCGCGTTGCCACCGGCATCTGCCTCGTCGTGCAGCGAGATCCGATCCACACCGCCAAGCAGGTCGCCTCGCTCGACTCCCTGAGCGGTGGCCGGTTCCTGTTCGGGGTCGGGGCGGGCTGGAACGAAGAGGAGATGTCGAACCACGGCACCGATCCCACTCGACGATTCCGGCTCATGCGGGAACGGGTCGAGGCCATGAAGTCGATCTGGACCGAGGACGCCGCCGAATACCACGGCGAGCTGGTCGACTTCGAGCCGATCAACATGTGGCCCAAGCCGGCCCAGAAGCCGCACCCGCCGATCCACGTAGGCGGCAGCTTCCCGGGCGGGGCCCGGCGGGCGGCCAAGTGGGCCGACGGGTGGATACCGATCCTCGGTCGAGGCGAAGGCGACCTGGGCGATCAGATTGCGGCCATGCGCCGCATGGCCGAAGACGTCGGCCGCGACCCCGCCCACCTCGAGGTCACGATCTACTTCGCGCCTGCCGACGCCGGCGGGCTGACCGACCTGGCCGAAGCCGGCGTCGACCGGGTGCTCTTCGCCCTACCGTCGGTACCCGAGGCCCAGGCGCTGGAATCGCTCGACGAATCGTTGGCGGCCCTCGAAGCCGCCGGATTGGAGACTCACCCATGACCGACCGAATACAGGACCTCTTCGGACTGGCCGGAAAGCGCGCCGTCGTCACCGGCGGCTCCCGCGGTATCGGCGAGATGATCACCGAAGGGCTTGTCGATGCCGGCGCCGACGTGATCACGACCGCCCGCAAGGAAGATGCACTGCGGGCCACGGCCGATCGCATCAACGAGTCAGCCGGCCGGGAGGCGGTCACCCCGATCGCCGGCGATCTCGCCACCCTCGAGGGCATCGCCGCCTTCGCCGACGAGGTGGCGGAGCGGCGACCGGAGCTAGACATCCTCGTCAACAACGCCGGCGCCTCCTGGGGAGCCCCCTTCGGGGAGTACCCGGTCGAGGGATGGGACAAGGTCATGGACGTCAACGTGCGAGGCGTCTACTACCTGACCGAGGCGCTGGCTCCGAACCTGCGCGCGGCCGGAACGGCCGAGGACCCGGCCCGGGTGGTGAACATCGGCTCGGTCGACGGCTTGCGCGTGCCCGCTCACGAAGTCTTCGCCTACTCGGCGTCGAAGGCGGCCGTCCACCAGCTCACTCGGGTACTGGCCAAGCGCCTCGTCGGGGAGCACGTCACCGTCAACGCCATAGCCCCCGGACCCTTCGAGTCCAAGATGATGGCCTGGGCGCTCCAGGACCCCGACATGCGCGCCGCCGTGGCCGCGGACGTACCCATGGGTCGCATCGGAATGCCCGACGACATGGCCGGAGCGGTCATATTCCTGACGTCGAAGGCCGGGACGTACCTGACCGGCACCGTGCTGCCGGTCGCCGGCGGGGTGGCCTGCCTGGAATGAGTACCCCCGTCTCGCTGCCTGCCGCGAACGAGAGCATGCGCTGCTCGGACTTCGCTCGCGCCCATCGGATCGACCCCGGAGGCACCGGCCTCTCACCGGACGCGATAGTTCTCGTCGAGGTTCCCGAGCCGTGGCCCAAGCCGGTCGCCAAGCACGACGAGCTCGTCGAGCTGGTCCGCGCCGCTGCCGAGCACCCCGAACAGGTGCGCCTGCTCGCGGCGGTGCCCCATGAGCCCGAGCGGCGCCGGGTGATCGCCCTTCGCCCCGTCTCCGGCGGGATGACTCGAGCCGAGGCCGATCTCGACCTCGCTGATCCGACCGAGGCCCTTCGCAGCGTGCTCGACGCCGAGAACCCCCGACCGGTACTGGTCGACGGTATCGAACGCCGCACGATCCTCGTCTGCACTCAGGGCAGCCACGACGTGTGCTGCGGAAGCGACGGCGTGTGGCTCGCCGACGAGCTCGAGTCCGGTCACTGGGACGTCGAGGTCTTCAGGGTCAGCCACACGGGTGGTCACCGCTTTGCGCCGACGGCGATGACCCTGCCCGACGGGCGCATGTGGGCCTACCTGACCCCCGACTCCGTCTCGGAGATCCTCGACCGGACGGGCGACACCTCTGAGCTCGCCGACACGAGCCGGGGGTGGTGGGGAGTGCCGAAGGGACCGGCCCAGATCGCCGAGCGGGAGCTCTTCGCCGAGATCGGCTGGGCGCTGGACCGCTACGAACGCACGGTCACCGTCGTCGAGGACGACGGACGGTACCGGGTTCGCGTCGAGGTCGAGCGAACCGACTCTCCGGTCCGCGAGGTCGTCGTCCAGGCGGGCCGGGAGGTTCCGGCCATCGCCTGCGACAAGCCCGGGGGAGACCCGATCAAGCCCCGACGGGAGTGGAACGTGGTCTCCGTCGAGGCCATCACGACCCGCTGACGGTCGATGGGACCTAGGGTGACCGCCGTGAACCGTCGCGCCATCGCCGTCGCCCCGACGTCCCGGCCGCCCATGTTCGACGCCTTCGTGCGGGCGGTGGCCGACGCCGGCGGCGAGACCGTCCCGCTCGGCGAGGCATCGGCGCTCGTGTGGGCCGACCCGGCGGCTGCTGACGTCTTCCCCGAGATCCTCGCCGACGCCCCAGGGGTCGAATGGATCCAGCTTCCGTACGCCGGTGTCGAGACCTTCGTACGTCATCTCGACACGGACCACACCTGGACCTGCGGCAAAGGTGTCTACGCCGAGCCGGTGGCCGAACACGTGATGACCCTCGCCCTGGCCGGGCTCCGGCACCTCAACGAGTACATCCCCGCCCATCGCTGGCCCGATCAGCACGGCAAGAACCTGCTCGGCGCCAAGGTCACCGTCATCGGCGCGGGCGGCATCACCGAGTCGCTGGCCCGGCTGCTGGCCCCGTGGAACGTCACCCTCACTGTCGTCCGGCGGAGATCCGACCCCTTCCCCGGCGCCGACCGCACGCTCCCGTTCGAACAGCTGGCCGATGCGGTCGCCGACGCCGACGTCGTGGTCATCGCCGCCGCTCTCACGCGCGAGACGCACGGGTTGGTCGACGCCGAGTTCTTGGCTGCCATGGCCGACGATGCCTGGCTGGTCAACGTCGCCCGCGGCGGGCACGTCGTCACCGACGATCTGGTGACCGCTCTCGCCGACGGGGTGATCGCCGGCGCCGCTCTCGACGTGACCGACCCGGAGCCCCTACCCGACGGGCACCCACTCTGGGCGCTTCACAACTGCATCGTGACGCCTCACGTGGGGAACACCCCCGAGATGGGGCTGCCGTTGATCGCCGACCGCGTACGCCAGAACGTCGAACGCTGGATAGCCGGCGACGACCTGATCGGACTCGTCGACGTCGAGGCCGGGTACTAGAGGGCGGCCCGGCCACCGCACTTCTACGCTCGGGTTGTCCACTCGACGCCCCACGGCCGAATGCCTTCATCGTTCACCGGCCGGTCGGTCAGCAGGTCGAGCCCGCCGACTCCCCTCGGCCGATCAGCGACGGAGGACGAGAGGTTCGCGACCATCTCGACCGTCGGCCCGGTAGCCGGGCGCCGCCGGACCACGAGCACCCCGTCGTGAACCGACACTTCCTGGTCGGCATCGGGGTGGAAGGCGCCGTGACGCCGCCGGACCGAGCAGGCGTGCCGGATTCCCTCGTAGATCCGGCGGGACCATACGGCGGCGGGAGGAATGGCGTCGGCGGACACCGAGCCCCGATTGATCGAGCGGCGCACGCCATCGCGCCGGACGGCATCGAGGTCGTTGGTCGTGGCGAGCAGCGAGTTCACGTAGACGGCGGGGATCCCGGCCAGGCCCAACATGACGAGGTGGGCCAGCACCACCCGATCGGGCATGAGCGGGTCTTCGACGCCCCCGAACAGATCGGGCAGCGAGACATTGATCTCGTACGGCCGGGCCTCCCCGGCCCGGTCGTAGGTTCCATGCCGGCCGCCGGCGGCCTCGGCCCGGGCGACGAGCTCGTCGATGTCCTCGTCGGTGAGCCACCCCTCGGCCGGGCGCAGGCCGATGCCGTCGTGGCTGGCGACGAGGTTGAACATCGTGGCACCGGGGGGAGGGGTCGGCGCCGCTTGGAGAAACGCGGCCAGCCGGTCGGTGCGCTCGTTGGCGATGGCCTCGACGAGCAGGGGCGGCAGCGTGAAGTTGTAGACGGCATGGGCCTCGTCACCGGCACCGAAGTACGACCGGTTCTCCGCGTCCGGCACATTCGTCTCGGTGATCAGCACGGTGCCGGGAGCCCGGGCGTCGAGCAGGGTGCGGAACAGCTTCACGATCTCGTGGGTCTCGGGGAGATGAATCGACGGCGAGCCCGCTTCCTTCCACAGGTAGGCGACGGCGTCGAGGCGCAGGAAGCTCGCACCGTGCCGCAGACAGCGATCGATGACCGAGAGCATCTCGACGGCGACGTCGGGCTCGGACCAGTCGAGATCGAACTGATCGGCGCTGAAGGTGGTCCAGACCGTCCGCGGCCCGGCCGCGGTCTCGACATCGAGTGTCAGGGGGAGCGAGCGAGGCCGCACCACGGCAGTCAGGTCGTCGCCTGGGCTGACGGTACGGATGTAGCGCCGACCGGGTTCGGTGTCTGCCACGAACTGGCGTGCCCATTCCGAGCCCGCCGAGACGTGGTTGCAGACGAGGTCGGCCATCAGACCGTGATGAGCGGTTATCGAGTCGATGTCGGTCCAGTCTCCGAGGGCTGGGTCGACGGCATGGTGGTCGACCACGGCAAACCCGCGATCGGAGCTCGACGGGGCGAAGGGAAGGATGTGGACGAGGCCGAAGGCTTCGGCGAGCTCGTTCCGCAGTAGCCCCTCGAGCTCGCGCAGCGGCCGGTCGTCACCCACGATGCTGTCGCCGTAGGTGATCAGCACTACGTCGCTCTCGCTCCAGGAGGAGGTGGTCTCTCGGGTAGCCGATCGGTCGAGCTCAACGGGGTCGAGACCGACGGCCGCGGCCAGCCGGTCGGGCAGATCCGCCGCGGCGTCGGAGCCCCAGATGCGATCGCAGTGCTCGGCCAAACGCATGCGAACCGTCCACCCGGCTTCGGTCATCGGGCGATGATACCGACAGCCGGTTCCCGTCCGGAGCCACCGCCCGGTGGAGAATGACCCGGTGCCGCACCAGATCGCCGACTCCGGCCTGCCCATCGAGGCTGTGATTGCCGACGTTCGCCAGGCGCTGGTCGACGTCGGGTCAGCGGTGCTGACCGCCGAGCCGGGGGCGGGGAAGACCACGGTCGTGCCGCTGCGACTGCTCGACGAAACCTGGGTCGGTGAGGGAAAGATCCTGCTGCTCGAGCCGCGCCGGGTGGCCGCCCGCGCCGTGGCTCGTCGGATGGCTCAGCTCCTGGGTGAATCCGTCGGCGACACCGTCGGGTGGCGAACGCGCGACGACCGCAAGGTGAGCGGCCGCACGCGCATCGAGGTGATAACCGAGGGCATTCTGACCCGGCGCCTCCAGAGCGATCCGACGCTTCCCGGGGTCGCCGCTGTGATCTTCGACGAGTTCCACGAGCGCAGCGTGCACGCCGACGTGGGCCTGGCTCTGGCCCTCGATGTGCGCGAGACGATCCGCCCCGATCTGAGGGTCCTCGTAATGTCGGCCACGATCGATGCGCCGGCCGTGGCCGGGCTGGTCGGTGGCGACGGTGAACCGGCGCCGGTCATCGATTGTTTGGGGCGCACCCACCCGGTCGAGATCCTGTGGCGCCCCCGCAACCGCAAAGATCGCCTCGAACCGGCGGTGGTCGCCGCCGTGCGCGATGCGCTCGATCAGCCCGGCGATGTCCTTGTCTTCCTGCCCGGCGTCGCCGAGATCCGGCGTACCGTCGCCGAGCTGAACAGATCGGTCGACGCCACCGTCTTTCCGTTGTACGGGGCGCTGTCGGCCGCCGAGCAGGATGCCGCCCTACGCGGGGGCGGGGCCGGCTCGCGGGTGGTCGTGGCCACCGACGTTGCCGAGACGTCGTTGACCGTCGAGGGCGTGACGTCGGTCGTCGACGCCGGCCGGGCCCGCCGCCCCCGGTACGACGCGGCCACCGGTCTGACCCAGCTCGTCACGATCGACCATTCCAAGGCCTCGGCCGAGCAGCGATCGGGCCGGGCCGGCCGGTTGGTACCGGGTCGGGCCTTCCGCCTGTGGTCGAAGATGGAGCACGCCGCCCGACCGGCCCACGGCCGGGCCGAGATACTCGAGATCGATCTGGCCGGTGTCGTGCTGGAAGCTCGGGCCTGGGGTGTCGACCCCGCCAGCCTCCGGCTGCTCGACCCGCTTCCCGAGGCCTCCGTCGCCGAGGCGGTCGCGACCCTGACCATGCTCGGAGCCCTCGATGCCACCGGCGCGATCACCGACGCCGGCCGAACCATGCTCGCCCTACCCGTGCATCCCCGGCTCGCTGCGATGTTGGCCGGCGCGGGCGACGGCCCCCTCGCCTGGCCCGCCGCCATCCTGGCCGCCCTGATGTCCGAGCGGGACGTCGTCGGTGGCCGCCCCCGCGAGCGTCCGGTCGACTTGTGGCCGCGGGTGCAGGTGATCGCCGAACCGGATCGGCGCATCGAGAATCTGGACGGAGCAGCCGCCGGAATGGTTCGCCGGCGGGCTCGTGACCTGTTGCGGCGCACCGGTGGCGGCGAATCCGTCGTGCATGCCGACGACGTGGGCCGGACCCTCGCCCTGGCCTACCCCGACCGGTTGGCCCAGAAGCGGGCGGGACGGGGTGGCCGATTCCGACTTCGCAGTGGTATCGGTGCCGAGATCGACCCGGTCGATCCCATGGCCCACGAAGATCTCCTGGTGGTGGCCGAGGTTGCCGGGACCCGGCGGCAGGCCCGCATTCGGCGGGCCGCCGGCCTCGACCCCGTCGACGTCGAGTTCGGTTTCGCCGCCGACATCACCGAGCGGGTGTTCTTCGGCTGGGACGAGGGCCGCAACGATCTCGTCGAACGGGTCGAGCGCCGCCTCGATTCGCTCGACTTCGGCACTCACGAGCGCCCGGTAGAGCCGTCGGTCGAGGCCACCGAGGCCCTCGTCGAGCGCATCGCTGCCTCCCGGCTGGAGATCCTGACCTGGACGGCCGACGCCCGCTCTTTGCAGGCCCGAGCTGCCCTCGTGGCCGAACACCGCCCCGACCTCGACCTCCCCGCCATCGATGACGACACACTCATCGACGAGGCGGCGGAGGTGTTCGGCCCCCACCTCGACCGGGCCACCGGTCGCTCGGATCTCGAGGCTCTCGACGTGGCGATGATCCTCGGTCACCGTCTCGGGTGGGATGTCGGCCGGGCCCTCGACCGGTTGGCTCCGACGAGTTGGTCGCCTCCGCACGGCAAGCCACGGACGATCGACTATCCCGACGAGGGTCCGACGATCGAGGTTCGAGTGCAGAGTGTCTACGGCCTCGAGGAGTCGCCCACTGTGCTCGAGGGTCGGGTGCCCGTCCGGCTCGTGCTGTTGTCGCCGGCGGACCGACCGATCCAGATCACGACCGATCTGGCCGGCTTCTGGTCGGGGAGCTGGTCCGACGTCCGCAAAGACATGGCCGGCCGCTACCCGAAACACAACTGGCCCGAGGACCCTCGCCGGCTTTGATCCCCGGACTGGCGCCGAAGCCCGCTGCCTCGAATCGGGTCTGCTAGACCGAGGGCATGCGCGTCGCCGTCACATACGAATCCCGCACGGGCAACACGGCGCGGGCCGCCGCCCTCGTGGCCGGCGGCCTTGACGCCGCCGGTGCCGAAGTGAGCCTGATGTCGATCTCCGGGCTCGACTACAAGCCGCTCGCCCAGGCCGACCTCGTCATCGTGGGGACCTGGGCGGACGGCGCTTTCTTCTTCGGTCAGCGCCCGGGCGGCGCCGGCAAGATCGCTCGCCTCCTGCCCGACATCTGGGACAAGCGGGCGTACGCATTCGTGACCTATGCGCTCAATCCGGGCCGCAGTCACAACAAGCTCGGTGACCTGCTCGAGGCCAAGGGAGCCCGATCCCTCGGGGAGGCGGCGTTCCACCGCAATCGTTTGGAGGCCGAGGTCGGCGACTTCGTCGACCAGGTCATCGACCACTTCGCGAGCTGAAGCTCAGCAGCTGAGGTCCCCGTCGACGGGGGCCGGGCGGTGCAACACGGCCGCCTCGATCGTGATCAGCAGCGTCTCGCCTTCGATCCGACCCTGCCCGTCGGCGATGAGACTGAACTCGCCGGGCCCGGGTGCGGGCCACAACAGGGACAGCGGTGCTTCGGCCCCGACTCGCTCGGCCACACCCCGGCCGAAACCTCGACACGTCACGACGGTCTCATCGGTTTCGCCTTCGCCGATCGACTCGACCACTACGTGGTTGACCCGAGCCGACCCGCTCGAACCCGAATAGAGGAGGTACGGCGTGTTGCCGCGCGGCTCGGCCTCGCTGGAAAGATCGCTGGGCTCGACCTGGTGGCTCATGGGGAAATCATGCCACGGAAGTCTGTGGAGTGACATCGGTCTCAGTAGCCCGGCGATTTCCACCATCGGTCGGCCTCTGTCACCATGGGCCCACTCTCAGTAGGTAGGGCAAATTTCCCCATTGAAGTTTGTGCATCGACGGTGACATCATCACTTTGGTGCCAGGAGACCGGGCCCCTTCGAGGTAGGCGTGACGTGAAGTTCCAAGGCGAAGTACCACCGGTCGAGAACCGGCGCGTCGGCCCCGGCTGGTGGATGGACTCCGACGGCAACTGGCGATCGCCGCACCAGTGGCCCGAAGACTATCCGCCCGTGAAGGGTTGGGTCCCCGACCCGGCCGGAGGTTGGATGCCACCGAGCCCCGAGGAAATCCGCCGCCGCGAGGAGGCTCGCTGGAATCGTCATCCCGACGAACAGGAGGATCGCCCGGTCCCCGAACAATCGCGTTCGCTCGCCGACCGGCGCGACGTGCTGCTGGCCACCGGGGCCATACTCGGCGTCCTCGTCGTACTGGTCGGTGCCCTGGTCGCGATCACCCAGGCCGGCGCCGACGACGACGACGAGACCGCGGTCGTCCCTCCTTCCACCGACGCCGAAGTGATCTACGCGGCCGAGACCGACGCCGATCTTCTGGCCCGGCGCGCCGCCGCCGCGGTGGAGCGGCCCGCCTGGGCTCGGACTGCTCTTGCCGACCTGCCGGAGTCGGCGCCGGTTCCCGACGACGTGCAGTTCGATCGAGCCGACTGGATCGCCCCCGACGACGGCTGCCTCAGCATCACCGAGAGGGTGCTGATCGACCGGTCCCGGGCCGAGATCAACTACGCCGACCAGATCGACTGCGTGCTCGACACGGGCCTCTGGCACGACCGGTACGTCGATCGCGAGCTCCGCCGGGCGATCACTGTCGAGGTATCCCTCCGGGTGCCCGTCGACCTGGCGTTCGAAGCCGGGGCGTGGAACTGGGATCGTGAGACTCGCGACGCCTTCCTCGTCGACCTCGCCCATCCGGCCCACTACGAGATCGTGGCCGCCGATGCCGGCCACAATCCGCGCCGCGAGGGACCCGACGTGTGGCGGCCCGCCTCCCGTTCGGCGTGGTGCGCTTCCGCCGTCGATTGGATCGCGGTCAAGCAGCGCTGGTCGCTCGGGGTGACAGCCGCCGAACGTTCTGCGTTGGTCGAGATGCTCGATACCTGTGCCGATGCCGACAGCCGAGGCGCCGATCCGGCCACGACGCCGATCCAAGAGCCCATCGCGCCGACGATCGGACTCCTGAACCCGTGAGCTGAGCCACCCCGAAGTCGGCCACAGCTAGGTTTTGCGGATGACCGGGGCCGAACGCCGCCGCCTGCACGACGCCCACCGGGAATGGACGGCGTGGGGGCCATATCTGGCCGAACGGGCGTGGGGCACCGTCCGCGAGGACTACAGCGCCGACGGCAACGCCTGGGCGTCGTTCCCGTTCGAGCAAGCCCACCGTCGCGCTTACCGCTGGAACGAAGACGGGCTGAGCGGCTTCAGCGACCGAGATCAGCGCTGGTGCCTGGCCCTGGCCCTGTGGAACGGGCGCGACGAGATCCTCAAGGAGCGTCTGTACGGGCTCAACGGACATCAGGGTAATCACGCCGAGGACGTCAAGGAGGAGTACTGGTACCTCGATGCCACGCCCACCCACACTTGGGGCCGGTTCGGCTACGCGTATCCCCAGCAACCCTTCCCGTACGACGAGCTGATCAGGCGCAACGCCGAGCTCGGCTACCTCGATCCCGAGTTCGAGCTGCTCGACACGGGTGTCTTCGAAGCCGGGTACTGGGACGTCGAGGTCACGCACGCCAAGGCCGAGGTCGACGACCTGCTGATCAGTATCGACGTGACCAACAGGGGCCCCGACCCCGACACGGTCCACGTCATACCGACGATGTGGTTCCGGAACCGCTGGCGGTGGGGCCGCGACTTCGACCCCGTGCCCTCGCTCGGGGTCGCCGACCACGGCGGGCTGACCCTCGACGAGGTCCAGACCGGCCGACTCGAGCTCACCGCCAGCGCCGGCGCCACGCCCCTGTTCTGCGAGAACGAGACCAACTGCAAGGAGTTGTGGGGTCTGCCCAACCACGCCCCCTACACGAAGGATGGGATCGTCGACCACATCGTTCGAGGCGCCGATTCGGTCAACCCCGAGCTCACCGGCACCAAGGCCGCCCTGTGGTACCGGTTCGAGGTCGACCCCGGTGAGACCGCAACGGTGCGCCTGCGCCTGGCCCCGACGGCCCGGCCTCTCGACGACGAGTTCGACGGGGTGATCGCTACACGCCGGGCCGAGGCCGACGAGTTCTACGCCGAGCTCGACCCCGGCGACACGGACGACAAACATCACAGCATCGCCCGCCAGGCCCTGGCCGGGATGCTGTTCTCGAAGCAGTGGTACCACTTCGACGTCGAGCAATGGCTCGACGGCGACCCGGCCTTCTCCCCGCCACCGGAGTCACGAAAGCACGGACGGAACCGCCGCTGGCGCCACCTGAACAACGCCGACCTCCTGTCCATGCCCGATGTATGGGAGTACCCGTGGTACGCGGCATGGGACACCGCCTTCCACTGCCTCCCCCTCACGCTGGTCGATCCGACCTTTGCCAAGGATCAGCTGATCCTGCTGGGCCGCGAGTGGTACCAGCACCCCAACGGTCAGCTGCCCGCCTACGAGTGGAGCTTCAGCGATGTGAACCCGCCGGTGCATGCCTGGGCGGCGCTGCGGGTATTCGAGCTCGATGGAGCGTGGGACACGCACTTCCTCGAGCGGGTACTGCACAAGCTGATGCTCAACTTCACCTGGTGGGTCAACCGCCGTGATGTCGACGGCAACAATCTGTTCGACGGGGGCTTCCTCGGTCTCGACAACATCGGGCCCTTCAACCGATCAGAGGGCATCGGCACCGGGCGCCTCGAACAGGCCGATGCCACCGCCTGGATGGCGATGTACAGCCTCGACCTGCTCGACATGTCGCTCCGCCTGACCGTCGACCGACCCGGCTACGAGGATCTGGCCACGAAGTTCGCCGAACACTTCGCCTACATCTCGACAGCGATGCACACCCACAACCTCTGGAATACCAGCGACGGCTTCTACTACGACATGTGGCGCAACGGAGACTCGGCCATGCCGGTGCGAGTGCGATCGATGGTCGGCCTCATTCCGATCTTCGCCACCCGAGTCATTCCGGCTTCTCGCCGCGATCGCCTGCCCAAGTTCGCCGACCACCTCGAGTGGTTCCGGACCCACAAGACCGAGCTGGCCCGCCACATGCACGAGAACGACCGGGGCGACGTGCTCATGTCGCTGGTGAGCCCCAAGCGCTTGTGTCGCCTGCTCGAGGTGGTGCTCGACGAGGCCGAGTTCCTGTCGCCCCACGGGATTCGAGGATTGTCCAAGTACCACGAAGAGCATCCCTTCCGGCTCCGGGCCGCCGGCGGCGAGTTCACCGTCGGGTACGAGCCGGGGGAGTCGCAGAGCGGCCTCTTCGGCGGCAACTCGAACTGGCGGGGGCCGGTCTGGTTCCCGCTCAACTATCTGCTGATCGAGTCATTACGCCGCTTCGATCAGTGGGCCACGCAGCCGATCACGGTCGAGTTCCCGACCGGCAGCGGCAACCATGTCACGCTCGGCGAGGCGGCCCAGCTGCTGGCCGACCGGCTGCTCTCGCTCTTTCTTCCCGACGCCGAGGGAATCCGGGCGTCCCAGCCCCGGCATGCGTTCTACCGCCCCGGGGGCGACTGGGCCGACCGCCTGCTCTTCCACGAGTACTTCAACGGTGACGATGGCCTCGGTCTCGGCGCGAGCCATCAAACTGGCTGGACCGGGCTCGTGGCCTCACTGGCCACCCGCAACGCCCGACCCCACAACCACATGGAGGCCTCCGCATGACTTCGGTCGACGCCGCGCCGGCCGATCCCTTTCTCACTGCAGCCATCGCCGAGGCCGAGGCTGGTCGCGATGCCGGTGGCATACCGATTGGCTCGGTGCTGGTCATCGGCGGTGAGATCGTCGGCCGGGGCCACAACCAGAGGGTGCAGAAGGGCTCGGCCATCCTGCATGCCGAGATGGACTGCCTCGAGAACGCCGGCCGCCTGACCGCCGCCGACTACCAGCGGGCCACCCTCTATTCGACTCTGTCGCCCTGCGACATGTGCTCGGGCACGGCACTGCTGTACGGCATCCCGCGGATCGTCATCGGTGAGAACCGGACCTTCCAAGGGCCGGAGGACTACGTGCGATCCAGAGGGGTCGAGGTCGAGGTGCTCGACGACGCCCGGTGCCTCGAGCTCATGACCGAGTTCATCGCCACTCACCCCGAGCTCTGGAACGAAGACATCGGGGTCTGAGCCCGATCGTCGGCCCGGGGTCCGTTCAGAAGAGGGTTGCGGTTCGGGTTCGTTCGGTGGGGTTGGGTGGGCGTTGTTCGGGTCGGTGTTTCGGCCGGCGCTTGG
>JAAUYH010023608.1_pt1 | contig 16727 bp, 16 predicted proteins | sample 7278061 | NCBI WGS metagenome assembly JAAUYH01 (sample SAMN14350203, study PRJNA611818) | marine sediment metagenome | isolation source: surface marine sediment (0.6m) | place: French Polynesia: Moorea | collected 2018-08 | reverse complement strand
CAAATAATAAAATACTCGAGCCGATCGTATAAATAAGACCTCTTTCTAAGCCGATCTCGCCCAAAGCAAAGGTAACTACCGGAATACCCATATTGCCATTATTAGGAAATAAAATAGTTGCAATTAAACTTTGTTGCAAGCTTTCGGGAACACTTAAAAGTTTACTGCCACACCAGACTAATAAATAGAGAATTATTGAAGTAATGCCAAGACCGACAAGCAAGCGAATTGCATTGTTAAAAGATAAAGTCGTACGATACAAACTATCAATAATTAAAGCCGGTACGAGAATGTATAAAGTTAATTGAGCTAGAGTTTGATGTTCTAAAGCCAAAGTACGATTGGCAATAACGCCGATTAAAACAATCGACCAAACCGGAACGACCGCAGATAAAAGAAAAGTCATAAGATTTATTTTAAGAAGGGCGCAAAAGTTTTGGTAAAACGCGATCGCAGCAAAAAAGAGTCCCGGAAGCAACGCACAAAGGTACGGTCACTAAATTCAACAAAGGAATGCTAATCAAAAACAGACAAATTAAACTAAAACTACCGCTAGCTGGCAAGCTTTTGAAAACAATTTTTAATTTAGATCGAAATTGAAGCCGACGACGCTCTAAAAAAGCATCAAAAAAATCCAAACAAACTAGAGTAGCCGTTAAAGTCAGACCGCCAACGCTAGCTATCATCGTCCCGAAACCAGGAATTAAATTAAACAGCAATAAAGGTAGTCCGATCGAGATCGTCAGGGCTATTTTTTTTAATTCAAAAGCGATCGCTCGCCAAATATCTCTGACTGCACCGACTTCAACTACTTCCAATCTTCCGGTGCGGATTTCTTCTAACTTTTCTGAAAGTTTACCGTACCAAGGCGCGCCCAACAGCGTCCCAAATTGTACCAAAATAAATCCGGTCAAAACAAGCAAGACAACAATTAAAATCAGACGGAGCAAGAAACCCAAAGCAAGGATAAAATAGTCCAAAAAGCCCAACCAAGCCGGAAGATTAGCTTGCAAGCGATCTAGCCAACTAGCAAAATAATTAAGCAAATCTCCCAAAAGATCCCAGCCAAACAATAATAATCCAGCGTACAGGAAGATCGCGATAACTACATTTAAGAGAATCGGGATGAACAGATATCCCCACAAATTTGGGTTGCGAAAAAAAAGCCCTAAAGTCCGTAAGGGATATGTCGCTCCGGTTACTAATCCAAATCCACTTAATACTTGCATTCTCTTATTTCAACCGCTTTTAGGAAATGGTATTTTTTAAAGCTGCTTTAATATCTTCTGTTAAATCGATCGCCGCTTGTTTTGCTGCCCGACGACTTTCCTGATAAGCTGGTAATCTCTGAGTCACTGAAATTGGTTCGGCTACTGTCAATTTTGCTTTGCGCTTGGCTAGTTGGGGACGATAAGGAGCTTTTTCACCTTCTAACTTACTAATAAAGCTAGATAAAATTAATGTCGTCTCAGCAAAGCGATCGAAACTGGGTTTTTCAAGAATATAATTGCCAGTTACATGAACAAAATGCTCTACCAAACTCATGTGTTGCATCCTCATTTTGGCTTCTCGAGCTACCCAATTAGCTAAATTCCTCTCTACTTCAGATATACTCTTGAAATCTGATATGTCTTCGCGATAGATATAATTCCAACCAGCTTCTTCTATGGTGCGACATCGTTCGATTAAAGTGCCCCTACTTTTAATTGCAAAATATTCTTCAGCTACTTTTAAAGCGTTATCCAAAAGAACGTGCAATCTTGCAATCAGAATTTGATTCGGAATAACCGTTTCTTCTAGATTTGGTTTAGCTAATTTGCAATGATAAAAGCGAGTGTAAAAATCTTCCATCTTCTCTAGCAAATGTTCGCTGAGATTTAACAAACGCTGATAGTAAAATTTTTCTATTTCTTGAAAATTAGATTTTTGTAAATCTGACTTTAAGCCGCTTTTAGCTTCTAATTGAGATAAGAGATTGTCGATAATATCCCAAGAAGGATTGAGATAAGTATATTGAATGCCCAAAGGAAGAATATAAACTTCTTCTTGGCGATCGGCTTTTTGCAAATCTTCAGCACACCAAAAACCCAATTGGGCCGTCCCCGGTTCTAAAGCACTTACTAGTTCGCCGTAACCGTTAATCCCCCCTTCTGGGGCAAGGCCGAGGGGAAATTTGCCGTCGCTCGAGATTTCTCTTAAAATTCGCATTGCTTTTAAATCTCGAGACTTACCCCGACGTACCGGAATTCCTCCCATTTTAGAAAACAACCAGCCCAACCATTTGCCACCCCAAAGAGCAATGCCGCGATCGTAAACGAAATGAGAATGTACCGTTCCTTGTAGATTTAGACCCATTTGCCGAGCCTTTCGGGGGACAATTCGCGAGATTAAGTATAAAGTCAGAAAGGGATCTTCTAATTCCGAGTGACGAACCGCAATAATGAGACGAATTTTTTTAGCCTGAAATTGGGAATAAAGTTTTACTAACGTTTCGACATTTTCAGTCTCAATTTCAGTAACTCCTGCCATTAAAGAAGAATTAACCCGAAACCTGACTATAAATCTCAGAGAATAGTGAACTATTTTAGTAACTAGTAGATTAAACTGCGGAGGAATGAATTCCAGTTTAGGTTGGGCGTAATCCATAAAATTTGACCAGTTTAAATTATTCCCCTCTCAATTTTAAACGGAGAGGGAGGGATTCGAACCCTCGGTGACTTGCGCCACACAGCATTTCCAGTGCTGCGCCTTCGACCACTCGGCCACCTCTCCACGAGCCGCAGTTACCAATAGTACATAAAAAAAAAAAAAATAGCAAGAAATTTTTGTAAAAACTAGAGATTATATTATCTTTTAGCCCCTAAATCGAAGCTAAAGGCTATACTGAAACGCAAATTCCCAGAATCCTGTTGAAACTTGAATTATGACTAATTTTTACAGCATCAAAATTCACAACCGTCAAGCAGGCACTCATCAAACTTTTGAAATCCCAGACGATCGCTATATATTGCACTGTATCGAAGAATTTAAAGAACAATTGCCCTTTTCTTGTCGCAATGGAGCTTGTACTACCTGTGCGGTTCGCATTCTTTCGGGAGAAGTATATCAACCCGAAGCAATGGGACTTTCTCACGAATTGAGAAACAAAGGCTACAGTCTATTATGCGTCAGTTACGCGCGATCTAATCTTGTCGTCGAAACTCAAGATGAAGACGAAGTTTACGAGCTGCAATTCGGGCGTTACTTCGGTAGGGGTAAAGTTCGTTTTGGCATTCCGATCGAAGAAGACTAAATTTAAATAATCTCCGTGCTTTGACGTAGTACAATTTTCTCAAAACAGGCCCGATCGAAAAAATAATGACTCAAAATAGCGACCCAGATCTGGCGATATTTCTCGATATTGCTACTGAGGCGGCAATGACTGCTGGAGCAATTCTACAACAGTATTGGGGAAACTTAAGCCAAATTGAAGAAAAAGGAAGACCCGGAGATTTAGTTACAGAAGCAGATCTACTTGCTGAAAAAGCAATACTAGATGTTTTGAGCCGTCACTTGCCCGATCGCGCAATTTTAGCCGAAGAATCCGGTCAATTAGGAGAAGTCGACGCAACAGACTATCTTTGGGCGATCGACCCCCTAGACGGTACTACCAATTACGCTCATGGCTATACAGCTTCAGCAGTTTCGATCGGATTGCTAATTAAAGGTATTCCTGCAGTGGGAGTAGTTTACGATCCTTTTCGTCAGGAATTATTTCGAGCAGCTACCGGATTGGGTGCGACTTGCAACCGCAGGCCGATTCGAGTTTCAGAAACAGAAGAACTGAGTAAAAGTCTTTTAGTAACTGGTTTTGCTTACGATCGCCGCGAAACTAAAGACAATAATTATGCTGAATTTTGCTATCTAACTCATCTGACTCAAGGGGTAAGGCGATCGGGTTCGGCAGCTTTAGATTTAGTAAATGTTGCCTCGGGACGGCTTGATGGCTACTGGGAAAGAGGTCTCAGTCCTTGGGATATTGTTGCTGGAATCGTCATAGTAGAAGAAGCAGGAGGCAAAGTAAGCGCGTACGATCGCACCCCGATCGATCTTGCTTCGGGTAGAATTTTAGCAACTAACGGCAAACTTCATTCCAGTCTCAGCCAAGCTTTAAAAGAAACTCCGGCTTTGAAAATATGGAATTAAAAAATACCGATAGTAAATTTGGCAGCAACAAAATATTCTCGCAAGTTTTCAGCTACAGAAAGATTAGACTATCTGTTATTTGTTTGTCTGCTTAATTACTAAAATAAATCTCGTCTAGTTCGGCAAAATAAGCTTGTCAAGCCTAGCGATTAAAAAGTATAAGTTTGTAACTATAAAAAACCTAGGACATACTAGAAAAAAACGCTTCTAGCATTAGCAATGAGACAAACTTTTACGGCTTTTGAAATTAAACAAGGACTTTTTAAGCTCGAACTGATCGATTATCACGCTATTTTAGGCGTGGCAATTGGTGCAGACGAAAAAGAAATTCGCAAGCGATATCTTTGTGTCGCTAGAAAACTCCATCCCGACAGTTATAAAACTAAAAGCGACGGCGATCGCCATTATGCCAGTCAAATTTTATCTAAATTAGTCAATCCTGCTTACGAGAATTTATATAAGAAAAATTCCCGAATCGAACATCAAATAATCTTGCAGCAAACAGCTCAAAAATTGGCAGAAAAAGAAGCAAAAATAACTATTACTAACGACGCGATCGCTAAATTATATAAAGCCAAAGGTAATGCTAAATTAATCTATCAAAGAATCGTTCAAGCTTTAGCTGCAGAACAATACGAATCAGTCGAAGAAGCTATCGATCGCATCGGACAAATGAGCGAGTTAAATGCAGTCTATTTAACAATTACAAGCGGCAAAGGATTAGGAGCTAAACCTAGATACCAAACACCAGCACCACCGCCAAAACCACCCGAACCGGAAACCAAAGAACAAAAACCAGAAGTAAAACCAACCCCCACCAAATCAGAAAGTAAAGCACAAGCTTACATTCGTCGGGCAGAAGAATACATTGAAAAAAATGACTTTGCTAAAGCCAGAATAGAAGTAGATGATGCTTTAAAAATTGAACCGAATAATAGCGTAGCAAATGCTTTAAAAGGTTTAATTTATCTCAATCAAAAACAAACTTCAATGGCAAAAATTTATATTAATAAAGCTTGTCAAGCCAATCCTCAAGATCCGACGGTGATTAAATGTAAAACAATGCTAGATAAAATTACTGGAAAAACTCAAATAAATTCAAAGAACTCTAAAAGCACTTCCTCGTCTAAAAAAGGAGATGGTAAATCTCAAAGTCGCGGCGGCCTGTTTGGTTTGTTTGGCGGGAAGAAAAAGTAAAACTAACAATCGCAAGTATAGAGTACCGTTAGCCTTAAAATAACAAAAGTAAAATAGATCGACCCCAAATACGCAGCCAATGATTTATCAACCACCAGCCGGAGCTAGAGATTTATTACCTCTGGAAGTAGCCCAAAAATGTTGGATCAACGATCGCATACAATCGGTATTTCAACAGTGGGGATACCAAAGAATAGTTACTTCGACTTTGGAAAAATTAGATACAATCTTGGCTGGAGGAGCGATCGAACCTTCTACAATAATTCAATTACAGGATAGATCTAGAGAAACTCTCGGGTTGCGACCGGAATTGACGGCTTCGATCGCCCGCGCTGCTGTCACTCGTATGGATGGCAACACCATTCCCCAACGGCTCTGCTACCGAGCAAATGTTTTCCGCAATCCCCCTTTAGGCAGCGATCGCGGCCGTCAGCTAGAATTTTTCCAAGCTGGGGTTGAATTACTCTTTGCTGGGGGTTTAGTTGCCGATGCAGAAATTGTTCTCTTATTAGCCGATTGTCTCGATCGCCTGGGTGTGGAACAATGGCATTTAATTATGGGGGAAGCGGGACTGACTCGCTCTCTATTGTCTCCTTTTCCAGAATCTTTACAAAAACAAGTTCGCAATTGTATTGCCAGTCTCGACCGCGTTAGCATCGAAAATATGGATATTTCTGCTCAATTGCGCGATCGGGCTTTATTATTATTCGATTTGCGCGGCAATCCAGCCGATGTGTTGCAAAAAATCGCCAAGATAGATTTAGACGATTCTGCAAAATCAATTGTCAACAATCTCAAATCTTTAATCGAACTATTAGAATCTAGCACTCACAAGCCCTTACCTTTAATTTTAGATCTCAGTTTGGTCAAAGATTTTAATTACTATACCGGAATTGTTTTTGAAGCAGTTTCTTATCAAGACAGTCGCTGGGATATTTTAGCTCGCGGCGGACGCTACGACCAATTATTAGGAGTGTACCATCCTCAAGCTTGCAGTTTTCCGGGGATTGGTTTTTCTTTGCAAATCGAGGATTTACACGCTTGTTTGCTCTCTAGTTCTAAACTTCCCCAACAAACTACCCCGAGCGATTGGTTAGTAATTCCGACAACAAAAGATGCGATCGCCTCTGCTTTTACTTACGCGCAAAAATTACGCCGTAAATCTCCAGAAATGTTAAGAGTTGAAATTGAAACGAGCGATCGCACTCCCGAAGCAGTTCGTCAATATGCTCGCAGTTCGCGGATTCCTAATTTAGCTTGGATAGAATTCGATGGTACTGTAGAGACTGAAACTTTATAATTTTATTATTGCTTTATGTTTAATCCTCAAATTTCTAAAAAAGTAACACGCGGAAAATTTTGCTCAACTATTCTGTTTTAATTTCAAACAAGATTGGGCAAAATTAGATTCATTATCTTCAAAATTTTTTTCGCTAGTTAATATAAAGTCAATAGCTGCATGATAGCCTTCTGGAATAATACTTTCAGCATAAAAATGGTCGAATGCGTTCATAACTGAATGCATAGCTTGTTGTTGAGTATGAAGAGGTAAATAATTCACTTCTATCCATGCTGAAAATTCTTCAGAGGTAATTTTTTTAGTTCCCCAATCTTTAATAATTTCAATAAGTTGCTTTTTAGTAATTTTTTCTTTCATACTATTTTATAGCAATATAGTTTTTTAGTATTTTTGTGTCGCAACCAATTCTAAATTTAGCAATCTAGGAAGCGATCGGATCGACTTGGCAATATTACTGTTTTAAAAAACTCTCGCCGATCGACTAGAAAGATCCAAAGATCGACGAGAGTAATTAGTTAATTAGTTATTTAGCAGTAGAAGCAGTTGCAGCTTCTTCTTTGGCAGAATTTTGTTCTTTTGTTTGAATTAATTCCACTTTATAACCATCTGGATCTTCAACAAAAGCAATCACAGTCGAACCGTGTTTCATCGGGCCTGGTTCGCGAACTACATTTCCACCTTGAGCTTTAATCTTGTCACAAGCAGAGTAAATATCATTTACTCCCAAAGCAATATGACCGTAACCGTTACCTAGGTCGTATTTTTCCGTGCCCCAATTGTAGGTTAATTCGATAACTGCGTTTTCAGATTCGTCTCCGTAACCAACGAAAGCTAGAGTAAACTTTCCTCCAGGATAATCTTTTTGGCGAATCAATTTCATGCCTAAAATCTCGCAATAAAATTGCAAAGATTTTTCTAAATTGCCAACTCGTAACATAGTATGTAGGACTCTCATGGATTCTTCTCTCAAATTTATTGATATTTGTTTTCCTTCTTAATTGTATTGTTATTAAAAGAATAAGTAACAGTTCTTTTTTTTATTTCATAAAATTAAAGCTCGATCGATGAGAGTTTTTTAAAACTAAAATCATTTATCGATTGGGCATAGCTTGGTTTTTTCTAATTTTATTTCGATCCCCATTATCTCAAAGAATAATAACAATTATATTCAATATAAAATGCTGTTATCTTTACGATCCTTTAATAGAAAATGACAGCAAAATATTGTTTAAATAAAGAAGCTATTCAATAAATTTGAAAAGAATTTTAGCGATCGAAATCACTAACAAATTAGATCTAGATCGCTCTTTTTCTAACAAAGCAAAAAGAAAATTTAATCTAGCTAAATCAAGTCGGGCTAATCAAAATATGTGGAGCAAAACTAAATCTTAACAAAGAAAATAAAATCTTTGTTAATGGAAAAATAACCAATTTAGTTACTTAGTTAGATTAAGAAAAGAAATGAAAAGGCAGGTTATTTAGTTGCAATAAAAGAATATAGCCCTACAAATTTTATTGCAAGTTAAGTAATAATACTGCTGCTTATCAATCCGTTATTGTTTGGTGTAAAAATACCATGCGACTTGTAAATAATTTTCGATTAGATAATATACGCGGCGATTTATTCGGTGGATTAACAGCTGCGATCGTTGCTTTACCCTTAGCATTAGCTTTTGGGGTATCTTCAGGAGCTGGTGCAGAAGCAGGCTTGTATGGAGCTGTTTGTATAGGTTTGTTTGCTGCTTTATTTGGTGGCACTCCTTCCCAAATTTCCGGGCCTACGGGGCCGATGACAGTGGTAATGGCAGCAATTTTTACCACTATGAATGCTACAAATCCAGAAACTGGATTAGCAATGGCCTTTTCTATTGTAGTTTTAGGTGGCTTGTTTCAAATTTTATTTGGCGTTTTGCGTTTGGGTAAATATATTACCTTAATGCCTTATACGGTAATATCGGGGTTTATGTCAGGTATCGGCATAATTATCGTTATTTTGCAACTAGCACCGTTTTTAGGTCATCCAGGATCTGGTAGTGTTGTCGAATCTTTTTTAAACATACCGACTTTATTAGCTAATCCCGATCCTAAAGCAACAACTTTAGGCGTGATTACTTTAGCGATCGTCTTTTTCTCACCGCCAAAATTAAATAAAATTGTCCCTTCTCCTTTAGTGGCATTAATTGCTTGTACTTTAATATCGATTTATATCACCGATCCCGGAGATTTAGCGATTATTGGAGAAATTCCCACTGGGTTGCCGACATTTCGTTTACCAACAATTAACTTTCAAGAATTTGGCTTTTCTCGGGTAATTTTCGATGCCTTAATTTTGGCAACATTAGGATCGATCGATTCTTTATTAACTTCTTTAGTTGCCGATAACATTACTCGAACTCAACACGATTCCGATCGCGAATTAATCGGTCAAGGAATCGGTAATATGGTTTCCGGTTTGTTTGGCGGATTGCCCGGTGCGGGGGCAACAATGCGAACGGTTGTTAACGTTCATGCTGGAGGTAAAACTGCTTTATCGGGAATGGTTCACGGTGTAGCATTATTATTGATAGTTACGCAAGCAGGGCCGTTAGCCGAACTAATCCCCCATACAGTTTTAGCCGGCATTTTGCTCAAAGTTGGCATTGATATTATCGACTGGAGTTTTCTCAAAAGAGCGCATCGCGTATCTTTGGGTTCGGCTGCAATTATGTACGGTGTCGTATTATTAACCGTATTTGTGGATTTAATTACTGCCGTAGCCGTAGGGGTTTTTGTTGCTAACCTGCTAACGGTTAAAAATCTAACCGACTTACAAATTAAAGAAATTAAAGCAGTAACATCCCCTGACGATGAAGCTCCTCTATCTCCAGAAGAAAAGCATTTTCTCAGAAAAGCCGGAGAGAAAGTGATGTTATTCCGTCTTTGCGGGCCGATGAGTTTCGGTGCGGCCAAAGCAATTTCTCAACAAATGGCGATCGTCGAAAACTACGAAGTTTTAATCTTAGACCTCAGCGACGTACCTTTAATAGATGTTACTGCTGCTTTAGCGATTGAAAATATGGTTAAAGAAGCTCGCGAACAGCGTCGAGAAGTATTTATAGTCGGAGCTGCATCCTCAGTTAAAAGAAGATTGAGACGCTTGAGAGTCTTAGATATTATTCCCGAACAAAATCAAGTCAGCGATCGCCTTGAAGCTCTAGAAAAAGCTACTTTTGCGATCGAAAGATATTCAGCAGAGCGGATTCGGCAACTTTCAAAGCCAGAAACTAACGGCCAAAGAACAGAAATAGAATCAGTTTCCTCTCAAGACAGTTAGATAAATTTTCCAGGACAGGGAGGGAAAATAATCGATTGGTAACTTTTCCCTCCTTCGATTTTGCTTCGTTTAAGGATAAAAACTCAACTGAGGCAAACCATAAGTTTCGTCCCAACCCATCATTAAATTCAAACATTGCAGTGCTTGACCGGCTTGACCCTTAATTAAATTATCGATCGCCGACATGACGATAATGCGATTGGTGCGGGGATCGACTTCAATCCCGATGTAACAAAGATTTGTCCCGCTAGCCCATTTGGTTTGAGGGTAAATTCCACTAGGTAAAATTTTTACAAACGGAGAAGAGCGATAAAAAGCACTGTAAATAGTAATTAAATCTTCCCTAATTAAACCCGGATCGCGCAAAGTTGCATAAACCGTAGCTAAAATTCCTCGCACCATTGGAATTAGGTGAGGAGTAAACTGAACCTTTAACTCGTAACCTGCTAGTTGGCTGCAAATTTGTTCGATTTCTGGCGTGTGGCGATGAGCTGCAACTCCGTAAGCTCCTAAAGAATTATCTGCTTCTGCCAATAATAAATTAGTTTTTGTTTTTCGTCCCCCTCCAGAAGTTCCCGATTTAGCATCGATAATCGCAGTTTCAGGAACGATCAAACCCTGTTTGAAGAGAGGAGCTAAAGCCATTAAACTAGCTGTTGGATAGCAACCAGGACAACCAATTAAAGCAGATTCTCTAATTTGGTCGCGATACAATTCCGGTAAACCGTAAACAGCACTGCTAGCAAGCTCTCGATCCTTTCGATCTCTTTTGTACCAAGCTTGGTAAGTATCTAAATCTCTAAATCTATAATCGGCAGACAGATCGATTACTTTAACTCCTTTTTCGATCAACTTTGGGGCTAAATCGCAAGCTAAACCATTTGGTAGGCTCAAGAAAACAGCTTTAGTCCGAGCTGCGATCTCCTCTATATCGATCGCTTCAATTTCGAGATCGATTAAATGGGCTAAATGAGGATAGATCGTCCCAAAAGGTTTTCCCGAACTGCTATCTCCTCCTAAATAAGCAATTTTTACTTGGGGATGCTCGCCGAGCAATCGTACTAATTGTACGCCTCCGTATCCAGAAGCTCCGATAATTCCTACTGGCAAAAGTTCTACATTAACCATAATCTTTACTTTTTAGTAAACTTGAATAAATTTTGAGCGAGGCTATTTCACCAGTGATACTTTATTTGTTCGATCTAAAGGCTATTTTTCTTTTTAACTTTTAACTTTCCCTAAATTTTCCTTCAATAATAAAGACTCAAAGCATAAAATATTATCCTGAATAAGTAGCTGAATTTTAGCAAAAATCTAGCTTTAAACCTCCGTTCTTCTAGAACAGCTTTACACTATAATTAGATGTAGCTTAAAAACACAGCGTTTTCTTTTTGTGTTGCAACTTCAAAGTGTCTTTTTGAAGATGCAAATATTATTCCATAGTAAACACGAATAAATACCCTTAGTAAAATCAAAAAAGTAGCATAATAGATAAACAAATCTTTTCTTAGATCGAAATTAAATTGAAAATTTTTAAGAGCAAAAGATGATTCTCGTTTTAATATTTTAAATTTCTGGATATAAAACACTTCTGGGTTAGCTGAATTTACCTTTCTCATTTGTTTTTACTGGCGGTGAAACTTTAAATATTGCTCGAAAAAATAGTTAATTTGCAAAATAGAAAAGATAATCGGGATTAGTTCAAATCTTCTCGAACTCATGGACGGAAAAAAGTTAAATTATGATTCAGTTAAATTTGTATGGTAAATGCGCCTCAAAATAATATTTTTCAATTCGACTCAATCGATGCAGCCTTAGAAGATATTAAAGCAGGCCGCATAGTTATAGTAGTAGACGACGAGAATAGAGAAAACGAAGGAGATCTAATTTGTGCCGCTCAATTTGCCACTCCAGATACGATCAATTTTATGGCGGTGCAGGCACGGGGTTTAATTTGTTTGGCTATGACGGGAAAACGCCTCGACGAATTAGACATTCCTTTAATGGTCACAAAAAATACAGACACCAATCAAACTGCTTTTACGGTTAGTATTGATGCTTCTCCCCATTTAGGTGTCTCTACTGGAATATCCGCAGAAGACAGAGCTAGAACCATTCAAGTCGCTATTAATCCTAGCACTCAACCGGAAGATCTTCGTCGTCCCGGTCACATTTTTCCAATTCGGGCCAGAGTTGGTGGCGTACTCAAAAGAGCCGGCCACACCGAAGCAGCAGTAGATCTATCTAGATTAGCTGGTTTGTACCCCGCTGGAGTAATTTGCGAAATTCAAAACGCTGACGGATCGATGGCTAGATTGCCTGAGTTGATCGAATACGCTCGAGAACATAATCTGAAATTAATTAGCATCGCCGATTTAATCAGTTATCGTCTCAAACACGATCGCTTCGTCTATCGCGAAACGGTATGTAATTTTCCCTCTCAGTTCGGCAATTTTAAAATCTATGCTTATCGCAATACTTTAGATAATACAGAACATTTGGCAATTGTTAAGGGAGAATTGTCAGAATTTCAAAACAAACCCGTAACAGTCAGGATGCACTCTGAATGTTTGACTGGTGATGCTTTAGGCTCTCTCCGTTGCGATTGTCGGATGCAACTTCAAGCTGCTTTAAATTTAATTGAAAAAGCCAATTTAGGCGTGGTTGTATATTTAAGACAAGAAGGTAGAGGCATTGGTTTAATTAATAAGTTAAAAGCCTATTCCCTTCAAGATCTCGGACTGGATACGGTAGAAGCTAACGAACGTTTGGGTTTTCCGGCAGATTTACGGGACTACGGAATGGGAGCGCAAATACTCAACGATCTTGGAGTCAAACAAATTCGTTTGGTAACCAATAATCCTCGTAAAATTGCTGGTTTGAAAGGCTACGGTCTAGAAATCGTCGATCGAGTCCCGCTTTTAATTGAAGCCAACGACCATAATTCTAGTTATTTGGCAACCAAAGCCAAAAAAATGGGTCATTTACTGCTCGAAAATTATTTAATCGCAGTTGCGATCGATTGGCAAGGAGATTCAGAATCTTTAAGAGAGCGTTATCAAAAAATAGATCGCTTTCGTAATTTAGCAAGTTCATTCGGCCTGCTGCTACAAGAAGAAACTAGACCGGTTGCGATCGCTTTATTCGGTAAACCTAATTTAATTTTTCATCTCGGTTTAGATAGCACTCAACAAGCAGATCCCCATTGGTATCGCAATCAAAATCTGCTTGATTTTCAAACGGTCTTTCAAATTTTAGACAAAATTGCTACTAGCGAATCACTCGATCGGCTCGAGTTTTTAATTGCTTCAGGTGAAGATCCGATGATGTCTTTACAAGTCAAATTAGATCGGCAAAGTTTTCCTTTAACTGATTTACCTTCTTCAGTTTCTGAAGATTTACAAACCCAAATTATTTATAGTTTTGTCGCCGATCGCACCAGCAATAAATGAAATCTTCTCGAGCTGAAAAAATTGCATCGATCTTGAATCAAGTCGTTAAATGGGCTGAAACTCTAAACGACATCTATTCCGTCGCTTTAGTCGGTTCTCAAGCCCGCGGAACTGCACGTATCGATTCGGACATAGATTTAATTATCCTAACCTCCAATCCTTCTAGCTATCGCAAAAGCCAAACTTGGCTCGAGGGAATTAATTGGCAAAAAGTTGGTTCGACCGTTAAAAATTGGCAAGATCTTGATTATGGCTAGGCTTGGTCTCGTCACGTTTATCTTGAAGATGAGACGGCGATCGAATTTGGTTTTTCTACTCCAAAATGGGCTGCGATCGCTCCGATCGATCCCGGAACTTTTCGCGTTGTCAGCGATGGATGTCGCATTCTTTACGATCGCCACAATTTGATGCAAAACTTATTAACTGAAGTTAAATCCATTCAAAGGGATCGCCAATCCCGATAAAATAATTGTCATTTGAAATACAAAAAAATACTTAGATTTAATGACTTTTATTGAGCAAATCAAACTAAATAAAAAATACCTATCTAGAAAAAGTAAAAAACAGAAAATCATTTTTTTTCTTGCTAAAGTTAGTTGTCCGTTAACTACTTTAAAAAAATAGATCGGTAAAGATGCAATTAATTCCTCGCAAGCAACAAAGTAATTTAGCCGACGATCGCTTGGTGCTTTCTAACAGTAAAGATAAAAGCAAAACTAAATTCAATTGTCACAATAAAAATATTAATCAAGTAATTCTCGATAACTTAGATAAGATTATATTTGCGATCGCCAGTATTTACTTAATAATAATATTATCTTGGCTGGTAAATAAAAAGACATCCACAATACCAAAATTAAATGCAACCAGCGCGAAAATGACGAGCATTCCCAAGCAAGAAATATCTAATTCAGATGCTCAATTTATTAAATATATGAGTCAATCTTTAGCTGCGATCGAACGCAAAATTGAAGCCAAGAAACAGCAACAAGAAAAACAATTACAATCTTTATCTAACCAGGGAAAAGTTAAAATCATTGAAAAAATAGAGCGAGTTTATATACCAGTAGAAGATCGTTTAGAATCAGATCCTGGTAATCGTTTAAATGTGCCAAAACCACCGCCAATCAAAGGTAAAAAGAACCGCTCTTACAATGGATCGATTCCGATCGCCGCAGCACTTCCTAGCGCGATCGAAACAGAAGGTAATTACACTCTAGTAGGGTTGTTTGAATCTGCCAATAGTTCGATCGCTTTATTTAGCATTAATGGAGTTACTCAAAGAATTAAAATAAATCAAGAAATAGGCCGGAGCGGTTGGACACTAATCGGGATAGGAAATCGAACAGCAAAAATTTCTCGTTACGGTAGAGAGCGAAATCTTTCTACTGGAGAAGAAATCTGACCTCCTACCCACTCCCTGACTCCTGACCTCTGACCCCTGACCTCTGACCTCTGACCCCTGACCTCTGACTTCTGACCTCTGACCTCTGACTTCTGACCCCCTACCCACTCCCTGAGTTCGATTCGCGATCGCATTTACCATAAAAAAAAGATCCGATCGCTCGTAGGGAAGTAATCATAAAAATGGGATTATTTGACGATATAAATAAATTTCTCGAGTCTCGACTAGATGAATTTTTAAACAAAAACCCTCATTTAGAATTGCAGGCGATTCTAGAGCAATTACAACAACAAGAACGAGAAAGTAAAAAATTGATTTTGCAACTGCAATCTGAAGAAAAACGATTGCAAGAAGAAATACTCAATGTAGCTAAAGATATTCAAACCTGGCACGCTAGAATAGCTAAGGCTGAAACTGCCCGCAGAATGGATTTAGCCAATGCAGCTAGAGAAAGAGAAGCAGCTTTACTGCGTCAAGGAAATCAGCTTTGGGGTCAAATGAAAGGCACTAAAGAAAGCCTGCTTCAAGCTTTGGAATTATTGTCTCAAATTCAAACTAAAAAGCAAGAAGTAAAAATTGAAGCAGATCGCGTTAAAGCAGAGCAAAAAACTAATGCTAGCTCGGTTAATTCAGATACTACTGGGTGGGCCAGAGGAGCAAGCTATCAAAATTATTATGGTTCTGGGGTTGGAGATCCTCTAGAAGCACAGTTTCAACGTTTAGAAACAGATCAAGAACTAGAAGAAATGAAACGAAATATCGGCAAGTAATTGATTAAATTACAAATTAATTCTTGTTTGATTCTAAAATGCCGGCTGAATTTTGCTCGCCAAGATTAATTTTAGAGTTGTTATCCGAATTTAAGATTGTAGATTTTGGTTCGTTAACAGAACAAATCCCTTTTTCATAATTAGAAGCGATCGCTAAAAAAGCTCCACCCAATACGTAAATTGGCAACGGAGACATAAACCCTTTAACCCATTGATAAAATTGAACTAGGGCAAATAAGACTAAAAAACTAACAATCCAGATTCTCATTAAATTCGCTCCTACTCAGCTCCAGAAAAACATATTCGCCCCATGTTATGGGGCGAGGTACTATTTTATCGATTTTATAAGAAATTCAACATTAAGCTTCAACTTAGACTCGAGCTGCTTCTTCTTGAGTTTCAGTTGCAATCAAGCGTTCGTAAGTTTCTCTCATTTTTAACCCAACTAAAACTTGGAACAAACCGCTACCGTTGTTAGATCCGGGAGCATCTTTGCGTTTGAGTAATAATTCAGTCATTTCTCCAGCGTATTTAGTGCCAGTTCTGCTGAGATGTTGTTCTACATAGAACATCTCATCAAGTTTATCGAAGTTTCCATCTACTTCAAGCACGGAAACTTCGTGTTTGTAATAAGTATCCGGGCCGTAATGCATGCGAATACCGGGGTAAGAACAAGTCAATTTGCGACCGCAAGGAATCCAATCGATTGTAGAACCTTCGTCGAATAGATAAACCGGTTCAAAATCTTTAACACCTTCTTTTTGAATCAAACGAACCCGCAGAATTTTGTGTTCTTTATCTTCGATTAAATTGGTGGGGAGAATTTGAATTACCACATCAGCAAATTCTCTTTGCACTTCGACGAAAGCGGTGAAATCGGGTTTTCTAGCTTGGATCGAAGCTAAAATATCATCGTAAGTATGACCGCGCTCGGCCATATCGCGCTGAATTTTCCATTGAATTTTAACGGGGTCACTGATATCTAAGTATACTCCGAAATCAACCAACTCTCTGACTCGAGCATCGTATAAAGGATGAAGACCTTCAATAACGATAACTTTATTGGGTTCGATTCTTTCTGGAGGATCGAGTTCTCCAGTTTCGT
>JAAUYH010113410.1_pt1 | contig 16729 bp, 12 predicted proteins | sample 7278061 | NCBI WGS metagenome assembly JAAUYH01 (sample SAMN14350203, study PRJNA611818) | marine sediment metagenome | isolation source: surface marine sediment (0.6m) | place: French Polynesia: Moorea | collected 2018-08 | reverse complement strand
TAGAAGTTTGCAATGTAGGTAGGTGTATGACCAGCTCTTGATAAGTCCTCAATCTTGCTTTTCATCTCTTTTGTTAAATTTTTTGAACCAACTTTGCGACCCATGACCACCTTGTTTTCCGGAGTACAGAAAGTTTCGTTTTTTTCGAGTTAATCAACACAGTGTATGATTGCTTTATTTCTAATTATATTTTAGAGGGTATAGAATTGTGACCGCCTATCATACCTGCTGAAGTTCCGAGATATTCCGCATGCTTGACTAGCCAGCATTGATATTCGACGGCATATGAAACAGAACAGTGTCTGTCAGACAGAATTCAGGTGAAAAGTAGTTGTTATTTCATTGGAAGCTGACTAACACGAAAGCCAAAGGTATTGAACCTCAATAAATATTATTAAGTGTTTTAAAGATCGCCTAATTCCAAACCCACGTGTAAATAGCTCAGTAAAGTTTGGCACGTTTCACCGTTGCCTCCTTCCAATGTTCAACCTCCTTGTTGAAGCTTCACTATTCTAAGTTGTAGTTTCCCGTCTTCATCAGTCTCGTAGGGTCCTTCAACCCGAATCTTTTTCCTTGTCACGTCAGCGACGTCTTCCTTATTCCCGAGGTGCGATTTGTCGAAGTATACCACCCAAAACAGCGGGGGCTTTTTCCAATCATACAGCACATTTTTGAGACGCTTACTGTGTGCATATTTTTCTAGTTGTTCTAATGCATCCTCCAGGCTTGTTTTCTTATTATTCAATTCGATCACATGAGCAATCGCAACACCACGAAACAATACATCAAGACTTGGATGACGGCCCACCGTTGTTACTTCTTTTGGCACCGTGTCCTGGGTCGCTGTTGGTACACTCCCAGTAAGAAACATGAAAGAAACCATCTTCTCTAGCCACGCCTCTGATATGTCCGCTACCGTTTCGTGCATGAAGCCAGAGTCGATGACAGATGTCTCTCGCCAGAAATGTAGGAACCCATCTTCTCCAGACATCCCCTTCATCATTACTCGTACGTCGTCATTAGCGAAACCTTCATCCAGAACGCGTTTCCACCGAGCATTATTTTGATTAAGGAGCCCAAGCACCGTCGTTGAGATTTCTTTGTTGGGGATAGCCAAATGTACAATATTTTGCTTAACACTAACTTCCTTCACCGTGAGGTATCCTGCGTGCAGTGCCACAAGAAGACGGCTCTTTTTCGAAACAATCGAAGGTCCAGCAGTAACGTGCGTAGAGTCTCCATCCACACTGAGATCTTTGTATTTGATTCTTGTCACCAGCATGTCTTCCCGCGGCATCTTAAACTTATCCCCCATGGAGCGCAACATCGCTTTACATATTTCCTGCGTCAATATCCAGCCTGAATGACCATTTCTACCCCAGTATGGTTCCAACGTACCCTTTCTCACAAGGTTGTGCACCGAAAAAGGTTGAATAAGGTGCTATCAGCCCCTGAAAGATTCCACCTGTATCCATCGTACCAACGAATAATTTCACGTCTGAGTTTTTCGATGCTATCCAAATTATTCCATCGCGCTATTAAAGGTAACGCATTGTCATAGTAAGTTACGATCTCGGACCAACTCAGACCCAGCAAACCCTCAAACTCATGTTCGAAAGTCACATCTTCAAGGTGATTCGCCTCATTGAAAATACCAGCCATCCCTATTCGTGAAACTCCAGTCACTATTATCGCACATTTCACTGACTTTGTTGCTGCAAAGAAGTTTCTGTAGAACTTCATACATTTCACGTATTTCGCATTATCAAAGGGGTCGATTGTATCCACGACCGGGAAGTCATACTCATCTACAAGGATGTGGAGGGGTCTCTTCCTATTCTTCGCTTCAAGTGCCTCAGACAACGCATCAACTGCACCAACGGCATCGCGTTCTTCTAGCCATAGCTGTAGCATAGGTGCCTTTCGGTTGGAGTCATTGAAGCCAGCTATTTTCCCGCATATGTATGTGGACAGCACGTCAATTGACCTCCCTCTAAAGTCAAGCATAAGCACGGGCTGCCTTGCTTCGCTCAGCCGCCCTTCAGAAGCCTTCACACCGCCCCACCGGAGAATCTTTGCCGCTGCTTGTATCATCACTGACTTACTCCATCGGCGTGGATACGACACAAACGATTTGCGATATTGAGGATGTTCATCCGAAGGTTCGAAGACTAATCCTCGAACATGTCTCTCTTTGTCAATGTATCTACCACTTGCTAGGAGTTCATCGAGACTCCAGCCAGGATGCGGTGGTCTTACACCCACTTTTTGCAGTTGCTTCAAGTAGTTTGAAGGCTAAAATTCCAATAGTGCTTGCCGAACTTTGGGGAGTTCAATTGGACTGACGATTTTCTCAATTTCTCGGAGCAAGGCACATTCGTCCACTCTCTCGGCCGGTGTTGTAGATGAAAAGCGTTGAAACATATCATGACGCGACATTGGGAGCGGCGCCGGAGCGCGAAACGCTTTCGACGCCTCTATTCGTGACCCAAAGGCGAAACATGAAGTCACTTGCCCTGTAGTCCATAGCTCGCGATATGAGTGAAGCACCGCTATCCTCAAAGTAGCGCGAGCTGGCACCGCTTATAATATTACGCCACATGTTTGATGAAGATCGTAACTTCTGCAAGACGATGTCCAAGGATGCCAAACTTGCGGATACGAGCGCCTCGTGATAGTTAAACTGGAATGGCAGGTGAACTTGAACATGACTCATTTGATTTCTTATCCCGGCTTCTTTCAGACATTTTAGAATTGTGGACTTGACAATTCTACTTGTAAATTGGTAAAATAATCAACAAAATCTCAACTCCCCATTCTATTTGCTCTAAAACATAAATAACGCATCCAATTTCTTTTGCAACAACTCGACTCGTCGCACCATGTTGTTATCTTTATCGACAACCATCTTTTTACCAGTGAAACAGAACAGCATCTGCTGGACAGAATTTTGGTGAGAATTAGTTGTTTATTTCATTGGAAGCTGACTAACACGAAAGCCAAAGGTATTGAGCCTCAATAAATATTATCAGATGTTTTAAAGTCCGCCCAATTCCAAACCCACATGTAAACAGCTCACGTAAAATTTGATTAGTTTCAACATAACTAGCCACTGGTTCCGCTACCAGTCTCGCACAGTACTATTGAGTACTGTACAGCATAACAGAACGTCTACTGCCCATAGGACTTTCTTTGTGTTTTCTTGCGCACAATACTGAACTTTCGAACTACCATAGAAGCTGGTTTAGTGTAATTTTAAAAACGTGAAAACCCAACCTTATTGTTGCTCCACTGTACTGTAAAGCCTCTGTGCAGCCGATCGAGCTAGGCGGACGGGCACAGCTCTGGTAAACGTTGCAGTCCGAAGAAGAGATTCAAGTATAGACCTGCGAGCGTACATTCTATTTGGCCTTACCAGAGAAAACAAACAGCTATACCACTGTTTATTTATCTGGCTGCCTACAGACAGTCAAGCATTATGTCACACTCTGGCGCTCCCACAACAGCAACTTCTCCTAAAACTCGGCTTCAGTTTCTTCTAGACGAAACACCTTCAAATTCTCGATTACCCGACAGGGGGCGTGCTCGTGACGGTCGAGCTGCCCGCGATGCAACTCGAGCCTTGAGTGCCGATGGAGCTATAGGCGCTGTTTCGCAAACACTCGCTACACCTCCACCGCCACGCTCGCTCGACTGGCTCCCTCAACGACAACATTCCGCCGACAGTTTGTCAAGTTCAGGCTCTGTGGACCTCGCCGCTTTTGCTGCCAATGCTGCTTTTGCTCATCGGGACGATTCTTCCGAGTCCGGGTCTGCATCAGGAACTTCTCCGCGCTTGCGACCACTCCCAGCCCCTTCTCTTCTCCCTGCCGCTCATTTGCTACAATCTTCTGCCTACGGCGGCGTGCTCAATGCGTACGTGAATCCTCTTCAGCAGCAACCACATCAGCCGTCAACACAAACGCAACCATCAATTACGCAAGCACAACCACAATCGCAGCAACAGCATGTTGCCCCCGCTACTGCTCATTTTCCTGTAGCGCTATCTCCCAACACTATTGCCCCCCGCATCGCGCCCGCTCCTCTTGCTTCGGGCTCTTCGGTAAATGCGTCTGCTTCAGCAGCCGGTAATACGCGCGTCACTTCGGCGCGTGGTTCTACGAAAACTGAAGCTCAAATACGTGAGCGACACGATCAACGCAAGATGAAGAACCGAATCTCCGCTGCCGCTTCTCGAGACCGTAAGAAGCGCTCCTTCACTAATTTGCAACGTTCTTTGCATGACGCCGAGCAACGTTACGCTGAAGCGAAACGCGTTATCGAAGCTCTAACTATTCAGTTAGAACACGCTCGAAATCGTTTAGCGGCTGGGGAGAATAGCGCGAACGTGCCTGTCCCACAGGATTTGCGACATCTATGCGGCGGCGCTGACTATGCTACTCCTCATCAACTTGTTGAGACCATTCGAGCCCTGAACAACTCAAGACGGCAACAATAGTCCACATCTACTAATTAATAGCAAACCTATTGTATCAACATTTTTCTTGTCTTTCAACGTTTCACTGTCTCTTACTCTATTACCGACTTCAGAACAGACCCATTAGTAGCGTCACTAGTAGAAATTGTCGGCGCTTCCAAGCGGGTCACAATCCCTGACGTGTAAGGATCGAGTTCGACAGGCTTTTTAGGCAGTGCCCTATCGTACACAGAGTGTGCGAGAACAGCTAATGTGGCACCCTGCGCCAAAACACGTGCCCGCATCATTCGCTGACTCCAGCGCTGTGATCCATTTTTGAACGCAAAAAGTCCTCCCATCAACACTGCCGCAGTTAGTAGGGCCCCAGCAGGGACAAGCGGATTCTTTGATATAATCTCCAACTTCCGGGCGTCACTTGGATAAGAGACATCAAAACTAGGAGTCGTCGATAACTCTTCTTCTTCTCCTATCTCAACAGCAAGTCGAATCTTGCGTCTTGACTCTCGTTTTGGCAAAGATTCGCCATCATGTCCCGCGGAATCGATCATTCAACTGAGCAGCTTACCGGTCGGATGACAATGATTGTGAAGTGGAAGTAATAAATTGAAGTATTATTACTTTGTGCTCTGCTCGTAGTACCGTAGTTAAATATGTGGATGAAATTTGCATACGGATTCAATAATTTATAAAACAATTTTTACTTTAATTAATATATTTAATCATTAACCCCCAAATTGCTCAAGACAGTAAATACTGTATACAATGGAAGAGGATTGGTCGGGCAACTAAGTTTCGAATTTCGCATAATACTGCTCGGTACTGCTTTTGCAGACAAATCGTTAGAAGGCACGCTTCGGCCGTTAACATTTCTTACAATAGTACAGACTAACCTATTATGTTGTTAACAATATGCAGATGAAGCCTATCACGTAGTCAACCCTCTAGAGTGGTACGTGTTTTCTTTATTTCATCTTCTTATTTCTGTTCTTCACAGCAGCAATTGCTCTTCGCTCAACATTTCGAATTCGCCTTTCTCTCACCCTTGTCTCTGCATCATCCACTCGATACAGCCGAAGAAGGACTAATATTGCCTCAACTGCCAGAGCACCTGCAATTCCTATAGCTCCTGCACCAAGCGCAAGTGATCTATTGTCCGTAGCCGCTTTCACCAAAAAGTAAGCAATAGCGAAGCATGTGCCCATTGTTGCCAGCAAATTAAATCCAATGCTTGCGGCTGGTGCTGCGTTTCTCACCATTCTCGATATGCTTTCCTCATCACCACTACTTGACCGTGCTACGTCGCGTACCATTCGAGCATACTCAGCATCTGCCAGTCGTGCTTTCAACTTTTCAACACGCGCCTCGACTTTCGGGTCTCTTTCCGGAGCTGGCTCATACACTGCGACCGCATCTTCGTGACTAAAATGTACTTCACGTCCTACCAAGGACAGACCTGCTTTCAAAAATGCTTGATGAGGTGCTGTGTTCACAAAACCCGACCTTTTCACTTGATTCGCAACGCCTGCCTTTCGGAGAGCACGTAAAGCTTTTTGGTCTACTACTATCGAAACCATGACACGGTGGTGGTGGATGTTAAGCTTACTTATTTGGTTTGCACTAAAACCCCCATTACAGAACACTGTACTATACAGCACACTGTCCAGTACCAAATTGTCTGGTATAGTTCTGTAAACGATGAATCTTTTACTAACGAACTAATTGAAGTACAAGAAAAGTAAAGATCTGATAGGATAATCTAGGCAGACTGAAACATCCCTTAGAAGATTTAGTCAATTTACGCTACGACAGGTGGCAGAGTATTGATTTTCGAATGCTCGATTGGTCAATAAGTTCATTGTATTTTCAAGTTGTTTGTTATTAGTTCCCATAGAGTAGAACTGTGGTACAGTACACATTACTGCAAAGTACAAATTTTAGAATCAAACTGCTGTTGCCGTTTACTACGATAGGTGCAGTAGTGTTCTGTACGGTACAATACTGTACAGTGCTGTACTTATCGCTCAGTTGTTCACTTCAGAATTCAACTCTCGATTTTACGTGAGACTGCAATGACCGCTAAACGCACCAGTGAGCCCCGTGTGGCGCGCGATACACCGAACCTTGCGGAAGAGCGCTTTCATCGCATCCGACAGTTTGTGCGCACTTTACGAGTATGGTACGTGTTTCGCAATAGCACCAGCTATCTACTATGTCTACCAGCCATTCCAAGACATTTTTGAGGAGTCTAACTGAGAAGTGTTCAATTAATGAATGCAGGAAATATCGATACGATCTCAACACGGCATTGTACATGCTCGACCCGTGGGAACGCGCTGTCTTTAATGTTATCCTATTATGCGTGCTCGCGTACATTGCCTATTGTGCTTACTATCGAACGCTTCATCCATGGTTTGAGAGTATCGCCTTGTCAGTGTGAACTAATTCGATGTTAGATTTTTCAAAACACATTGTCAATCAATTAATCAACTATGGAACAACTTGCTACTTTTTGATCAATAACATTGTAGTACTTTATTACTTAAGTGTCTCGCCGACCTCACATTAAGAACAATAGCAACAGCAACGATAAGATAAGCAGGAGCGGATTTAATGAACTAACCACACAATCAACAAATCGATCAATCCAGCGAGCAAGCAGACAAGCGAGTAAGCAAGCAAACACGCAAGCAAACAAACAACTTGTTACTACAGTCATCCTACTCGATTGTTATTAGTTCTGTGCAACAACGTAGCGTGGTGTAGAATCCGCAGGTTTGTTAAATTACTTGCCAGCAACCACTTGAACATTTTCCACATTCTCTACCTTCGCCCTTTTTAAATTCTCGCCATCAGTTCCTATCAAATCTCTGGCCTTGCGTTTGCGTGTCGATTCTCCCATCGACTTCACAGCTGTTTTCTCATTCACTTCTCGATTTTTCGGAACCTGCGAAGGGGTTTCAATTTCAGATTGTTCAGCTGCTGTTGCACTATCCTGCAATTCGGATTCTCTAGTCTCTGCTCCTAGTCCGTCATACGCTTCCAACTGCTGCTTGTCTAATACGGAAACTTTCAATTGTTCACATTTGCTCGCACCTCCTGCAAATAATTCGAGGGCCCGTTCACACGACTTCACATCTTCTTTGTTAATGGCTGGTAGTGCTTTAGTGGAGGACCCAGGCGTTAGTTGCGATTCTTCATAAGCGTCAAGGTCGTTTATGGAAGCTGCGCATCTCGTGTGAAACGCGGTACCGTTACTGTTGCGCACTGCTTCCTTGATTCGCCACTTTTGTTTATCATCATCCCAAAACGTATTAAATCCTTCGCGACATGCCGGACAAATCTCATCATCGCCTCTTGCATCCACGCATTGGGCAAGTGGGTCTGGCACTTCTGGCTGAACCTTGGTAGTATCACTAGCCTTGTTGGCTTCCGATAACACTGGTTGTCCATTCGATTTTTCGCCAACAAACACATCAACATGGTCAAACCAGCATCTTGACAGACCACCACCAGAGGGCAAATCACGGTCACGCGCTCTCTTACGTCGATTGCGTGCAAAAAGCCAGTCGAGATGTGAACGGAATTCGGCCGTAGTCGCGAAACGCATGCCGTCTGATTTTGACAGGTGTGGTAAGTCAGTATATAACGCTCTTACAAACGCAGTGTGGCTCGCCGTTCTCACTGCGGCAAACTTCATCGGCGGACGCGATACCGCCGCGGGCAATGAACGAACAAGATTAGACAGTGCACCGGGGTCGAGGGATGGAGTGGGGACTACTGCGCGAGGACCGACAGGAAAGTGCGTCTGAGGTGGCGCTACGGAACCTGTGCTAAGACGTCGTTGTACTTCAAGTAAGCGCATTCGATCTGGATAAGGCATTTGTGTACGCAACTGCTCAGCAAGCAAGGAATTAAGGTAAACCTCATCGTTAGTTGCAATAATGCCAAGGGCTCTTTTCCTAGTAATATCAGCCATCAGTTGTTCTGCTTTCGCGATACCTTCACGAATTCTCCCGTCCAGTATTCCAATCGGAGCGCCCATAGGCCCAATCGGCATAGCTTGTTGTTGATATATATGATACGAATTCGTACTGTACCCGGGCGTCTGTGCGCCTTGAAATCCTTGAATTTGTAGTCCCGGCGGTACTTGAGATTGAGCGGGTTGTAGTCCTTGGTGATAAATCGAATGCATTCCAGTGCTTTGCATTCCCATAGTTTGAGGGGGTTGAACTTGATGTTGAATCGAAGGCGCTATGCTAGAAGGAACAACACTGCCCACCATATTCTGAGGTGCGGTTGGTTGAATGACAGAGCGTTGTGAGGTTGTTTGACTTGGATGATTAGTTCGATTCAAATTTTGATAGTTGGGTGCAAGCGATACCTCCCTCGACGGATGGACTCTTGGGATCCTGGATGACGTCATAGGTCGCACGTTGTATCCCTGTGTAACATGGGGATGTGAGGGATTAGTGTTGGCGATAATGTTATCACACTCCACAGTTATTGCTCTAAGCGAGGTGACAAGCTCAGGTCCGAATACGCTCGGCCAAGTATTTAACAATCGATGAAGGGAAGTGCGAGTAGTGGATGAGGCAGTGGAGTATACGTTGCGAAAGACGTTGTAGATGTTAATGGAAAACTTGTGAATGTAAGAACTGCCAACATTTTTCAGGATCGAATCCGCGAGGTACAAATACAGCAACTTGGACATGGGCATAGCGCCGAGAATTCTGCGCTCAATGACATGTACAATTCCATTCGCGTTATTTAAGTTCTCGCCCGCAATCATGGTAAGGTTATCGATTACCTCCTTTGAATTACTGGTAAGAAGATCCAACAAGGAGTTGTACTCCCGAGCCGCAACACGCTCCTGTTCAGGAACACTACGCAAGTCAAGCGATGGTGGCGCTAATGTAGGGGGCGGCACAGGGGCGCGCACAGCATGATACATGGTCGTCTTGGAGATGTATTCGGGTTGGGTCAGTCCGGTCCAGGAGTATGCCCGCGCGTAAACAAAAGATAATGCTTTTGAACCTCAGTCCGTCCAGATACCTGTTTCAGAAGCTTGGGAATAGGCGCACGCGGGAATGGTCAAGGGGTGTGTCTGTCTCGTTGGTGGAAAGGCCCAAACCACAATGGTTTATTTCGAGACCGAAGCAAGCAAGCTTACGAATAAACTGACGAAGTACGCGCGGCGGCTTTTCTCGAGCTCTTTACGCAACGTACAACTAGACCAGGTTGCGCACCCAGCGCAGTTAGTGAGGTTGGTTGGTTCGCAACGTTGTGGGGTTTGGCTCGTCGGGCACAGAGACTAGTCGCGGGGTGTGTAGTATATTTCGCCAGTGTTGTGTGAAATGGGTTAACAGCCAATTATCATATGTTTAGATTTGTTTTTCGTTTATTTTTGAGTTTGCTTACAGAACTCGTAGGCTTACAACTAAAATTCTCATTCTATTCAGCTGTCTGACTTCCTATCGCATGACCATCCTCAATCCCGAAAACATAAGCGTCGAGGTTTTGAACTGTACAGTACGTGTACGTCTCCAGTACTGTACTGTACCAAAGAAATTGTTTACTGTCTATTAAAATTTAACGAACTTTGGGAGTACCGCATTGTTTACTGAAGAATCAGAAAGCCCACCAAAATAACCATTATTCCTGAGACCAAGTTGATCATCAACGTAGCTGCCGCTACCACTACCACCATCTCTATTCCGAGTCTGAATGATCAGAAGTCGTCAAGATTTCGATATATTCTCGAAGATTCTCTGCTTCGATCAATTCAACACCCTCCAGTTCAACTCCGAAGTGAGCTACCAAATCTGGTAAATTTGATACTATCAAGACGCGTGACAAATCCAAGTCGATATCGCAGTCGAGAGCCAAGTTATACATCTCTCGTTGTAGGAAATTTGTATGAATTCTGAACATTTGCAGGCGAAATGCTTGAACAGAAGCAGCAGCAGCAATTGTGCTGTGTAGTGCACAGCGCGTACATTTAAAACTCTCCTCTTGTGTTTCTTCATCACCAAAGAATGATACGGATAATTCGACTTTTGACGACATTCCACTCGTCAATTCTCGGGTAAGTTCACAAACGCTCTTCTCACCTGCATCACAAAAAATCCAAACACGGGGCCGTTTCACAGTAGCAACCTCTGATATATTCTGAGGACTTGACGGGATATTTTTCTTCACTTTCTGATGATCAACGCTGTCTGCGACTGCTTCAATCATCCCCACTGTACCTGTGTTTCCTGCGAGAGAAATCGATTTTTCGACTATTTGAAGACCGGAATCATTGATACGGTTCATTATGACAGTATTACAACTTTTAAGCTTCGGTGCATCGCCATTCCGAGTTTTGCCAACTTCTGCGTTTGAAGGTGTGCCAGAGGGTTTTTTCGAGCTTTTCAATGGCACCCTCATAGTAGACGAATGTTCATTGTCAATATCTTGATTTTTCCCACCTGGATTTCTATTTGATTCAATTCCATTTTGGTTGCCACACTGTTCGCCGCCTTTGATCAAGTCCTGATTACTGTCACTTGGATTTGCGAACGGGTTTGATATGTTTTGACTACGAACTTCGACACACTCGTCTTGTGGATCAAGAATCAGACCAGACGACAAAAATGACTTGTTGTTAGAACGAGTAGGCTTTTCGACCGGAGGCGATGCCGGGTTTCGGCTCTGATGCTGGGTGGTACTTCTGGTATATGTTGCTTGAGACGATTGGGTGTATGGCGATAATGAAAGGGAATTTGCACTCTGCCGGGGTTCCGATGGATGATACTCGTTGGGTGTAGCAGGGATTCGACCATATGCAGTGTTACCATATTTATTGCCTAGCTCTCGAGGCAGTTGATTTAGGTCGGGAGAGTGTCTGTGGTTCGCAGTTTGGTGTGTAATGGCTGGATACTTTGACCCACTCTGCATGGGTTGAAACGATCCACGCTCGTGTATCGGAGTACGAGAAGGGGTAGTATTTGCCGATTTCGAGGATCCTGGTTTTGCTGAGAATGGTGTTATGCCGTTTGCACTCAATCGGTGTATCATTCGAAGCGCACATTTTCGTTTCGAGTCCACCTTACTGTTTGCCAGAGCGGTTTCGGTCCATTGGCGATTGTTCCAGTACACAGTGGTTTGATATATGGGAAGATTGTCTTTTCCGCCAACTCTAACAACTTCGAATTCTGGCTGTTGGCATTTCGCATGTAATGCTGTCAAATTTAGAACTTGAAGCGAGTTCTTCTCTTCAACAATTCCAAATTGAGATTCAGATGCAATCATGGGAGATGGAGTCATTGGTACGGTAGGAGCCGGTAGGGTTGGTGGCACGTTGTAGAAACTTTGAAATGGAGGTGCAGGAGGCGCAGGAAACACCGCATACGAAGCACTGCTCGGATTTTGGTGATGAGGAAGAGTAGTCTCGTTATACACGTAACAATTGTCCATCGTTGGGAGCAACTCAAATTGTGTCTTGCTCTGTTAAGATTGTTTCATCTCAGATGATTGGATAATAACTGGGCACTATACAAAGATCGTAAATCGCACGTTCACTACATACAACAAACTGTAAAGGAGGTACCAAAGCTACGGAACGATTTGAAAGAATAAAATTATTTAAGGTTAACCGGGCCGAAATAACCGTATCCGAACGCACTATTCGACGATTCAGATCGTGTTCTTCTGCCCACTGGTTCATAGTTTGTCTAGAAATCTAGTTTCAGTTGAAACAAATTCTGGCGCCGATGTACGGTTAGTACTGTACTGCTCACGTCATCACGCATGTGACTGCTGCGACCACAGGTTGCACATACTAGGGTTCAATGTACAAATCGTTTTACGCAAATTTGTGCACCGAAACACAATGCAGGAAGCAAAAACTGGTGTTCGATCTACAACATTAAGGTGTTCTAAACGCTGTCTCAATCTGAGCAAAAGCTAATTCTATAGTAAGAAACTATTATTGTTCCCAAAGTAGTGATAGCTGCCACAAATTGATTTTTCCTGCAACCGTATCCCACGTGCAACAGAGATCGTGCCCCTAAGAAACATTGTCAAAAACGATGAATGTGCTAGACGACCACCTCGAGAACACGAAGTACTGAGCTCAGTAATGCGGTGCCCGAAAAAGGCAATGCTGTGCTCGAACTTGTTTTGATATTTCTGCGAATAAATGATACGATAAGAGATGGGTAAGAGAAACAAACCATTCTTTAGCTACAGTAGTAAAATATAAGAATACGTCCAGATTTATCTCGTTGCGACATAAAAGACTATAGTAGTCCAACATTAATATTCATTTTTCTTGATTTTCTTGATTCTCTGTCGATTAATCCGGGTGTTGCTTGTCCTGTGCTATTTCTTAACGAAGCAAGCTACTGTTGCCGTGATTTGAAGCGAATTAATAACATACAAGCTAGATGGGGTGGTAATTAGGTATTATACTGACGTTTTTTTTCTTCTCAGTGTCGATCTGCTGAGTTTGTTTACTGAACTGAAACTCTGACTTCGTCAGTGATGCAAAAGCTTCATATTTATACATCCAAGTAGCTCAACTTCTTCGGAAGAGATCAGCAGAAAGAAAACTCAATTTTCGAGTTTCTTTGACTTTATCCTGCACAGTTCATTATTCAGAGTTTCTAAGGATGGTGAACATACCAGATGAGCAGTAGAAATCTTAGCTGGATTAGAATCTACCTGGGATAAATTTGAGCAAGAGTACGGTTCGTAAATCTCTTGCTAAAAAATTTCAAGTACTGCCGGGGCGTAAATATATAGACTCAGGTCCACTGGCAATGGGGATACGCTGCGAAGGTACCAGAAAAAGGACCGTGCATGGTGATGAGTTATACTCCTCGGTCAGGACAAAGCATAGCCGAGATCGCACAGATACTTATTGGCAATACAGTAACTAAATTTGATAATAAACAGAGTGAGAGAATATTAAATTGGTGTCAAGAGCATTATCAACATGACAATCCTGACAAAATCTTAAATTTTCGCTTGAACGAATGAATCTCAACGAAAATAAAGCAGAAAGCTGCGAATATGGTTGAGGCGGAAAAATTAATTTCGCACAAAATTGGATCGGAACTGTTTCCGAAATCGAAAAGCATCCAGATATCGAGTGCGATGATCGAGTAGCCATTACGCGATTTGTTCTCATTTTCAGCAATCTACAACAACCAACGATCTTTCATGAAATTTGAAGACGAAAACAGCATTGCCCAGATTGGAATTCGAAACATACGATTGCTAGAGAAACATGCGTTGAACGATTTTCTGACGGAAAATAAGACTCCTTGAGAAACTTTTTACTGCAAATGAATTGTGAGAATCGCACCAGAGAGTGCTCATGAAATCACAGAAATACATGCATTACTTAGTTTATTGTCACACTTGCTCTTAATATCACACACGGCGATTGTATTGCCAATATGTTCTTGGTGGTAATTGTTTTAAAAAAACGCTTGTTTCGTGTTGATACAAAGCAAAATGGTACAATCTGATTAGGTCTACACAGTCATGATGGAGAAAAAGTAGAAGGAAAGACATGGGCATTGTGCAAAATTTGGTTAATGGATGCTCCCTTTCATACGATTGCAGCCATCATTTTTGCAGAAAGAAAAGAAGGAATGAAAGCTTATGCTAAGGCCGTCTTTGAAGCTGGCGAGCTGTGCCTTGCGAAATTCCAATTAACCCGGATTCGTACCTACCTACATAATACAATGAAAAGTAATTTTCTCGCAACAGCAGGCAAAATTTTCAGCTGAGTTGAACAAAGAACTTTTATAATTTAGCTGCGCAGTCTCAATTGATGTTGTTACTCTAAAGATGCAAGAAAAAAATTCTATGACTTCTTAATTCACCATGGTTATGCTGTAAAAGGGGAAAAGATTTTGGCTGTACTCGTATTCAGCATCAAAGCTAGCACTCGCTTGTTTCTCGAAGATGCAGTGACAGCAACTGTTGTCAAACTTCGAGCACTATTTGTTTACTAACTGCGATTGAATTATGGGTAGAATTTTGATGCGATCCAAAACATTCGACAGCGGTGAGCGATGAAGCAAAAAACATGGGACGAAAGGTGAATACTTTAGTGAGTGCTCACATTGCGCTTCGGGAGGAAACATATATGAGCTTACAACTTCATATTTCACAGAATTGCAAAATCTGTGTTCTAGAAGTTTTCAGAAGATTCAGCATTTGGCAAATTAGCATAAATTTTGATAATGTTGACCGAATAGTTGAATAATCGAGTCGATTAGATACGAATATGACTGACTACACGGATATGGACTAGTATTAGATGTTTGAATAAGATTGGAACCTTTTTTGTGGGGGACAAAGTGATTTTTAAAGTCTGCTGCGAGTGTAAGGATCTTCGTTGTCGCACAGAACAGAAGCAACATCTTAATTCAAGTTCTGGTCGTGTAATTGGCTTTATCGACTTAGAAGGATTGCAGATGCGTTCAGACAAGCATAAGACGTCATTATTGAATTTCAGAAAAGCAATGAACCCATTCTGTGCAAGATACTTTCTTCTTCACAGCTCTGTGTGAATAAGCTGCTTAGAATTGAAACCGGTTACTCTTTTTAAGTAGAGTTGATATCATTGTGTGACCGTCCGCGCTGTCAATAAGGCTTTGTGCAGCAATGATGGGTAAGATTTTGGAAGTCGAAGCTCATCATTTTTTGTACAGCGTCATGTCTCCTAAACCCACTTTTTCGCTAGATGGATTTCCGGAAAATCTTAATGAACAATAGGACTTCAAGAAGTGATCAGAATCGCTGAGATCCACAATGTCTAATATTATTAAATGCAAGGCGAATGGAATAAATATTATTGAATTGAATTTTCAATCTGATGAGGATGATTATTGAATGGCAACAGGACCAAGACTAAAAAGCAAAAGTGTTCTTTCCGGGATTAAATAGCTAATCCGACTAATAATGGAGCCTCTAATGACGAAGTGATCAGGTCCGATTTAATGAAAACCATGCAATTTGGGTAGAATCATGGTGAATGTTTTATGGATCCGTTCTCTGTACTGAAAAGTTTTGTACGCTAGAAGGTCGATGTACCCGAAACTGTAAAACCAGGCATTGCGAATTCCAGCAACACCAACGGTTTTAAGCTCCTCTGAACTAGTTTTCTGTTTCGAAATAGATGGTCGTACCATAACGCTCCACGAATTCATGTGAGCACGTTGAAATTATTATTCTGGGTCGTTCGTTGCTTAAGTACAAATGGTTATACTTCTAATGAACAACGAACAATTTCGCATAGGTTTCTAGCAACATGGATGCCCGTGTATTTATGGTCATGACGCATTTTCAGTTAATCTGTTAGAATGGCTTAATTAAGTTTTTGATTCAAGTGAGATAAGAAATACTGTGCTTACAGATCAAAACAATTAAGTTTCTTTAAAACATGTGGTAAATTGAAATTTCAACATAAAATACAGTAGAGCATATAGTTTCTCAATTGTATTCACCAAGTGCCAAAATATATCTCAGATGGCTAACCAGAGCTTGAGTGCTAAGAAATTTTCCTGCAAGCTCGAGGATTCGAGGTATTGTCGTCTGAAGAAGCGAGTGAACTTGTGTACTATGGACCTAAAGCGTCAACGAGACGACTCGATTTCTTCAATGGAAGTGATGCATGGCAACTCCGTAGAATTCTACTTGGTCATCGCGTCATTCGAGCGGCAGCTGAACACCACACTCTCTTTGTGGTTCGAAAAGAGGAAGAGGTAAACTTCGAGTCCATCTAAGTTCCGCATTCAACTTATCTGAATTAAGCTCATGAGGGATACCTCGCGAAGGAGAAGCGCGACTAAGCTGTTACGAACGTTGGAATTCACCAGCAACCCAAGGAATGTGTCTAATACTGTAAGCTCTCTAAAACCCCAACTCCCGGAAAGATGATAGATTGGAAACAACTGATCCCCCACCCCGTGAGCAACAAATGACACCGCCAACTTCATCCATACCGCTCCACCGTCACTAATTTTGCAAAGAAGGAAGCACTAAGTACCGTCACCTCAATCATATCTGTTTCTGTGGAGAGCAGTTCACATCATCTGTTGTAAAACGGTTTCAGGATCAAGTGCTGCAGAAGGAAAAAGATAGAAACGAGAGTGAAAATGCCAGTAATCAAACCAATGATGCAATTGAAGAATGGAAATCGGGAGGCCACAGTTTACCGCCACTGTTATCGCATATTCAGGAGATGGTTCT
>JAAUYH010059991.1_pt1 | contig 16729 bp, 12 predicted proteins | sample 7278061 | NCBI WGS metagenome assembly JAAUYH01 (sample SAMN14350203, study PRJNA611818) | marine sediment metagenome | isolation source: surface marine sediment (0.6m) | place: French Polynesia: Moorea | collected 2018-08 | reverse complement strand
TGACGCCTTTGGCGTTGTCGCCGGGGAATGCGGCATCCCCAGGGAACTTGCCGATCACATGATCGACGGCTTTGAACTCGATGCCAAGGAATGGCGGCCGAGGACCGAGAACGACCTGTTCCAATATTGCTATCACGTGGCAGGGGCCTTTGGCTGCATGATGGCTATTGTCATGGGTGTCCGAACCAGCGACGTTGAAACGCTCGATCGGGCCAGCGACCTCGGCATCGCCTTCCAGCTCTCCAACATTGCTCGCGATATTGCAGAAGATGCCGAGGCAGGGCGCTGCTACCTCCCCAAGGAATGGCTCGAAGAGCGCGACCTCGACCCGGCAAATATCCTCGACCCGAATCGGCGGGAGGCACTGATCATCCTGGTCAACCGGCTGTGCGACCTCGCGGCCCGCTACGAGGCGTCGGCCCGGGTCGGAGCGGCAGCATTGCCTTTCCGGTCACGATGGGCCGTGCTGGCTGCTGCCGGTATTTATGGCGACATTGCCAGGACAGTCAAAGCCAGCGGCGGCGCATCGCTGGATCGGCGGGTCTTTACCAGCAAGGCGGCAAAACTGGGTTGGATCATCAAGGCGTTCGGACAGGCAATCGGACAGCCTGCGCCTTCGGACCGCCAGGGCTTGTGGACCCGGCCGCGATTGGCCTGATTGTCAGTCGGTCGGGCCGTTTTCCTCGACATATCGGCGGATTCGCTGAACCGCCTCGTCGAACAGTCCGGGCGCCGTGCAAATCACGCCGAGCGCCTTGCCATGTGTGCCATTGTACGACAGCGGATTGCCGAGCGCGTCGGACACGCGTGCTCCCGCCTCGGTCGCAATGACATGGGCAGCAGCGATATCCCACTCATGGCCCCAGCGGGTCGATGCCACGACGTCCGCCCGGTCGCTTGCTACCATCGCCATGCGCAGGGCGATGCTGTTCGGTTTGGGTACCGCCGTCATTTTCAGTTCCGGCGGCAGGTTTTCGGCTGGCAACCTGCTGCCTTCATAGGCGGTGCGCCCACTTGCGCGCAGGCTGATTCCGTTGACTTCGGTGCGCTCGTGCGCCTTGGCAACCCAGGTTTCCTGCATCGCTGGCGCGTCGAGGACGCCGAATATCGGGGCAACATTCTTGACTAGTGCAACCGACACGCACCAGCCGGTCCGGCCCTTCACGAAATCCTTGGTGCCATCTATGGGATCGACCACCCAGGTCAGTTCTTCACCGGCGCCGCTATGGTCGATGTGCGTTTCTTCGGACAGCCATCCCGCCTCCGGCACCAGTTTTTCCAGTTCCTGGCGCAGGAACCGGTCAACGGCGATATCGGCGTCGCTAACGATCTGGCCCGGCGATTTTTCCCAGGTCTTGTCGGCCTTCTTGCCCAGCTCCCACTGCTGCATGGCCAACGCCCCGCCTTCCCGGGCGATTGCCACGACGCGCTCAAAGTCGATGTCAACCACCCGCCACCGTCATGCTGTCTGTGCGCAAGGTCGGCACATTGGTGCCATATCTGAATTCGAGATCATCCGCGACTACGAGGCTCTTGAACATGTCCTTGAGGTTTCCGGCGATGGTAATCTCGGAAACAGGTTCGGCCACGGCACCATCCTTGATCAGGAATCCGCCAGCCCCGCGGCTATAGTCACCCGTTACGGGATTGACGCCCATGCCAATCAGCTCGGTAATGTAGACGCCGTGGCTGATATCGGCCATCAATTCCTGCTTGCTGATGCTGCCCTTGCACATGTGCAAGTTGGTCGGGCTGACGCCCGGCGCGCCGCCGACGCCGCGGGACGCATGGCCGGTTGGCTGCAGCCCCAGCTGACGCGCCGAAGCGCTTTCGAGGATCCATTGCAAGAGCCGCCCATTTTCAACCAGCTTGGTCTTCGCCGTGGGCAGTCCTTCGCCGTCAAACGCCTTCGAACGCAGGCCGCGCTTGCGGTGGGGGCAATCGATCACGGTGATCGCGCTATCAAATACCTCGGTATCAAGCGCATCCAGCAGGAAACTGGTCTTGCGGGCAATGCTGCTGCCCGAGATCGCGCCGATGAAATGCCCAAGCAGGCTGTTGCCTACTCGCGGATCGAACAGGACGGGCATGGCGCCCGATTCAAATTCCACCGGGTTCAGGCGGGCAACCGCCCTTTCGCCCGCCTCCTTGCCGACAATTTCGGCTGCGTCGAGGTCTTCGAGATGGCGTACGCTGTGATAGGCATAGTCCCGTTCCATGCCATCGCCCTCGCCGGCGATCACGCTGGCCGAAACACTATATCCGCTCGTCGAATAGGCGCCTGAGAATCCATGGCTGGTCGCCAGCGCAACAATAGTGCGGCCGGCGCTGGCCCCGCCACCTTCGCTATTGGTGACACCGTCGACCGCTCGCGCCGCATTTTCGGCATCCAGCGCCATTTCCCGCACGCGTGGGGGATCCGGCTCCTGCCCGTCATCACCGTCAATCGGATGCGCTTCGCCTTTCAGCAAAAGCTCTTCCGGTGCGAGTCCGGCATATTGATCTTCGGGTGCTTCCTTTGCCATGTCGATCGCCCGGCCGACCAGTGCGGTCAAAATCTCCGGATCCATGTCGGACGAGGATACTGTCGCCGACTGTTTGCCGACGAACACCCTCAGGCCAATCTCCTCGCCTTCCGATCGTTCGACATCTTCTAGATTGCCAAGCCGCATTTGCACCTGGGTCGCCGCATCGCAGACATAAATGGCATCGGCCGCATCGGCGCCAGCCTTTTTTGCCTGCGTAATGAGATGGTCGGCGCGATCCTGCGCCTCGGATGGTTTCAGCATGGGCCGGACATAGGTATGGCGCCGGGCGAGGTCAACGCCAGACTGGCCTTGTTGCTGCTGCTTCCAGTGGGTCTAGACCACGGCCCCGATCAACTTGATGATGACCCAAAACACCGCCGGTAGACCAAGCGTCAACGCCCACAAGGTGATCTGGTCGGTACGATATTTCGCCGCAAGGCTCTGGTCGGTCAATCCGCTGTCCATCATCTCCTGCCAGCGTTTTTCATATTTGCGGCAAAATGGAATGATAACCGCGACAAGCAGGACCAGTCCAAAATAGGGCGCGATCGACATGCCCTTGGTTTCCACCGCCTGCAACACCACGAATATCTGAAGCAAGGTGTAGACGAGCAGCGACGTCGCGCAATTGTTGCTCATTTTCTTGTCCCAGCGTATCCCGGCTGGAGTCTTGCTGACAGACGTGCGGCGAGCGACCGTGACAGATTTGTTCGATGATCCGCTTGACGTTGTGGCGACCATTTGATTCCCCTTCAACCATCTCTCTTTCCGCCGCCCGATGTTGCCCCCGGACTGGCAGATATCCGCACTATAGCGCAAAATCCGAAAAAGCCAAATCGCCCTAAAATCAGGATATTAAAAGGTTAAGTCGCGCAAACTGGTTGCATTGTCCGGCAAATGCTCCAGAATCAGTTTTCTTTCGCCATGCAATTTTGACGAGCTAGCCGGGGGCCAGATCATGACCACTTCTCTTTCAGAGCCGCTTACCCTTCCCTGCGGTGCACAACTGCCCAATCGCATTGCCAAGGCGGCAATGACCGAAGGCCTGGCGACACCGGATGGCGTTCCGACGCCCGAACTGGACCGGCTCTATGGAATCTGGTCCGATGGCGGTTCGGGCATGCTGCTGAGCGGCAATATCCAGATTGATCGCCATCATCTGGAACGGCCCGGCAACGTAGTGATCGACGGCCCGGCGGACGACGAAATGATGGCCGCGCTCACCAGCTGGGCCTCTGCGGCGACGCGCAACGGCAATCATTTCTGGGCCCAGATCAGCCATGCCGGGCGACAGACGCAAAGCAATGTAAATCCCCATCCCAAGGCACCGTCGGCGGTCAAGCTGGGCCTGCCAGGTGGTCAATTCGGGGAACCGGTGGAGCTGACCATTGCCGAAATCCACGAGTTGACAGAACGCTTTGCCCATGCCGCCAAGACCTGCCAGGCAGCTGGCTTCACCGGCGCGCAGATCCATGCCGCGCATGGTTATCTGCTGAGCAGTTTCCTTAGCCCCCGGGCCAACCAGCGGACCGACGAATATGGCGGCTCGCTGGAGAACCGCGCGCGGTTCCTGCTGGAGGTCGTCCGCAAGGTACGCGAAGCGGTCGGCCCCGATTTCCCGATCTCGGTCAAGCTCAACAGCGCCGATTTCCAGAAAGGCGGTTTTGCTTTCGACGACAGCCTGCAGGTCGTGCAATGGCTCGAAGAAGCAAGTACGGATCTCGTCGAGATTTCCGGTGGTACCTACGAACAGCCGGCATTGATGGGCAGCAATGTGGAAGGCATGGAGGAACGCGAGGAACAGAATGTCGCACCTTCGACCAAGGCCCGCGAGGCCTATTTCGTCGATTTCGCAAAAGCGATGCAGGATGCCGTCAAGGTTCCCTTGATGGTCACCGGCGGTTTCCGGTCCCGCGCCGCCATGGAGGAAGCGCTGTCGAGCGGTGCCGCCGACTTGATCGGCCTTGGCCGTCCGCTATGCGTGATGACCGATGGACCGAAGCAGCTGATGGAAGGACTGGAAAGATTGCCGAGCTATGAGAATGATCTCCAGCTGATCCCTGACTGGCTCGGATTCCTGCGGCGGTTCCAGATGGTCAAGGCGATTGACGGCTTCGCGACGATCTACTGGTTCTACGAGCAGCTGGAAAGCCTGGGTCACAAGGGAAAAACAATTCCCAATCTCAGCGTGTTTAAGGCTTTCCGCGCGGTGGACGCGCGAAACAAGCGGATTCTGGCCGGTCGGCGCCAGTCCTGACCGCCCTCGCCTAGCCCAGTTCTTCGGCCCGTAGCGCCTTCCTGTCCAGCTTGCCGATCATGGTTTTCGGCAGGCTGTCGCGAACCACCACGTCGGCGACTTTCTGGTGCTTGCCCAGCTGCGGATTGAGCCAGTCCTTCAATTCTTCGCCGCTCATCTCGCTGCCCTCTTCGAGCGCTACATAGGCCTTGGGACTTTCACCGCGATAGTCGTCGGGAACGCCGATCACCAGTGCTTCCTTCACCGCGTCATGCTTGTAGAGGACATCCTCGACCTGGCTGGGAAAAACCTTGAAACCGCCAACTGCGATCATGTCCTTGATGCGGTCGACGATCCGGATGTAGCCATCCTCGTCGATCTGCGCGACATCGCCGGTACGCAGGAAACCGTCGACAAATACCTGTTCGTCCTCCTCCGGCAGGTTCCAGTAGCCCTGCATGACCTGCGGTCCGGAAAACACCAGTTCGCCCGGCTCACCTTCCGGCACCTGCTTGGTCGGGTCTTCCTTGTCGACCAGCCTGACCAGCGTACCCGGGACGGGCTGGCCGATCGTGCCCGCCTTGTTGAGTCCTTCATAGGGGTTGCAGCTGACCACACCGCAACTTTCGGTAAGGCCATATCCCTCGACCAGTCGTGCACCGGTCTTGGCCTCGAACTTCTTTTTCAGTTCCTGGGGTAACGGGGCACCGCCCGACACACATACCTTCAATGAAGAAAAATTGGTCTTGTCGATATCCGGATGGTCGAGCAGCGCCTGGTACATGGTGGGCACGCCGGGCATGGCGGTGATCTTGTTGCGGGTAATCGCCTTGAGCGTCTGCTTGGCGTCAAAGCGTGGCAGCATTACGATTTCGCCGCCGCGTTGCACGGTCCGATTGAGCACCGCGGTGTTTGCGAAGACGTGGAAAAAGGGCAGCACGCCCATCAGCCGGTCTTCCTCGTCAATGAAGGGATCCATGCTGTTGACCTGGCGGGCATTGGCGGTGAGGTTCTGGTGGCTGCACATCGCGCCTTTTGGCCTGCCGGTGGTCCCGCCGGTATATTGCAGCAGCGCGATGTCCTTTTCCGGATGGATGTTGGGCGCCTTGTAGTCACCGAAATTGTCGATCAGGTCGGAGAAGGCCGTGATCCGGTCATCCTCGGGCTGCGGACTGTTTTCCTTGCGCCGGAACAGCGAATAGAACAGTGCCTTGGCGCCCGGCAGCGCCCCGGCGACGCTGCCCACCACCAGCCGCTCGAGGCTCGACTGTTGCAGCACTTCATAGGCGGTAGGGAACACGGCTGTCGCCGAAAGGGTGAACAGGATCTTGGTCCCGCTGTCCTCGACCTGGTGGGACAGTTCCTCGACCGTGTAGAGCGGCGAGAAGTTAACCACCGTGGCACCGATCGCCATGGCGCCGTAATAGGCGCTGACATAGTGCGGTACGTTCGGCAGGAACAGGCCGATCCGGTCGCCTTTTCCAGCGCCGAGATCCTGCAGTCCCTTCGCCACGCGAATGACGCCGGCGGCGACTTCCGAATAGCTGTATTTGCGGCCCATGAAATCAAGCATGTTGGCGTCAGCCCAGCGCCCGGCCGAGCGGAAGAACATGCCCGGCATGGATAGCGGGGAATAGAACTGGTCCCACTGTGTCGGGTGATTATATCGTGTCTTCCAGATCGGGGGTTGCTCTGGTTGGTTCATGCCGGTCACAGGGCTATCAATAGTGCTAGTCATTGACATTCGTGTAAGTGAAGCCGCGTGAACATACAATGAAATATTCGGCGCGTTCCGCGATTGTTTTTACGAATAGCGCGGCGATCGCGAGAATTGCTGTTTCCAAGGTCGCGCCTTCGGTATAGGGCGGACGTTCATGGCAGAGACCTCCGCCTCGACAGCCGATCCTTCGCCCGGTCCTGCCAGCAACAGGGCATCGATAACTTTCGTTTTCCTGGTGGTGCTGATCGACATGATCGGCTTCGGCATCATCATGCCGGTGCTGCCGGACCTGATCACCGAAATCACCGGCGATGACATATCGTCGGCCGCCGTCATCGCTGGCTGGATGGCCTTTGCCTATGCGGCGATGCAGTTTGTTTTCGGACCGATTGTCGGCAACCTGTCCGACCGCTTTGGCCGGCGGCCGGTACTGCTGGGGGCTCTTGCCGGCTATGCCCTCGCCTATGGCCTGATGGCCTTCGCCCCGACCCTCATCTGGCTGTTCATCGCCCGCATCGTTGCCGGGATCATGGGCGCAAGCTTCAGCACCGCCTATGCCTATATCGCCGACGTCTCGCCGCCGGAAAAACGGTCACAGAATTTCGGCCTGATCGGCGCCGCCTTCGGGCTCGGATTCATAGTCGGGCCGGCTTTGGGGGGCTTGCTCGGCGAATATGGCACTCGCTTGCCCTTCTTCGCGGCAGCGGCGCTGGCAGCGGTCAACCTCGGCTTCGGCTTTTTCATGCTCCGTGAGAGCCTGGCACCTGAAAACCGGAGAAAATTCGAACTTGTCCGCGCCAATGCCTTTGTCGCGCTCAAGGGCCTGCACGGCCAGAACAAGGTCGTGCTCTGGTATGCCGCGGCGCTGCTCATATGGATGACGGCCCATGTCGTTTACCCGATCGTTTTCGCTTTCTACGCGATCGAGACCTTCAGCTGGAGCGCGCTCACCGTGGGCATGGCCCTCGCCCTCGTCGGCGTAGGAGCCGCGCTGGTACAAGGCCTCCTGATCCGTTTCCTGATCCCCAGGATCGGCGAACGCAATGCCGTCATCGTCGGTGCGGTCAGCATGGCAGTCAGCACCATCGGCTATGTCGTCGCCCAGCCCCACCAGGGCTGGATCATCTTCGTCGTCATCCCGATCGGAGCGCTGCAGGGCCTGTTCCAGCCGTCGCTCAATGGCCTGATGAGCCGGGCAGTGTCGGACCAGACGCAAGGCGAGTTGCAGGGCGCCATTGCCAGCCTGCAAAGCATCGGTTCAGTGGTCGGGCCGCCCTTGTTCACTGCTGTCTTCGCCTTTTTCACGATCGAGGGCGCTGTTCTTTACCTGCCGGGTGCGCCGTTCGGCCTGGCGGGGATCATCGCACTGATCGCATTGGCGGTATTCCTGCGCGGCTATGCGCTGCATTGCACCAGTGACGAGGTCGAGGCGCCGCCCGAGGGGTTGCCGGTCGTACGCTAGACCGCGCTGAACCAGGCCGTACCGTCCTTCATCTCGCGCGACACGCGGCCGGTATATTCAAGGTGGCGCAGTGTCGCCATTGCTTCGCCGCTGGCCATCCCGATCACATCCGGCGTTATTTCGCGCTTGAACAGATAGGGAAAACTGTCGACCACCCGTTTCGGGCTCTCTCGCAAGCCTTCGACGAGATCGTCGAGGGCATCGTTATGCCGTGCGGCGAGCGCATCGAGGCGCTCATGCGCGCCCTTGAAGGGACGTCCATGGGCCGGCAGGATCAGCAGGTCATTGTCGAGTTCGTCGCGGAACCGGTCGATGCTGGCCAGCCATTCGCCGAGGGGATCGGCGGTCGGTTCGCTGAGCGTCGTCGAGATGTTGGAGGTGATCCGCGGCAGAATCTGGTCGCCCGAGATCATCACCTTGGCCTTGTCGTCGATCAGACAGGCATGTTCCGGCGTATGGCCATTGCCGATCATCACCCGCCATTCGTGATCGCCAGTGACAAGCCGGGTCCCCTCTTCCATCCGGATATGGCCTATTGGCAGGTCCGACACCGCACGCGCAAAGCGGCCCCAGCCCTTTTGTGCGAAATCGTCAATCAAATGCTGTTCCCAGCCACAAAACTGCCAATCATCAAGTGCTTCCTGCGGGACGCCGTCGCGCTTGTCGGCGATCAGCATGCGGGTCAGCAACCACTCGGTCCGGTTCATGTGCAGCGGCGCCTTGAAGCGCTTCGCCAGCCATCCGGCACAGCCGACATGGTCGGGATGGTAGTGCGTCACGATGATCTTGGTCGCGCGCAATCCATGCAATGGCCCTTCCTCGAAAAGGTGTTTCCAGGCCTCGATCACCGGCGGCATGAACAACCCGGTATCGGCAATGGCAAAGCCCTCTTCGCCATTGTCGTGCCGATCCTGCAATATCCAGTTGTTGATGTGACCGAGCGGACCCGGAACCGGCGTGCGGGTCCAGCCGATTCCCGGCATCAATTCGAAATATTCGCCAAATTTCGGTTCGAACTCACCCAGCGGATAGGTCAGGCCTTCCGATACGATCGGTTCGAAGCCATGATCAGCCAGCAGCGCATCATAGGCGGGAGATATCCGGGGTGCATCCACAGCTTAGCCATAACGCCGTTCGGGGCTGCCATGCAACCCAGTTTAATCGTTCAGTTAAGGCGGGCCGTGGCCCGGCTTGAAAATCAGCTCAGGCCAATGACAAAGACCATGACCAGCGTCATCGCGCCAAAGATTGCGATCGCCGAGAGCTTCATCATTTTCAGTCTGCTGATTCCGCTGTCGCTCATGCTTTCCTCCTCTGAAGCGAGGAGACTAAACCGCGCGATTGCCGTGATCAACTATCTTTGAACAGATTGTCTGCCGTCAGTTCCTCGGGCTCCGCCTCGCCTTCGCCGGCTTCGGCAGCCAGGGCGGCTTCCGCATCGCGTTCGGCCTGCGCGCGCTCTTCCTGCAGTTCCGCGATCAGGGCTTCCTTGTCACCGCCAAGCTTTGTATCTTCGGGTACTTCCGGCTCGATACCTGCTTTCTTGGCCGCCTTGGCGACAACGGCGTCCAGCTCGCGCTGCGAACACAGGCCGAGCGTGACCGGGTCTTTCGGCACGATATTGGCGATATTCCAGTGTTCGCGGTCACGGATCGCGTTGATCGTGTTGCGCGTGGTACCGATCAGCTTGCCGATCTGCGCGTCGGAAATTTCCGGGTGATTACGCAGCAACCAGGCGATGCCATCGGGCTTGTCCTGGCGCTTCGACACCGGCGTATAGCGCGGTCCCTTAGTCCGGCGCACCTGGTCAGGGCCTTTTTGCAGGACCATGCGGTATTCCGGATCCTTCTCCGCCTTCTCGATTTCCTCGTGCGTGAGTTCGTGCGCCTGGATCGGATCGCGACCGGTATATTTGCTACCGGCAAGGTCATCGGCCATCGCATTGACTTCGAGGATATGCAGCCCGCAAAACTCGGCGATCTGCTCAAAGCTCAATCCGGTATTGTCGACAAGCCAGCTGGCCGTCGCATGTGGCATCAACGGCGTGGTCTGTTCGTTCGTGTTTCTAGCGGCCATGGGCCATTCTCCATAAAATAAGGGCCACCCCCTCGCGGAGATGGCCTGTTTGACTTCCATGTAGGGTCTTTTCGCGCAGTCGGCAAGATTTTTGAACGGATCAGGACACGGTCAGGATAATCTTGCCGACATGGTCGCCGGATTCCATGTGTGCGTGCGCCTTTGCTGCGTCGGCCAGCGGGAATTGTTCGTCCATCACCGGCTTGAGCTTGCCAGCCTCGATATCCGGCCAGACATAGCGCTCAAGTTCACCGGCGAGCAGCGCCTTGCGTTCTGCGGATTGCGGGCGCAGCGTGGAACCGGTCAGTGTCAACCGCTTCATCATGATCTGGGCCATGTTGAGCGTTGCCTGGACACCGCCCTGAACCGCGATGGTGACATGGCGGCCATCTTCCTTCAGGCAGTTCAGGTTCCGCGCGACATAATCGCCCGCGACCATGTCCAGGACGATTTCGACCCCCTGCCCGTCGGTGATCTTCTTGACCTCCTCCACAAAATCCTGGGTCTTGTAGTTGATCGCGTGATCGGCACCGACATGCCTGGCCGCATTGCATTTCTGGTCACTGCCGCAGGTCACGATGACCTTGAGTCCGAAAAGCTTGCCGAGCATGATAGCCGTCGTGCCGATACCGCTGGTGCCGCCATGGACCAGCACGGTTTCATCTTCGCGCGCAAACGCACGGTTGAACAGGTTGCCCCAGACAGTGAACATCGTCTCGGGCAGGGCCGCAGCCTCTTCCATGGTCAGGCTGTCGGGTACCGGCAGGCACTGGCCGATCGGCGCAACGCAATATTCGGCATAGCCACCGCCATTGGTCAGCGCGCAGATCTTGCGGCCCATCCACTCTGCCTCGACATCATTGCCCAGGCCGACGACGGTGCCGGATATTTCAAGACCTGGCAGCGGTGATGCGCCTGGTGGCACGGGGTAGCGACCCATGCGCTGGACAACATCGGGACGATTGACGCCCGCTGCCGCGACCTTGACCAGTACTTCGCCCGCTGCCGGCTGCGGTACCGGGACCGTAACCGGTTTGAGCACTTCGGGACCGCCCGGTTCACTGATCGCGACCGCGGTCATTTCTTTCTGCAGGACTTCGGATACCGTCATCAGCCACTCCCCCTTGGAAATCGGCACTTTCCACCGGCCAATCCCCTTATTGACAGCTATCCGGCTTCGGTCAACACTGCGAACACAGCAAACGGGACAAATCCATGGACGATGACGAAAATCTGCCGCGCAACGCCAATGATCCGTTGAACCTGCTGGTCAAGGAAGACCTCGATCCGCTCTCGGTCGACGAACTCGACGCACGCATCGCCGTGCTGAAATCCGAGATAAGCCGTTGTGAAGCAAAAAAGAGCTTTGCCGTGTCCCATCGCGCGAGCGCCGAAAATTTGTTCAAGAAATGATAAATGCTGGCATTATCGTAAGCTTTTGTTAACCATGTCTGATAATATTCATGTTAAACACGTCCCGTGGGGACCGTTTAGGAGATAGGACAGACAGATATTGGCAGCTTTGGCTTTATGCCTGCAACTCCGGAACTCTTCGCCCTTGATCTTTGACAGCGGGCTAACAATCTAGGGTTCAAGCAAATAGTTAAAGCCCGAAAAGGATGAACGATCAGATTTTTCGGCAACTGGGATGTTAGTATGATCCCGCTTTTGGAGTTAAGTATATGCCATCTTTCGCAGAATCGCTCGAGAAAACGCTGCACCAGGCGCTGAAGAACGCGTCCGACCGCAACCATGAATATGCAACGCTCGAGCATCTGCTGCTTGCCCTGATCGATGACGGCGATGCGTCGCAGGTGATGAACGCATGCGGTGTCGATCTTGGCGAACTGGAAGATGCAGTCGTGCTCTATCTCGACAGCGAACTGGATTCGCTGAAGGTCGAGAAATCGATTGACCCCTCCCCCACTTCGGGATTCCAGCGCGTGGTCCAGCGGGCCATCCTTCACGTCCAGTCATCCGGCAAGGACGAGGTGACGGGCGCAAATGTTCTCGTCGCCCTGTTCTCCGAACGTGAAAGCTATGCCGTCTACTTCCTGCAGCAACAGGACATGAGCCGGCTCGACGCGGTGAGCTACATAAGCCATGGCGTCGGCAAGGGCGGCCAGGCGATCGAGCCTGCCGAACTGCCTGGCAACGAGGCTGAAGACGACAAGAAAGACAAGAACAAGAAGGAAACCGCGCTCGACCAGTTCACGGTCAACCTGAACCAGAAGGCGCTGGACGGCCGCATCGACCCGTTGATCGGACGCCAGGCCGAAGTCGACCGCACGGTCCAGATCCTCTGCCGCCGCTCCAAGAACAACCCGCTCTATGTCGGCGAGCCCGGCGTGGGCAAGACCGCCATCGCCGAAGGCCTCGCGCTGCGCATTACCGAGGAAAATGTTCCTGACGTGCTCAAGCCCGCGGTGATCTACTCGCTCGACATGGGCTCGTTGCTCGCCGGTACCCGCTACCGCGGCGATTTCGAGGAGCGCCTGAAGCAGGTCGTGGCAGAACTGGAGAAAATGCCGAACGCGATCCTGTTCATCGACGAGATCCACACGGTCATCGGCGCTGGTGCGACGAGCGGAGGTGCCATGGACGCATCGAACCTGCTCAAGCCGGCCCTTTCGGGCGGCCTGATCCGCTGTATCGGGTCGACGACCTACAAGGAATTCCGGAACCACTTCGAGAAGGACCGCGCGTTGCTGCGCCGCTTCCAGAAGATCGACATCAACGAACCGTCGGTCGAGGATACGATCAAGATTCTTGCCGGACTGCGCAGTGCGTTCGAGGAACATCACAAGGTGCGCTACGCACCCGATGCACTCAAGTCTGCCGTGGAGCTCTCCACGCGCTACATCAATGACCGGAAACTGCCGGACAAGGCCATCGACGTGATTGACGAGGTAGGCGCGATGCAGATGCTGCTGCCTCCCTCGCGCCGCAAGAAGATGATCACGACCAAGGATATCGAGGCCGTGATCGCGACGATGGCGCGAATCCCGCCCAAATCGGTGTCTAAGGACGACAAGAAAACGCTCGAGAACCTCGAGAAGGACCTCAAGCGCGTCGTATTTGGACAGAACGAAGCAATCGAGAAGCTGTCCAGCGCGATCAAGCTGTCGCGTGCCGGCCTTCGCGAACCGGACAAGCCGATTGGCAACTATCTGTTCAGCGGCCCGACCGGCGTCGGCAAGACCGAGGTCGCGCGGCAATTGTCGTCGATCATGGGCATCCCGCTCAAACGCTTCGACATGTCGGAATATATGGAACGCCACAGCGTTTCCCGCCTGATCGGCGCGCCTCCAGGCTATGTCGGTTATGACCAGGGCGGCCTGCTGACCGACGCGGTCGACCAGAATCCGCACTGCGTGCTGCTGCTCGACGAGATCGAGAAGGCCCATCCCGACCTGTTCAACATCCTGTTGCAGGTCATGGACAACGGCAAGCTGACCGACCATCACGGCAAGACTGTCGACTTCCGCAATGTCGTTCTGATCATGACGACCAATGCCGGCGCATCCGACATGGCGAAGGAAGGCATCGGCTTCGGCAATGTGTCGAAGGAAGATGCTGGCGACGAAGCCGTGAAGAAGATGTTCACGCCGGAATTCCGCAACCGTTTGGACGCGATCGTGCCATTCGCCTACCTGCCGCCGGAAGTTGTCGCTCGCGTGGTCGAGAAATTCATCCTCGAACTGGAACTGCAGCTCGCCGACCAGAATGTCCACATTACGCTGGATGATGATGCAACGAACTGGCCCACCGAACGCGGCTATGACAAGCTCTACGGTGCCCGCCCGATGGGCCGCCTGATCCAGGAGAAGATCAAGCAGCCGCTCGCCGAGGAGCTTCTGTTCGGCAAGCTGAAAAACGGCGGCGAGGTCAAGGTGCGGCTGAAAGACAAGGAACTGGCTTTCGAAATTACCTCGGCACCGCCCAAGGGTGGCAAGAAGAAGAAAGCCACGAAGAGCAAGGCGCCTAGCAAGACGAAATAGCTTCTGACGGCTTCAGGAAGATTGAGACGGCGTGGTTGATCCCACGCCGTTTCTCATTCGAAACTCATCCCGAACCGGTCGTAGAATTTCGACACGTAGCGATAAAGGTGCAGCGCTGCGTCATGATCGTTCTCGGCCGCATCCATGTCGCCCTTGGCCTTGTGGACCAGCGCCCGCAAATAACGCGAGGTGGTCATGTCGGGCGACAGGCGCAAGGCACGGTTGAGATCTGCCAGCGCGTCATCATACATGCCGAGGCGATAGTAGACGAGCGCACGGCTGTCCAAGTATGTCGACGGTTTCTGCGCAAGTTCGACGGCTTCCGTACAATCGTCGAGCGCTTCTTCCAGCTTGAAATTGCCCCGTCCCCTCAACCAGCAGCGTTCGTTCAGTAGCGACAGGCTTTCCGGGTCGTCATCGATGAGCTTGCCCAACAGGACGTCTGCATCATCCTGATCACCGCGTGATTGCAGGATGATTGCCGTCAGCTTGTCGGCCTGTTCATCGGCAAGGCCCTTGGCCCGCGACTTTTCCACCACGGCCTGTGCCCTTTCCGACTTGCCGTCCTCGACGTAAATATCGACCAGTTCAGTCAGCGCATCCCAGTGAATGGGATCGATTTCGAGCGCCTTTTGCAGGTCGGCAATCGCTGCCGGCCGATCGGTACCGAACAGCAATTCGGCACGCCAGTTATACACCGCGGGATCGGGTTTTATCTCCAGCGATCTGGCGAGATCGGCCGTCGCCTTTTCATAGTCTCCCAACAATTGGTAGAGATAAGCCCGTTGCTCATAGGCATCTTCATCCTCTGGATTGCGTTCGACCAGCTGGTCAAATGCCTTTACCAGCACATCAGCAGTCCCCGTGCGCTTGGCGAGCTCGACCTGCTGCCAGTCTTCCATCAGCGACTTGGGCGCAACCAGCGCGATTTTCTTCTTCTTGGCGGCGGCGAGCTTCTTCTTTTCCAGCGGCAAGGCGTCTGCCGCAATTTCCCATTGCGACGATTGATAACTTTCGTTGAAAAACAATATGTTATCTGATATCTTCGCATCCCGCTGGACACGGTATCCGGCAAGATTTTCATCCATCTGATACTTGCCGGCGAGGGTGAATTGCTCACCTTCGACCATGTCCGGATGCGGCAGGGTGAACCTGGCGACCTCCCTGAAATGGGCCGGATAGCCAATTGCAACGGGAACGTCGCGCCATTCCGCCTTGCTGCGGTCAGCATCAAGCTTGATATTGCCCAGAATATTCCAGAGCTCCTGGCGTTTCCTGCCAAGCCGAACTTTCCAGTCCAGATAGGATATGCCGCGCGCATTCAACACGCCTTCGCCGGTCTCTTCGTCATAGGTGAATTCATTGGTCGATACGAGTTCGCCCACGACATATTCGGCGGCCAACTCATCCACCGTTTCGCGGAACTTTTCCTCGGTATACTGGCCCCTTATCGTTGCTAGTCCCTTGGCCTGATCGGTGCGCAAGATCACCTTCAGATCGTAAATGGCCGGCAAGGCAGTGCCAGCACTCAGATCATAATGCACCTGCACGTTGTGGAAAGGACGACCAACAGGCGCCATGGCGATCGCTTCCAGTTCAGCGCCCGATTTCCTGACCGGCAGCACGTATCGGTGACCGGGCGCATCTGCGAGGTCTGCCATCCGCGTGCCCGAAAGGGTGCCGTCAAGCCAGAGTGTCTTTCCATCGATTTCAGCACGCACCAGAATGTGATCGAAAACCTGGAAACCGGGCAGCCTGTCGACAACGGCATCCTTCCACTTGGTGTTGGTCAGTACCGGTTCGGCATCAATCCCCAATTCGTCCAGAATGGCGAGCAGAAGGAGCGTCTTCGCCTTGCAGTCACCGTAACGCAATTGCCAGGTTTCTGTCGGCGATTGTGGTGTGTAGTTCCCGAAATCGAGGCCCTTGTAGAGATATCGAACCTTGTCCTGGACGAGCTGCAGCGCCAGCGCGGTCCTTTCCATGGGATCCTGGGTTTTGCTTGCAATTACGTTCACTTCATCCGCCAGCGGGCTGCCCGGCGGGATGGTCCCGTCGGTCTGGTACAAGTCCGCCGTGGTCGATGACACATCCTGCCACGAACGGAAGCTCGTCATTTCGAGGAAGGGCTTGTAGCGGTACCTCGCCGGCGCATTACCCGGCATCTTGTCCTGCTCGCCTACAAACACCTCCAGCCTCAGGTCGTTATACCCTCCCGTTTCCGAAAGCTCGTAGGGATGGTCCTCAAGCGAGTTCTTCCACTGGAAATACTCGGACTTGGGCCAGATTATCCGCAGCTGGTTGTTCCAGTCGGCCATTTCCTGTTCAACCATCCCGGTGTAGAAACCTACATTGCCGCCCAGCGCCGGATTACTCTGCGTGGTCGACACGGAAAAACGGACGATATCGCCGATCTGGATATCCTCGAGCTGGGCGGTCGCGGTCAGCACGCCGTTGATTTCATTCTTGCCCAGGTTCTTCTCGCGCCGGATGGTTTCGAATCTCAGCCCGTTCTCCAACGGCTTTATCACCTCATCGCCGCGAATGATCTCGAGCCTGTGCACGATGAAATCGCCCTGGTCCGGCTGCCAGTTGCCGCCAATGAACCGTGCGATCATCGGAAGAACCTCGGACGAAATTGCGCGCATGGCGACATCGGTATAGCCGTGCCTTGTCCCGCTCTCGAGTTTGACCTGCCGATCGAGT
>JAAUYH010042379.1_pt1 | contig 16732 bp, 13 predicted proteins | sample 7278061 | NCBI WGS metagenome assembly JAAUYH01 (sample SAMN14350203, study PRJNA611818) | marine sediment metagenome | isolation source: surface marine sediment (0.6m) | place: French Polynesia: Moorea | collected 2018-08 | reverse complement strand
GGTTTGTAGCCCTAGTTCTTGTTCGATCTCATCTAGTAATTCTAAGGCTTCTCTCCCTGGACGGTCTAATTTATTAACAAATGTAAAGATAGGCAGCGATCGCATTTGGCAGACTTCAAACAATTTTCTGGTTTGAGGTTCTAAACCTTTAGCTGCATCGATGAGCATGACTGCATTATCTGCTGCTGCTAACGTACGATAGGTATCTTCACTAAAGTCTTGGTGTCCAGGGGTATCTAGTAAGTTGATTTGACACTCATTGTAGAGAAATTGCAAAACTGTCGAGGTAATAGAAATACCCCGTTGTTGCTCCATTTCCATCCAGTCTGAAGTAGCTTTGCGCTGCGCTCTTCTTGCTTTTACCGCCCCTGCTTCGTGAATAGCACCTCCGTAAAGTAGAAGTTTTTCTGTCAGGGTAGTTTTTCCCGCATCAGGGTGGGAAATAATCGCAAAGTTACGACGATGGGCAACAGCTTCAGCAATTTCAGTTTCTATGTCTACACTCATGCAATATTCTCGGCAAATAGGAAGATACCACCGCTATTATATCTTGTTGCTCAGTTTAAAAAGTTTAAAGTAAAATCGCAATTCTGAACCCTCCTTTATCAATTGTCCATTGTCCATTAATAAAAGAGGGTTGATATCTATATATCTCAACGCTTGGCTAAAGCTTCCCTAGCTTGTTCTCGATCGTCAAAATGGATTTTTTCTGTACCTAAAATTTGATAATCTTCATGACCTTTACCTGCAATTAAAACTCCATCTCCTGGTTGAGCATCTTGAATAGCTTGAGCGATCGCCTCCGCACGATCGACATTTACAATCGGTTTAACTAAGGTGGGAATTCCTGCTAAAATATCGTCTAAAATCCTCTGAGGGTCTTCAGTACGAGGATTATCAGAAGTAACTACAGCTACATCAGCTAGTTGAGCAGCAATTTTACCCATCAAAGGACGTTTAGTGCGATCGCGATCGCCTCCACAACCAAAGACACAGATCATTTTACCGCTAATAAAGGGACGGGCTGCTTTAAGCAGATTTTCTAAGCTATCAGGAGTATGGGCATAGTCTACAATAACGCTAATATCTTGCTCTGGGTTCACTTGTACCCTCTCCATTCTGCCTGGCACACCGACAAATTGAGCTAACTTTTGGGTAATAGTCTGTAAGTCTACCCCCAAATGTAAAACTGTACCCACTGCAGCTAGTACATTAGCCAGATTAAATTGACCTACCAATGGTGAATTAAAAGCAATTTCTCCTAAGGGAGTATGTAAAATCCCACTAACACCATTAGCTTTGTATTCTAAATCCGATGTCCACAAATCTGCATCAGCATTGCTAACGCTATAACTCCAAACACGCTCTTTCTCTAAACTCTTAATTAACCGTTGTCCGTAAGCATCATCTAAATTAATAATTGCTTTTCCTGATAAATAATCAGCACTAAATAACAGAGATTTTGCCTGGAAGTAGTCCTCCATATCTCGGTGATAATCGAGATGATCTTGAGTAAGATTAGTAAATACGCCTACTTCAAAAGTACAGCCTTTAACTCTACCCTGCGCCAAAGCATGGGAACTTACTTCCATCACCGCATATTCGTTTCCTGCTGCTACTGCTTCTGCCAGTTGGGATTGTAACTCGACAGCAAAAGGTGTAGTATGGAGGGCAGTTTGTTCATATCCTGACCAACGAGTATATAAAGTACCAAATAAAGCCGTAGGAAATTCAGCTTGATTGAGAAAATATTCAATTAAATGAGTAGTGGTAGTTTTGCCATTTGTGCCTGTTACCCCTACCATCTTTAATTTCTGAGCAGGATAATCGTGAAAAGCAGCAGCTATTTTAGCGCAGACAGAGGTCATATCTTCTGCCTGAAATAAACAAGCATTTTGGGTTGCGGGTTTTTTAGTTAAAGCTTGGGGTGTTACGATAGCAGCGATCGCTCCTGCTGCGATCGCACTTTGCCAAAATTCTCCTCCATCTACCCTTGTCCCTGGCATTCCTAAAAATAAATCTCCAGCTTGACAAGCATGAGAATTAGTAGATAATCCTTTTACCTCTACATCCAAGGCGGAATGTTGAGCTAATGGTTTAATGTCATCAACCTTAGTTAATAATTCGCGTAGCTTCATCATATTTATCTCAAATTGGAGATGTTATCAATTTTGTTTTAGTTTGAGTCTAGTTTTTACGCTAGATAATTAAATATTTCTGTAACATTTTTTCCAATTGCTTGACAGAAGCGCGAGGAGATAGACGAGGTAAAGGTTTTTCTGCAGTAGGTAATTTCTGACAAAGTACAGGTACTTCATATTGATAGACAGCAAACCAATCTTCGTTAGTCGTAATGTCTCTTATTTCTAAATCGAATTCGATCGCTTGGACTTGTTCCAATTTTTCCTGTAATCCTTCACAGAGATGACAGCCAGCTTTAGTGTAGAGAATTAAATCCATAAACAAAATAAATTGAGAAATTACTGACACTTTAAGTAATTAAAAATGATGACAATCGCTAAATCCTAGTCAAAGCTTAAAAATTAAAAGTAGTACGAATAGTCCCAATAACTAAATCTTCATTACTATCGTTACTATCAGGGGCAGTAATCCACACTACACCAGGAGTAATACTGATATTATCGGTTATTTTATACTGGTAAAAACCTTCTATGTGCAGGGAAAAATCATCATCTTCTCCCAAAGCATCAATACTAGAATCACTTACATAAGGCTCTCTCCCAATTACAATTCCTGCTAAACTGCCTTCTTTAAGTAAATCAGGAAAAGCCAAGGTTGCTGCCCAATTAATAACATCTTGATTACCTCGATCTATCTGTCCATCCAGAGTAGAAAGAGTTTTTACTTTACTAAATCCACCCCAACCACCAAGGATAATTTTGTCGCTAATTGCCCAAGATGCTTGTAAGCCATAAGAATTACTTACTGTGGGTACAGCCTCCCCAAACTGTTCTTCTGTAAAGGATTGTAAATTAGCTAAACTACTGCCAGTTTCTGTATCACTCTGATTGTAACTATGAACATAGGTAGCAGCTAGAGTCAAATTAGTTGTGGGTGCAAATAAGATTTGTCCTAAGGCACTGTAAGAACCATTAAATAACCCATTACCTTGACTGGGATCATTAGCAGGAGAAGCTAGATAACCTGCACTAATTTCAATCTTATTCCCTAAATTGTGGATAATACCGACACCAGCGTCACCAGGAGGTAAATAAATAGGGTTACGAGTACCAAAAGCAGAAATTGCCAAAGATCCCCCATCCCCATCAAGCACATTAACAGTATTAGCAATATCGTCTGCTGCTGTGCCTGTAGCCCCCACAATTACTTCAGTATCTTCGCTCAGAGGGAAATTATAGTAGAGAACTTCTAAATTTAGGTCATTATTTTCTGATTCAGTAAAGCCCAAGCCTCCTTCAAGGCTATCAGTTTGTTCCGTAAAAGAAGGAAAGTTACCTGTAGAAAGACGAGCAAAAAGAGTATCGTTACCTCTCAAGCTAGTTTCTAGTTCAAGACGAGTACGATGACCTAAGACAGCTACTTTATCTGCTTCTCCAGAGAAAACGCTAGCTAAACCAAAGATGACTTCTCCTCGTAATTTGGTTGTTGTGGAAAATTGAGTAGCTTCTAATTCGCCGATACGAGCCTGTAACCCGTCTGTACGCCCCCGCAATATCGCCAATTCTGCACGAAACTCTTGCATAAGTCGCATGACAGTATCAAGATCTTGCCTTACTACACTTTTATCACTACTAACCAACAGTTCGATTTGATTAAGACAGGCATTTAAACCGACGGCAAATTCATAGCGAGACAAAGCTTTTGTGCCTCTATAAATCTGATTAGGATAGCCCACTATACAACTATAGCGATTGACTAAACCCCTTAAAGCTTCATAGGCCCAGTCTGTAGGAGATACATCTCTTAACTGATTAACATTACTAATTTGGGCGATCTTTTGCTCCTGGTAACCTTTCTCTATTGCTGATAAATTGTTTTCTGGAAAAAGCAATTTATAGTTATTTCTGATCTCTTGTACCAAAAAATTGGGAGATAAAGTCTTAGTCTTGTACGGTGGATTTGCTTTGACTTTAGGAATACATAAAAACAAAGCCGTTACTATAACTGGAGTTATCGTACTAAATTTCCAAAAAAACTTTGATGAACAACTTAACATCCCCAAGAAATCAACATCTTTTTCCTGGGATAGTAAACCCATCTTTAAAACTAGCTTAACTAACGAAAAGCGCAAGCGATGCGACCCTGATGAACTTTTCTCACCGAAGGAACGCGCACCAAGAAAAGAAATGCGCGAGTTTGACATTATTTTTGAATCCCCACACCTAAGCCAATTTAAGCTTTAGGTTATTAAATTTGCATATACACCATCAATATTTTGGCATTATCTCTATTTATTTAGGAAGAGCTAGCTTTACAAAACTACTTAAACAGAAAAAATATAGGTCAACTTAACCAGAATAATGCCCCAAAAGTTAATAAAATAAAAATAATTGCTACCCAAATAAATTGATTATCTTCAGTATTAACTTGACTCAGATCTACTGGTTCTGGATTATTATTACTTTGAGAGGAGTTAATCTTAGTTTTAGTTTTCGCTGTAACATACTTGGGCTTGCCATCAGATGTAGTAGCTAGATCGGGAATTTCACTCATCCATTCTTTTGGTCTTTTTAGTTGTGGTGCTTGAATAATATAAAGTAATCTTTTGGCTTGTTGGCGGATTTCGGGATGAGGATGAGTAGCTAATTCTTGACACAGAGCGATCGCTTCTCGATCTTGACCAGCAGCTTGATAAGCTGTAACCAACCAAATTTGAGCTTCTCCCCCCAAACGAGAAGAATTAGCCGTAAGTGCCTTAGCTGATTCCAAATATTGTACACTTTGACCATATTCTCCTCGTTCAAATGCTTTTTTGCCTGCTTGATATTGAATCTGAAATTTTTCTCGATTATTTGAAACCACTTTCTTTCTAGAAGCGTCTACATATTTAATACCTTACACTTTTGTGGAGTAAGTAGAGATATGTTTAAACTATCTGCCTCTAATTTACTTAAAGCTCTCAGTCCATTAGCGATCGCTGCTAGTACATTTGTGGCGACAGAAGCACCAGCCGAGGCAGTTCCTCGTATTTATGTGCCTTCGAGTAGACATCATTCTGGATACTCCAGATCTAGAAGAGTAGCTCCTCCATCTCTAAATGTTACACCTCTCCCTGGAAGACACATTCCCTTACCTCGTTCCTCCAGACACCATTATCGTCGATCTCACGATCGCTATCGTTCTCGTTATGACGACTATGATAGAAGATACGATCGTCGATACAGAGATAGAGACTATGACAGACGATACGATCGTCGATACAGAGATAGAGACTATGACAGATACGATCGTGATAGTAGGGTATACAGAAGAAGAATAATTATTACTCCTGTTTTGAAGTACTAATAGTATCTTTTCCAGAATAAGATTACCAACAACTAACAACTAACAACTAACTATATATATTTATCGAACTTATACCAAAGGTCTACTGTTATTAGATACAATAGCCCATTAGTGTTTTATAGGGTCAAGAATTTATGGGTCGCGCTGAAAAAGTTGTCTTAGCTTATTCTGGTGGGGTAGATACTTCTGTTTGTATTCCTTATTTGAAAGAAGAATGGGGAGTAAAAGAAGTCATTACTCTGGCAGCAGATTTGGGACAAGGAGAAGAGCTTAAACCAATTCAGGAAAAAGCTTTAAAATGTGGGGCGGTAGAATCTCTAGTAGAAGATGTAACAGAAACTTTTGTCAAAGATTATGCTTTTCCTGCCATTCAAGCCAATACTCTCTATGAAAATCGCTATCCTCTTTCTACTGCATTAGCTCGTCCTCTAATTGCTAAATTATTAGTAGAAGCAGCCGAAAAATATGGTGCGGATGCAGTAGCTCATGGTTGTACTGGTAAAGGTAACGATCAGGTACGCTTTGATGTGAGCATTATGGCATTAAATCCTAACCTGAAAGTGCTAGCACCAGCTAGAGAATGGGGGATGAGTAGAGAAGAAGCAATTACCTATGGGGAAAAGTTTGGCATAGAATTTCCCGTCAAAAAATCTTCTCCTTATAGTATCGATCGCAATTTACTGGGACGGAGTATAGAAGCAGGAGCTTTAGAAGATCCCATGACTGAGCCTCCAGAAGAAGTTTTTGTCATGACTAAAGCGATCGCCGATACTCCCAATGAGCCAAAATATATAGAAATTGGTTTCGATCGAGGAATTCCCGTTAGCATTAATGGTAACAAACTTAACCCTGTAGAGCTTATTACTCAGCTTAATGAGATAGTTGGTAATCATGGTTTTGGGCGCATTGACATGATTGAAAATCGCGTTGTCGGGATTAAATCAAGAGAAATATATGAAGCTCCCGCTTTGTTATTATTAATTAATGCCCATCGCGACCTAGAAAGTTTGACTCTCACCGCAGATATCACAAATTATAAGCGGGGAATAGAACAAACCTATAGCGAACTTATTTATCAAGGATTGTGGTACAGTCCTCTAAAAGAAGCCCTTGATGCTTTTATTCAGAAGACTCAAGAAAGAGTTTCTGGTAGCGTCAGAATTAAATTGTTTAAGGGTAATGCGACTATTGTAGGTCGTAAATCAGCTAATTCTATTTATGCTCCTGATTTAGCCACTTATGGCGCAGAAGATCAATTCGATCATAAAGCTGCTGAAGGCTTTATCTATATTTGGGGTCTACCTACTAGAGTTTGGGCAGAAAAAACCAAAGGTGTTTAGCTCACTTTTGTAACATTATTTTTGAGCATACTTAGGGCATTGAGCAGGAATGAAGTGTAAAGACAGAGGGCAGAAGGTTCTCCCCAGTATTTCTGTTTTCCTAACAAAAGAGAAATTCAGAAGTGACTGACTTAAACACTTCGTTTTGCATTCTGGTTAAACAAATTGAGAAGTTTGCGAGCGATATTTGGGGGCGGTTTTTCTCTTCTGCCTCCTGCCTTGCCTTCAAGGGGGCGATCGCTCATATAGATTGATCGCCAAAGTATGTATTTAAAAGTGATTGAAATGAACAAATTGATTTCTTCTCTTACCTTAAGTTTAGGACTAACTCTAATACCTTTCAGCTACTCATTAGTTCAGGCTCAAGCTTTACAAAAATTAGAATTAAATAATTGGGATGACCTTGGTATAGATAAACAATTATGGGGTAATTCCCAACAGCCAGGAGATAAACAAGCACTAATACGCTCGATCGATAATAGTCTTCACTATCTCAGCACATCTGCTGCTGCTAAAGTATATAGTAACTATAATGTACCTGGATTTACGATAGACAGAGTTAGACGTTCTCTATCTCGTTTTCGTCAATTACTGCTTAAAGCTAATTCCCCAGAAGAATTACAACAAGCGATCGCGAAAGAATTTGTGCTTTATTCGTCGGTGGGCAATGATAATCAGGGCACAGTTTCTTTTACTGGTTATTTTGAACCTGTTTATCGAGCTAGTAGAGTTCCTACGGCAGAATATCGCTATCCTATCTACCGTAAGCCTGCCAATTTTAGTAGTTGGTCTAGTCCTCATCCTACTCGCGTTCAATTAGAAGGAAAAGACGGTTTATCGGTGAACAAAAACTTTTTAGCTGGTAATGAATTAGTGTGGATGCGCGATCGACTAGAAGCTTTTCTGGTTCAAGTCCAGGGTTCAGCTAGATTCAACTTAACCGATGGTACAACTATGAGTGTAGGCTATGACGGTAGTACCAATTATCCTTATGTCAGTATTGGCAAAGAATTAGTCAGAGACGGTATTTTTACGTTAGAAGAATTGACCTTACCTAAGCTTATTGACTATTTTCAAGCTAATCCTGAAGCTTTAGATAAATACATTCCTCGCAATAACCGCTTTATTTTTTTCCGCGATACAAAAAATCAAGAACCCATTGGCAATCTGGGAGTCGTAGTTACAGGCGATCGCTCTATTGCTACTGATAAATCCCTAATGCCTAGAGGGGGATTAGCTTTAATTGTTGCACCCATTCCCGTAATAACAGAGACAGGAGAAATCAAGATAGATTTAGTCGATCGCTACGTTTTAGACCAAGATACAGGCAGTGCTATTCAAGGTGCAGGGAGAGTAGATGTCTTCCTGGGTAGTGGCAAAGAAGCTGGCGATCGCGCTGGGTTACTTCATGGAGATGGAAAATTGTATTATCTGTTGCTTAAGGAGTAGTATTGATGGGAGTCGGAAGGCAGAAGCGGTGCGTCCGCAAAGCGACTACCGTCAGATCTCTCACTTCTGTCTTCGTTTAAGACTTAAAACAATTAAGAGAACTATCAGGATCGCGCTGAACAGTATTCGTCCGATAGGCAGTTAAGACAATATCTCCATTCTCAAGAAAAACTATACCTCGTGCTGGATAAATTTTGCCTTGGGCAGTCACTAAAGGTTTGATTTGCTCTGTTTGTACTCTCTCAGATTGTCTCTTACTTGTAGAGATAGATTCTCCTTCTATAAAAATGCGATCGGAATTAAGAGGTGCAGTTAATTGTGGAGGTACGCCACCTTTGCCTGTAAGTTCAAAATTACTAGATCCTAATTTTCTAGAAGAAGAACAAGCATTTATACCTAAAGTTTGTAGTTCGACAATTTTAGGTGCTTCAATTACTTCTTGCAGTGCGCCTACATCTGGGGTGTTAATTAACACAGTACCATCTAAACCAAATTCTGAACTAGCATCGATATCATTTGTGTTATTGGCAGGGGTAGAACTTCTTTCTTCTAATCCGAAAACCCCTTCTGCTGTAATATTGATATTGCCTCCTGTCCCTTGTTCTGCACTAGCGATGATATCGTTATTTTGGTTAGGAGAAGCAATAATCAATTCAGCATCTATATTGACGTTACCCCCATCAGCATCGCTGTCTGCTCTTGCCGATATTAAACTGCGATCGCGCATTTGTAAGCTATCGTTAATATTTAAAGTAAGAATACCACCCTGACCTCGATCGGCAGTAGTAGAAGCGGAAATAGATGCTTGATTTTCTAGAGTTAAAGAATCTGCATTAAGCTCAAGTTCACCACCAATACCATTAGCATTATCCGCGGTAATCTTGCCTTGATTATTCACTTCAACTGAGCGAGCATTAATTTCCAGATTTCCAGCAGCACCTGTAGATATACTACCCACTCTAACTTCTGCATCATTACTGATAATCAATTTATTTGTATTAATATTAATATTTCCTGCTTGAGCAGAAGTTGTTGATTCAGAAGTTAAAGCACTAGAAAATTGATTCTCAATGCCTCTGCCAGTTATTTCGATGAAATCAGCTTCGAGCTTTAAATCTCCACCAAGACCGCCTTTTATGAGTAATATATTTCCGTTGGAGCCTTCTCGGACATCTGAAGGCTCTAAAATGTTTCCTATATTTTGATTTTCACCAATAGATATAGTTCCGCCACTAGCTGAACTGATGTTTCCTCCCTCTCGGAGAATTAATCTTCTTGTATCTATTTTGATATCCCCTGCTTCTCCCTGACCAAAAATCGAATTGCTACTGATAATTGTAGGAGTTATTGCATCTGTTAAAGTTGTTTTTACTTCGATAGATTCTGAAGCATTAATATTAATATCTCCTCCCTTTCCATTGCCAAAAGTAGAACTTGCTATTGCACCCTCTTTTTGAACTAGCAAGCGTTCAGTATTTATTGTTATATCTCCTGCATCTCTCTCTGTATTTCGGTTAGCTAGAGTAGATAGAAAAGAGCTATTTATTTCTACTTGTTGAGAATCAGAGATAATAATATTTCCTGATGCCTCGCTGGTAGTATTGTTGTTGCTGCTGTCCAGTACCGTATTAACTAAAAATGACCCATTTTGAAGTAATAAATTAGGTGTATTAACCATAATATTTCCCGATTTTCCAGCGTCCTCAGTTCCAGAAAATATTCCTGTTAACTCTGTTAAATCTGATGTTGTTAATCTTCCCAAAAGAGCTGTCCCCGTCACTGTTCTCAGTTGATTAAGTCCCGTTCCAATCAATCTTACTGATTCGGTAGCATTAATGGTAATATCTCCTGCTTGAGCATTAGGAGAACCCAGATTTTTGGCTATACCTGCAAACAGTTTGCTTTTTTCTGAAAGAGTTAGATTGCGGGCATTAAAATTAATAAATCCACCTCCACCAGCACGAACATCCACTGTTGCTTGATTGGTTAAAGTAATATCTGCTCTTTCTATTCTTTGAGGAAAACTTAGACTTCCATTTTCATTAAAATTAACTATTCCTGCTGCTGATAAGCCTCCTAATTCTACTCTTCCCCCTGGGGCAACAATATTTCCTTCTGCTAAATTAATATCACCTCCTACTAATGCCAAAGTGCGATTAGGCTTAACTTCTAAACTAGAACCTTGTACTTGCAAATCGCTAGGATTATCCCGAAAACCTAAACCAATGGGTGGATTAATGGTGAGTATTGGTTTGTTTTGACCATCTGTAGCTATAAATTCTGTGCCATCCTCAAACAACAGACTATCAGCCGTACTTCCTAAAAACGAACCACCGATATCTAATCTCGCATTCGAGCCAAATATAATTCCCGCAGGATTAATCAGAAATAAATTGGCACTGCCATTAGCCCGAATCAAACCATCAATATTAGATAGATTGCCTCCAGTGACACGGGAAAAGATATTTTGGATATCTACAGCGTTATTAAAAGAGGCTGAACCATTAGTAGGGACAGAAAAATCTTGAAAACTATGAAAAAGATTAGCTCCTGCTCTATCTCCATCATTAATAGTAAAATTGCTCCCATCAGGACTAATTACGGTAGTTGAGGTAGTCCCATCAGAAGTAATCTGAGCTATAGCAGAGAGGGAAAACAGAGAAGAAGAGAACACTAAACAGCTAGACTGAATTAAGCAAGTAATTGTTGGTTTCATCGATCTACACTTGACAACCTAAGATTAAGTAGATTTTTATGTATTATCTATGAATTACTTAACTAGATGCGTTAACCAAGCTACATATGCCCAGAATGTTTACAATTATTTAGATTCTTCTATTTAAATAGCTTCTGCCCTCTGCCAAAGCAGAGCGCACTACTTCAGGTCTCTTACTTCTGTCTTCATTATCGTAAATTAAGTAAACCTAAAAAACAGACTAAATATCTAAAAACTATGGGATACCATATATCACAGACAATAAATCCCTTAGTTGCTGTCCGCGAACTATTCTCTAGACATGAAAGTACATTTTTCGGCTAAATTTTCTCTCTTTTTAACCATTCTGGCTCTACCTCAGTTTTTTACTACTACTGCCGATTCTATTTTGTGTTCTCCTAGTTTAGCTGCGGAAATCAGAGAACTAGGTAAAGAGGGACAACTAGGTCAACCAGGATTAGCTGGTCAACGAGGAAACAACAGTGATAGTCTAACGGTTTTTGCCGATGGTACACCTATGACTCTCGATCTTTCTGGCGAAAATGGTCTGCCTGGTAGTGATGGGAGTGTTGGCAATCCAGCAATCTGTGGCGATCGCGGAGGAGATGTTGATTACGATATTCGTCAGGCTAATGGAGGTAATGGAGGCGATGGTGGGGATGGTGGGGATGGTGGGAATGGAGGTTCTCTGACTGTCTATACTACTGATAAAAGTCACCTGGCACAAATCTACGTTACCGCTACTGGCGGAGAAGGAGGCGAACCAGGACAAGGCGGAGAAGGAGGGGAGGGCTGTACATGTTCTTCTTCGTACTGGAATCAACAAAGTTGTACGGGTAGACCAGGTAGTGATAACTATAATTGTACTACTGAAGAATTTCGGTGTCAGGATGGCTATGATGGGAGAAAAGGAAGAAGTGGCAGACAAGGAAAACAAGGACGTTTAGGGAATTTAACTTTAATTAATTTAGATAAATCTCTGACTCCAGATCGACCCATAGCGACGATCGCGATCGCTCAATTAAGAGATCGAGGCTTTACTTTATCTAAAAATGAATGGGAAACTAAGACAGGAGCAGTTTCTTTATTTGCACCAGGTTCGGTCATTGCCGATCGATACCAAGAGTTGGTTAATCGTGTAGAAAGTACTGTTCTTTTGGTTTGGGATGCACCACAACCATTTAATAATTTCGCCCAAGAACAAATTACCCTAAAGTTAAGCGAAAACGAAGATGAAGAAGTTGATGTTTCTATCCCCGATCATCTCTGGTTAGAGACTACTACTCTCAAGCGGGATAATATTACCGAATTTTTTGTCTTTAATGCTGTCAAAGAAAAAGAAGTTACCCGATTAAAAAGTCAGGGTTTATCAGGTAATGGCTCGAATTTGACTATAAAACTACAGGATATGGCAGGTAAATCTGATTTATTACTAACAGATTTTTCCCTAAGATATCGCACTAGCAGATCGCGAGAATCAGAATTTCGTCGGGTTTTTGATTACAGAACCTTATATGAAGATAAAGTTCCCCCAGAAGCGATCGAATATCAAAATAATCAATTTATTATTAATATTGGTCAATTACCTATCCCTCCCGAAGCTTTAGAAAGAGGAAAAGTAGTCGAAATTAAACTGACCGCTAATCGTTCTTTTGCTGGCAAGTCCAAAAAACAAGATATCATCGTTCGTGATACTTTGAAACAATAATATAGGAGTTGAGGAGTTCAGAAGTTCAGGAGTTCAGGAGTTCAGAAGTTCAGGAGTTCAGAAGTTCAGGAGTTCAGGAGTTCAGGAGTTCAGAGCAGAAGCAAGGCAGTGCCTTGAGCTTACAGAAGTTGGTAAACTACTGTAAGCTACTATATTGTTACATTTATAATATGGAAATACCCATCGAACGTATTCGGATATCTCAAACAGCTAAAGAGCAACTAATCAAATTAAAACGCATTACTAAAATTGAACAATGGAATATTTTATGTAGATGGGCATTTTGTTGTTCTCTAGCTGAACCAGGTATACTTTCTCCTACACCTATTCCTGCTTACAGTAATGTCGAAATGACTTGGAATGTTTTTGGTGGAGAAATAGCCGATATTCTACTCATGGCATTAAAACAAAGATGTTATCAAGATAAATTAGATACAGACAAAGAAACCCTCAAACAACAGTTTCGTTTACATCTTCATCGGGGTATCGGTTATTTAGCTGGAAATGCAGATTTACAAAACATAGAAAATTTAGTTACTTTAATTACTAAAGATTAGACTGCTTGGATAACAAACATTTTGGTTATATTAGCTAATAGCTATTAGCTCCTAGCTTTTAGCTCTCAGTTTTAAAAAGTAAAGACTGGCAAAATAGGCGATTATACCAGCAGTCAAACCAACTACAAAACAACCAAAGATTAAAGTAATGGCAAAAGTAAAACCTAATTCTTTAAACTCAGCAAAAGATTGTAAATCTAATTGACTGACAGGTTGACTTTTTACTCCTAGTAGTAATCTACCAACTTTATAGTTAAAAATATAAATGGGTAAATAAGTTAAAGGATTACTAATCCAAGTACCTGCTGCTGCTGCAACTTTACTGCCACGAAATAAAGTTGCTAACAAGATACCGATAAAAGTTTGCAAGCCAAAAAAAGGGAAAAATCCGGCAAAAACGCCTACTGCTAAACCTCTAGATAATACTTTAGGTTTTCCTCGTAAACGTAAAAGGCGCAAGAACCAAAAACGACAGTATCTTTTAAGCCGAGATTTACTACGCCTGTATTTTTTTGGGCGATTTTTTTTTGGGTATACATAATTGTTCGACAGGCGCGAATTACCCTTGTGATAATATTTGCTCATTCAGGATATTCGCGGATTTCAAGACTTCACTTCTGCTATTTATCTATGCTACACAAGAAATAAAATTAAAGGAAGATCAAAATTAAATGTATATCTATAACTATACTTAATACTTAATGATTTTAACTCAAGGAGATACCATTGTCGCCATTGCTAGTGCTGTAGTCCCCCAGCAGGGCAGTATTGGCATTGTCCGTTTATCTGGTCAAAAAGCAGTAGATATTGCTCAAAATCTATTTTATACTCCAGGCAAACAAGCTTGGGATTCTCACCGAATTCTTTATGGCTACATTTATCATCCAGAAACCCAAAAATTAGTAGATGAAGCTTTATTATTAATCATGCTTGCACCTCGTTCTTATACCCGTGAGGATGTAATTGAGTTTCACTGTCATGGAGGAATAATTCCTGTACAGCAAGTATTGCAACTCTGTTTAGAGCAAGGCGCAAGATTAGCACAACCAGGAGAATTTACCCTCAGAGCATTCCTTAACGGCAGAATAGATTTAACTCAAGCAGAAAGTGTAGCCGAGTTAGTGGGCGCGCAATCATCTCAAGCTTCTGAGGTTGCCCTAGCTGGATTACAAGGAAAACTAGCTAACCCGATTCGTCAACTAAGACAAACTTGTTTAGATATCCTAGCAGAAGTAGAAGCAAGAATTGATTTTGAAGATGATTTACCTCCCTTGAATGAAGCTGAAATTAAAAATGGATTGCAAGCTACTCTTCAACAGGTAACCGATATCTTAGCCACTGCCGATCGCGGAGAATTATTAAGAACGGGGTTAAAAGTTGCTATTGTTGGTCGTCCTAATGTGGGAAAATCTAGTTTACTCAACGCTTGGAGTAGGAGCGATCGCGCTATTGTTACTGACTTACCTGGTACAACTAGGGATGTGGTAGAATCTAGCCTGGTAGTGGGTGGTATTCCTGTACAAGTCCTAGATACAGCAGGAATTAGGGAGACACAAGATACTGTAGAAAGAATTGGGGTAGAGCGATCGCACAACGCTCTAAAATCAGCAGATTTAGTTTTACTTACTATTGATGCTCAAGCAAACTGGACAACAGAAGATGCAGAAATTTATCGTGCTGTTAAACAGCGTCCTCTAATTTTAGTTATTAATAAAATCGATCTCGCTCCTGCTACCAACGTAAAATATCCCGCAGAAATCAAGACTATCGTTCATACAGTAGCAGCTAAACAAGAAGGTATTGAAGCATTAGAACAAGCAGTTTTAACTTTAACTCATACAGGCGAAATTACGGCTGCTAATTTAGATATTGCTATTAACCAAAGACAAGCTGCCGTTTTAACTAGAGCCAAAAATTCTCTTCAGCAAGTCCAAGAAACTATTAATAATCAACTGCCTTTAGATTTCTGGACGATCGATCTAAGGAGTGCAATTCAAGCTCTCGGAGAAATAACAGGGGAAGAAATAACCGAATCTGTCTTAGAAAGGATCTTTAGTCGTTTTTGTATTGGCAAATAACAAGTTTTTAGCTCTTATTCTGAAATTACTTGAAAATTCCTATTTTTTTATTGCAGTTTCTCATCAGACTTATGAAAATCCTCTCAAAGCTTGACAAAATAGTCTTGGCGAGGGGAAGCAATTGATAAAGGCTAATAGCTTTTCAATAAACTAAGAGGAGATCGTGAATTTACAACGCAATTTGATTCTAATCAAACTACTCTGCCAATTCGCTATCTCCTCTCATTCTTAATTTTTAGATTTGAGTCATCTAAACGGTAGTTTTACGATAAGGTACAGAGTCCAAACTAATATTCATAGCTGAAACTCTGGGTGGTGTGTTAGCCCTTCTGGGTAGGCTACGAGCCATATCCATATACAGGGAAGGATCGCCTGCTTTGGGTTGTTTCTCTTGAGGAGTAAAGCGACGTACTTCGGTTTGCCAAATAATTTGGGGGAAGCCCAAAATTGCTCGATGGTATTCATCATAGCGAGGAGATTTGATATTAAAAGGTAATTCTCCTTGATCTCGGCTAGGTAATACTCGGCGACGCTGATAAGGTACAGTGTCGTAACCAAAGTTTTCCATGTATTCTTCGCTATCTAAGAGTTGATCGATAAATCCTTCAATCCCTTTAGTAGCAACTACGATCGACCAAGTAATTTTTTCTCTTTCGCTATAAACGTCTCTTCCGAGTACTCTTTGTACGCATTGTTCGACGAAGCGATAGTTACTATTTTTCTCATAAAAACTGTTTTTAAAAGTTTGAGAAAGCAATAGTCCACGAATAAAGTCACGGACAGTAATTTGACCGTTTCTTAATTGGGATTCGAGGAATGTTTCGCGGTCGGATTTAAAAGCATGAAAGAAGATCTGGCGGTATGCAGCCTCGATCAATTCATTCATGTCGGTATAGGACAACAGGTTTTCTGCTGAATAAGTTTTGGGTTGGCGATCGCTCCCAACTTCGTACCCGCTAACACGAGAATTTTGTGTTTTGGGCGCATAATTCAGTAGAGGAATAGACAAGTCAAGACCTCCGTATATCTTGCAAAATATTAAAAATCTCAATCCCGATCATACGGTAGTAAGAGACACTTAATTAAGGAAGGTTACAAAATATTACAGAATGCGAGGGAAATTATCGTAATTTGCACCTCATTTTTAGTTGTGGGAGGGACGTTCCACCTCTCCCTAACCCTCTCCTCAAAGGAGAGGGAACATATTGTCTCCCACCTCTCTCTACCTCTCTCCTTCAGGAGAGAGAACTTATGGTCTTACCCTGTAGGGGAAGGTTGGAAGGGGTGCAATACTGTTCGGTTAAGAAGGTTGTCTGTTGAGACAGAGAGAGGGAAGACAAGGGAGAGAGCGAAGAGAGGAGGACACGGGTGCTGAGGAAACCTCAGCACCGTGAGAT
>JAAUYH010018996.1_pt1 | contig 16735 bp, 17 predicted proteins | sample 7278061 | NCBI WGS metagenome assembly JAAUYH01 (sample SAMN14350203, study PRJNA611818) | marine sediment metagenome | isolation source: surface marine sediment (0.6m) | place: French Polynesia: Moorea | collected 2018-08 | reverse complement strand
ATCCTTAATATATCTGGGTTTCAGGCGAATTTACCTCTTCGAGGTAAATTCGGCGTCTGGCAAGGCTTTCACCCCTTTTTGATAGGTAAAATTGTCAAAGTCCCGTTAGTAAAGTATGACGAAAATCAAGCAATCTTAAATCAAAAAGTACAAGGTTAGGATGAGCGCCCTTAGAGAATTAACCTTATTTAAACAACCGCTAATTTAGACATAATACAGCATGATCAGCGTTATTACTCCTGTTTACAATGGTGAAAAATTTATCGAATCCTGTCTCAAGAATGTTATAGAACAAAGTTGTTCTAATTGCGAGCATATTATTGTAGACGGTGCTTCTACCGACGACACTGTGGTTATTATTCGAGAGTATGCTCGACAATATTCCCACATTCGCTGGATTTCCGAGCCAGATCGAGGACAGTCTGATGCGATGAATAAAGGTATTAAGATGGCAGAAGGAGAAATTATTTCTATTCTAAATGTGGATGACTTCTATGCACCTAATGCTCTAAATCGCGTATCGGCAATTTTCTCTAGGTTGCCAAAACCAAGTTTACTAGTTGGCAACTGTAATATCAGGGGAAATAATGACAAGATTAAGGAAGTAAACAAACCGAATCGATTAGGAGTTGTGAAGCTGATAGCAAGGATAAATCCTTTTCCGTTAAATCCATCTGCCTATTTCTACCATAAATCTCTCCATCAACAAATCGGACTATACAAAACCGATGAACACTACATGATGGATTTGGATTTTCTGATTAAAGCCGTACAAAAAGCTCATGTCAAATACGTTGATGAAGTATGGGGAAATCATCGCCAAATTGAAGGGACAAAAACAGTAACTTTGTTTCAAAATGGCGAACACGAAGAATATATCGTACGTTTTCTAGCAGAACATCGGCAAAACTTACCCTGGTATCACCAGTTACATTTTCTTTTAGTGGATATTCAAGTAAGAATTGCCTATTTTTCCAGACATCCCGACGAATTACTTCCATCTATTAATGCTAAGTTTAAGTTGCTCCCATCTTTAATCAAAAAGTGGAGCTTGAGATGAAGAAAGTCAATATCATAACTGCTAACAGTGTCACGGGTTTGAGTAGGGATGCTAAGATTCTTGCTCATATTCTCAGAGATGCTGGTTTCCCAGTGACAATTTATGAAGAAGGAAAGCCGACTTTTAGTCATAAACTTCAGCGTATTAGTACTTATCTCCAGAAATTAGGCAGTTATACCTTAAAATCTCAGCCACCCTACGACATTAACCTCTTTCTCCAAGGTATTAGCCCTGGTTGGTTATCTTATGCTAGTGTTAATTGCTTGATTCCTAATCAGGAATGGTTTAACGATGAGTCTCTACCTTATCTGTCTCAATGTGACTATATTTTGTGCAAAACTAAATACGCTCAAGATATTTTTGATAAGTTGGGTTGTAAGACTGAGTTGATCAGCTTTACTAGTGTCGATCGCCTGAGAAAAAAAGAACCCAAAAATTTCGCTCGATTCTTTCATCTAGCAGGAGGAAATCTTCAAAAAGGGACTAATACAATTGTATCTCTTTGGCAGCGTCATCCTGAATGGCCTACTTTAACTATTATTCAGAGTCCCAAAAAGGCTAAACGAATCGATGTACCTAATATCGAGCATATTGTGGAATATGTAGATGATGAGGTATTAGCTAAATATCAAAACTCTTACGGGGTTCATTTATGTCCTTCCGAAGCGGAAGGCTTCGGACATTATATCGGGGAGGCGATGAGTTGCCAGGCAGTAACTATTACTACTGACGCACCACCCATGAATGAATTGATTTCCTCTAGTAGAGGAATACTAGTCAATTATCATCGGACAGAAAAACAAAAATTAGGAATTAACTATTATGTCGATCCTCAAGCACTCGAACAGAAAATTAATGAAGTATTGACAATGGATGAAGATACCAAAAAAGTATTAGGTGAAAATGCTAGAGAATGGTATTTAGAAAACGATCGATTTTTTCGTAAGAGAATTGTCGAGTTAATTAAGGATATGTGACTGCGGAATGTGGCGGGGCATTCAAAGAGGAAACCTCCCCGCGCACCGCAAAAATTGTGGGCTTGGTTCTTGATGTTAAGAAAAATATTGGGTTTTAATCTCTTGGTAGGCAAAAACTCTAATAAGCACCTTTTCTAAATAAAACAATTCTGACTGTCTCGATCAAAATGTCTAAATCTAGATTGAGCGACCAATTATCAATGTAATATAAATCTAAACGAGCAGCGTCATCAAAACTTTCAATTTCAGAACGCCCAGAAATTTGCCACAAACCAGTAAGACCGGGCAAGACTTGATGACGAATATGATGCCACGATTCAAAACGCTGTACATCTCTGATGGGTAAAGGACGAGGCCCTACTAAACTCATTTGACCGAGTAAAATATTAAATAACTGGGGTAGTTCATCGAGACTGGTACGACGGAGAAAATGACCGATAGGTGTAATGCGGGGGTCTCGTCTAATTTTGAACATAATCCCATCGGCGGTTTGATTTTGTGCCTCTAGCTTGTCCTGTATTTTGGCAGCATCGGGAATCATAGTACGAAACTTCCAAATCTGAAAAGCTTTTCCGTGTAAACCAATTCTTTCCTGACGAAAAAATACACTACCAGGAGAAGATAGTTTGATGGCGATCGCGATTCCCAAAAATAAAGGAGCTAAGATAATAATGCCGATCGAAGTACCAAAAAAATCGAGACAACGCTTTAAACGGTAATCCCAACCTACCAAAAGAGAAGTCTCCACCCGCAAAGTTGGTATACCACCCCAAATTTCCGATACTCCACGACGATGAAGCATCTTAACACTAGAGGGAATTAATCTCAGGACAATTCCATAACGTCTTAGTTGCCAGTAGAGAGTAGAAGCTAATTTTGTTTCGGGTAAATCTTCTGCGAGTACTTCGGTTGCGCCAGAATCGAGGATTGTTTGTAAAGTTGTTTGAGTGTTAGCCGTGGTTGCTAAGGCAGCACCAACTATTTGATAATGATGATGTTTGCTAAGTATCTTGACTAATTTGCGTAACTCTAAGGCTGGTGCAATGATAAAAACAGCTACTTTTCGTTGAGAAAAATCAAACTGGCGTAAAATAAGAGTAACTAATAACCGTCCACCCGTAACTGTAGCCACACTACTAAACCAAGCTACAAAAAAAAGCGACCGCGGTAAATCCAATTTAGGGTCATAAAAATAGTTTAAAACCAAAGAAAACAAATAAACGCAACTTACTAATTGACCAGCACGAAGATAATTTTGACGATAAGAACTATATAAACCGCCATAGGCAAAAAAGATTAAAATTAAAGCTGCAAATAACCAAAAAATACTAGGAATACCAAACCAAGACCACCAGATATATTGTGGTGGTAAAGGAGAATAAAACCGATTGAAATTTTTGGCTACTTGCCAGGCAGATGCTAAAGCTACAATATCTCCGAGCAATAATAAGAGAGTATCACCCCACTGTGTACTATTAAAATGCAACAGTTTAAATTTATGCGGTGCGCGGATATCGAGAATTAATTTACGTGTTTTTTCTCTTATTTTAGTAAAATCAGAGGTATTATCCTGAGAACTACCCATAAATTAAAGTAACTAGAGCAACTTTATTCTTAATGTTCCCCAGAACTAGAAATAATTTTGTCGGTTTTGATAAATGGAAAAATATTTAGTTTGATTCTCAATAACTGTAGTGCCAATAAAATTAAAAATAGAGGATTATTAATTAAATATCTGCGCCATAATCTTTTTGGTTCTTGCATAAAACGGTATAACCACTCAAAACCTAACTTCATCAGCCAACGGGGTGCTTGAGAGACTTCTCCACTATGAAAACTAAAAGCTGCCCCTACTCCTATCATTACTGTTGAAAGTTTTCCCTGACATCTTGCCATCCATTGTTCTTGTTTAGGACAACCCAAACCAACGAAGACTACTTTTGCCCCGTGAGCATTAATTCTCTCAATATCCTCTGCTTCTTCTGTAGCTGTTAGGGGACGAAAAGGTGGTGAATGACTGCCAGCAATTATTAAGGCGGGAAATTTTTGTTTGAGGTTGTGTTTTAGTCTAGCTAAGGTTGTGGATTTGCCACCATACAAGTAAATAGGAATACCTAATCGAGCAGCGCGATCGCACCACGCTAACATTAGATCGGGACCATATACTCTAGTTTGTTTTTTTACACCTAAAAGTTTCATTGCCCAGACTAGAGGCATTCCATCGGCAGTAACTAGTGCAGAGTTATCGATTATCTCTTTATAAGCTTTTTGCCAGTATGCCATCATCACCACGTGAACATTAGCAGCCACTACATAGCAAGAAATATTATTTTTTACCCAATACTGAATGCGATCGCAGGCATCCTCATAACTAGTACTATGGATAAAAGTAGATACAATCGGGACTTTTTGGATTAACTGGTTCACGTCTGGTTTTCTGTCGGTGTATGGCTATAGCTACAGATTTCCCAGAAGCGAGTAAATTGCGATCGGTATTACTACGTTAGTTTGGTTATCTTAAAGTTATTTTTTTATTAATTAAAGATTAATCTCATACATAATTTTCTTTTTAAATGTTTTCTGTGGTTAATTGTTTATTAACCACAAAGAAGAAGAAAATGTGTTGTATTCCAATTTTCGTGATTCTTTTTCTTCTGAAAATTCTAGAGTTCGTCAAAAAAATTAGATTGTCCTGGTGGTTTTCGAGATAATAATCTATAGCTATATTTTTCTAAGTGTGAATTTTTGATTCTACCTAACTCAATCAAGGAGCAAATGTGGACATCATCGAGATCGTAAAAAAAGACTATCAACATTTTCCGAATAATCAGACCTACCAGATTTATGCAGAGGATGTTTATTTTCAGGACCCTCTCAATCAGTTTCGGGGAGTAAAACGTTATCAACAGATGATTGGTTTTATTAATAGCTTTTTTCAAAATATCAATCTAGAATTACATAACATTACTCGAGAAGAAGACAAAATTAAAACAGAGTGGACTCTAAGCATGACTAGTCCCTTACCTTGGAAACCCCGTTTGTCTATTCCAGGCTGGAGTGAACTCAAGTTAAATCGGGACAATCTGATTATTTCGCATATAGACTACTGGCATATTTCTCGTTTTAGTCTTCTCCGACAAAATTTCTTTTGGCATGATAACTAATTATTCAAAACTTTGACTTTATTTGATATACTGTGAGTTATGGAAAAGAGATACAAGCTCACAGTGGCAGCAGAAATGTTAGGAGTAAATCCTTGGACACTTCGTAGATGGGTGTATCAAGGAAAAGCTCCTGCCATCAAAACAGAAACGGGCAGAGTATTTATTCCTGGGAATTGGTTAGCACAACAGTTAGGAGAACAGCCAAGCTCCACTAATATTCGATGTGCTATATATGCTAGAGAATCATCTTCAGAAAACAAGGCAGCTTTGGAATCCCAGAAAAACGGTTTGGTGCAATATGCACAAGCTAAGGGATACCAGGTCGTCCACGTAGTATGTGAATTTGGTTCTGGAGTTAACGACAATCGAAAAAAATTACACAGTCTTCTCCAGAAAAAGGATTTCGATGTTTTATTGGTAGAACATAAAGACAGATTAACTAGATTTGGTTTTCGTTGGTTTGAGACACTTTCATCGTTCCAAATAGAAGTAGTCAATCTAGCAGAAAACCAAATAAATGATTTAATGGAAGATCTAATGGCAATTTTAACCAGCTTTGCTGCCAGGCTATATGGGCAACGTAGAGGGCGGAAGAAGACCCAAGCTGCCATTAAAGCTTTGGAGGAAACAGAATGAAACGTTCCAAGCAACATTTGATGAAGCGCACTACTAGAGTTTATCTCAATCAACTCAATCCAGGGAAAACTGCTACTGTCAAAAATTTCGTTTATTTTTGTCACAACATAATGCAATATTATGTCGATCTGTTTTGGCAAAGACAGGACTTTAGTGGAAAACTAGCGGATTTGCCAACAGTGCATTTGGGAAAAAATCGCTTTCTAACTACTACCAGGCTGTGTCAAGCTCTTGCCAAACAAGCCAAAGAAATAGTTAGAAGCCAGCACAAGAAAAACGTTAAACGTAAACCCAGATTGAGATATCATACTGTGACACTGTTTTATCACTTTGTCACGATTGAAAAGTTTGAGCAGAATGGTTTCGACTGGGCAGTGAAGCTGATTGGTTCTGGTGCGCCTAGATTAATAATTCCAGTGCCATCTACTCAGTTGATTCAACAAAGAATAGCTGATGGTTGGCTTCTGTCTAAAACCATCCGCATGGGCATCAGGAGAGATGGAAGACTTTGGATTGATTTTATTTTTGAAAAAGAACGCCCCAAACTCAAAGAAGAAGGAAAGATAGTTGGAATGGATTCTAACTATAAAAACGGACTGGTTTTTAGTGATGGGCAAACTACAGGAGATGCTATCTACAAAAGAACGATCGAGTTTGCCAAGCGTCAAAAGCACACCAAAGCAGAAGTTAAATCTCTGATTGGTGTTGCAATAAAACAAATAGACTTTTCTCAAATCAAGGCTATTGTAGTTGAAGATTTGAAAAAGGTTAAATCGGGTACAAGAGGAACGTTTTCTCGCCGATTTAACAGGCGGTTGTCTCATTGGCTCTATCGGTACTCTGAGACTTTGTTGGAGCGAAAATGTGAAGAGATGGGGATTGAGGTAATACGTAAAAATCCCTGGAAAACTTCGCAATTTTGCCGACACTGTTTCAAATGGGACAGGCGAAATCGTAGGGGAGATAAGTTCTTGTGCGTTAATTGTCATCATGGTGTCGAACACGCGGATTTCAATGCCTCCAAGAATTTGGAACTTCTAGGATTGCTGGGATTTTATGGTATCCATGACCTACAAAATTCATGCAAGTCAAAGTTTTGAGTAACCATAAAGAAGTGTCACAATAAACAATAAGTAATGTAAAGATTTCTCAGCTAGGACTACATTTTTTTATGCGCGTAATTTTAATGACTGGTAAAGGAGGCGTGGGTAAAACTTCCGTGGCTGCTGCAACGGGTCTTCGTTGCGCTGAACTCGGTTATAAAACTCTGGTTTTAAGTACAGACCCCGCTCATTCTCTTGCCGATAGTTTTGACCTAGAGTTGGGTCATGAACCCAAACTAGTACGTTCCAATCTTTGGGGTGCAGAACTAGATGCTTTGATGGAGTTAGAGGGAAATTGGGGTGCAGTTAAACGTTATATTACTCAAGTTCTGCAAGCAAGAGGACTAGAAGGCGTTCAAGCTGAGGAATTAGCAATTTTACCAGGAATGGATGAAATTTTTGGCTTGGTAAGAATGAAGCGTCACTATGATGAGGGCGATTTTGATGTTCTTATTATCGATTCTGCACCAACAGGAACAGCTTTAAGACTTTTGAGTCTGCCAGAAGTAGGCGGTTGGTATATGAGACGTTTTTACAAGCCCCTACAAGGAATGTCGGTCGCTTTAAGACCTTTATTTGAGCCAATTTTTAAACCAATTACTGGTTTTTCTCTACCAGATAAAGAAGTAATGGATGCCCCTTATGAATTTTACGAGCAGATTGAAGCTTTAGAGAAAGTTTTGACTGATAATACTCAGACTTCAGTACGCTTGGTCATGAATCCCGAAAAAATGGTAATTAAAGAGTCTCTACGGGCTCATGCCTATCTTAGTTTATATAATGTGGCTACAGATTTAGTAGTAGCTAATCGAATTATCCCCGAAGAAGTTAACGATCCTTTTTTCCAGCGTTGGAAGGAAAATCAGCAAATTTATAAACAAGAAATTTATGATAATTTTCATCCGTTACCAGTCAAAGAAGTTCCTCTTTATTCTGAAGAAATGTGTGGGCTAGCAGCTCTAGAAAAATTAAAAGAAACTCTTTATAGAAATGAAGATCCATCCCAAGTATTTTATAAAGAAAACACTGTTAAAGTCGTTCAAGAAAAAGATAATTACAGTCTAGAATTATATTTACCTGGTATTCCTAAAGAGCAAATTCAATTAAATAAAACTGGGGATGAATTAAATATTAGAATTGGTAATCATCGTCGGAATCTAGTTCTTCCTCAAGCTTTAGCTGCCCTTCAACCTGGGGGGGCAAAAATGGAAGAAGATCACTTAAAAATTCGTTTTGTCGATACAGCTAAGGTTTAAATAATAGGGAATAAGTAAGAGGTACAAGTTTTTGCCTCTTACTTTCTTTTTCTAGCGAAGTTGAAGCTCGTTCAAAACATTTTGTACTTGCCGATAAAACTCCCCACCTTGGTCGTAAAAAGTTTTTAATTGATTAAATCGATTAATAGTTAAGTTATTACGTTGAACAATTTCTCTAGAATCATCACAATATTTAGTAACAGTTTGCCTAACATTACCTGATAAACTTTGAAGAGTTTCTGGTTGATTGCAGACAATATCAGGAGGGACTTCATTAAGCATTGATTTAATATCTTTATATACTCTCTGTCGCAATAACTCTACTTCATAACCAGCTTTCGCATAGTTGGTTACTTCATTTTGTGTATAGTATTGAGCATAAGCAAGAGATGGTAATCGAGAAAAAGAAGGAGCAACTTCTAGCACTAAAATACTAAAGAGCCCTGTTGCTGCTAGGATACCAGTAGTAAAAAAACGAAACAATATTTTATTTATGTTACAAGAAAATAAATTAGAGATTGGCATAATTATAAAAAGTAACTGGCAGATGTAATAACTAATTTTGAAGGCGAGGGATGGGTCGAAAACCTCCCCATATCTAATCGCCATGTTGATAGATTGCTATTGTTTTTGAATAGTTTTGAGCAGTATAAGTTCCTTATTTTCAATTTTTATTTTTTCGATCGAATACAATGACTAAATACTCTAATTTAGTAGAACTTTTACAAAATAGAGCCTTACAACTACCAGATCGTATTGCTTATCGATTTCTTCAAGACGGCAAAACAGAGTCTGGCAACTTAACTTATAACAAATTAGATCGACAAGCTAAAGCGATCGCAGCTAAATTACAATTTTTATTAAACCCAGGTTCTAGAGCATTATTAGTTTATCCCTATCATGCTGGTTTAGAATTTATTGCTGGCTTTTTTGGCTGTCTTTATGCTGAGGTTATTGCCGTTACGACTAATCCTCCTCGTCATGGGAAGGAAGTAATTAAGCTATTAGAACGAGCGATCGCATCGGGTTCAAAAGTAGTTCTAACCACAGCAGAATTTTTAAAAACGATTAAAGCAGGAATTGCTCTTAACCGCGAACTAGCCGAGCAAACTAAGGATTTTACTTTTCTAGCTACAGATGATATTCCTTCCAGTCTAGTTGCTGATTGGCAAGCCACCAAAATTGAGACAGATACTCTGGCTTTTTTACAATACACTTCTGGTTCAACAGGAATATCTAAAGGAGTAATGGTAACTCATGGCAATATTCTCTCTAATCAAGAAATGATCCGTCAGGGATTTCAACATACAGAAGAAACTCTTGTTGTTGGTTGGTTGCCTATGTTTCATGATATGGGCTTAATTGGCAATGTTTTACAGCCCCTATATCTGGGTAAGCCTAGTATCTTAATGTCTCCTGTTGCTCTAGCGCAAAAACCTTTTGAATGGCTCAAAGCAATTTCTCATTATCAGGCTACCACTAGTGGAGGTCCTAATTTTGCTTACGATTTATTATGTTTGAAGGCGACTCCAGACAATTTAGCGGATTTAGATTTGAGTAGTTGGTCTGTAGCCTTTTCTGGTGCAGAAACCGTCAGGACGGAAACGATCGATCGCTTTAGCCATATCTTTGCACCCTGTGGTTTTCGTCGAGAAGCATTTTATCCCTGTTATGGCATGGCAGAAACCACTCTCTTTATTACTGGAGGTTTAAAACACGATCTTCCTGTGGTTAAATATGTCGATGGCAATGCCTTAGAACAAAATCAGGTAGTTGAAGCTAAACCCGAACAACCAGGAGCAAAAGCAATTGTTGGTTGTGGTCGTACTTGGTTAGACCAGAAAGCAATTATAGTCGATCCCCAGTCTCTAACTCAATGTAGCAGCGATCGAGTAGGTGAAATTTGGGTATCGGGAGTGGGAGTAGGTAAAGGCTATTGGCAGCAACCAGAAGAAACAGAGAATACTTTTAATGCTTATCTAGCAGATACCAAAGAAGGGCCTTTTTTACGGACTGGAGATTTAGGTTTTATCGAAGATGGAGAACTGTACATTACAGGTAGGCTCAAAGAAGTTATGATTTTTTGGGGCAGATTTTGCTATCCTCAGCATGTAGAAAAGACTGTCCAAGATTCCCATCCCGCTTTACGTCCCAATTGTGGTGCAGCTTTTTCTATTGATGTAGGTACAACAGAAAGATTAGTAATTACCCAAGAAGTAGAACGTAGCTATCTCAGAAGTTTAAATGTCGAAGAAATTGTGGAAGCCGTGTGTAAATCGGTAGCCGAACACCATGAAGTAGAAGTTTACGCGATCGCTTTAATTAAAACTGGTAGTATTCCCAAAACTTCGAGTGGCAAGATTCAACGTCGCGGTTGTCAGGCTAAGTTTCTCTCAGGAGACTTAAATATAGTTGCTCGATGGCAGTCTCAACCAGCAGCAAAAAATGTGACCGAAATGGTCAACTTATCCGAGTAAATCTTGTTGAAAATAGCTAGGAAAATATACTGAAAAAACATAAAAATCCGTATATTTTCTCTATAAAAATTTTAAAACTGGATTTTTTTGTCTATTAGCCAAAAATTACTTTACTAATTTTTTTCGTTAATAGAAAATTTAGAGCGAAAATCGCTATATTCCCTCAGGCAGTAGAAAGTATAGATAGCGAAAATAGAGATAGACAGACCAATATTTCGGTACTCCATCTCATGCAAATTAAATTTGATTATAGATTTGATACTCAAGAATTTTTTAGTAATTCTAATAGACGGGCAGCATTAGAAAAAGCTGGTGAAATTTGGTCTGAACTTCTTAATGACAACTTTGACAATATTCCTGCTGGAGTTAAATTTACTATTCAAAACCCGACAACTGGTGAAAATGAAACAATTACTTTAGATGAAGAAATTGAAGATATTTTAATCTTTGTCGGGGCTAATGATTTTTCTTCAACAGAACAATCTAATAGTGAAGGATTAAAAGATTCTCATGGTTGTCATTTAACTGGATGTTGTTGCAGTCAATGTTCCTCTACTGAAGAAGATATTGTCAATCTTTCTCGATCGGGAGTTTTAGCTCGAGAAAACTCTACCCAGTCAACCAAAACACTGGCTCGAGCGAAATATGATGGTGCCGATCTAATCGGCGATATTTTTCAAAGCAGAATTTCTGGTGATTTTCGCGATCGGGGAGCAGTTACCAATTTTGAACCCTGGGCGGGTACTATTTCTTTTAATTCAGAGTAGGAGAAGACGATCGAGATATAGTGAGGGGTGGTAAAGGTGAAGATGAACTACAAGGTGGTGCATCTGACGATACCCTTCAAGGCAATGCAGGTAATGATACCCTCTTAGGGGAAGAGGGAAACGATCTTCTTTTTGGTAATGCCGACGACGATACACTACAAGGAGGCTCGGGAGACGATACCTTAGTCGGTGGGAAAGGTAACGATACTTTGTTTGGAGGGGATGGCAAAGATCGTTTTTTGTTTGAAGCGAATAATGGTGAAGATATCATTAATGATTTTGTTGTAGCTGAAGATAAAATCGAGATAGCTGCCAATTTAGGTTTTAATAATGGGACTGAAGTATTAAATGCAGTCACCAAGAAGGGTTTGAATACTAACGGTGGATTCTTTTGCGATCTTACCCTTAGTTCTGGGAATACCGTGAGAGTTTTTCATGATAGCGGTCTAACAGCAGATAATTTTGTCATCAATATTCCTTTACAAGTTATTGACTCCCAAGCTACCACTAGTGGCTTTTTTGTTCAGTTTAATCAATCTATAGATGTAAACTCATTTAATCTGGTTTACAGCGATCGAGAACAAAGTGGTGATTTATCCGATCTTGCTCTAGTTAGAGAAAGTACTGGTGAAGTAGTGAGAGGAGCGGCAATTTGGAACGAAGATGATAATACCCTTACTTTTGTCAAAACCGACGGAATTCTAGCAACAGATGATTACACCCTCACTCTTTTCAGTCGTCAAGATGGCTTAGTTACTCAGTCAGGAACATTACTAGATGGAGATAAGAATGGTACTAGTGTTTCTAGAGTTGGAAATACTGCCGTCGAACAAGTAGCTTACTTAGGAGATGCTAGTGGTAATAGTAGCTATAGTGGATTGGATGCTTCCTTGATGAGTAACTTTTCTATTGGTTTTAATTCTGGTTTTGATGCTTACCCTGCGATCGATCCTTTACTTATCGGAGATATCAACAGCGATAATAGTATTTCAGCTTTAGACGCATCTTTAGTAGCCAGACAAGCGAATGGAAGCTCGATCGACTTAATACCTAATTTACCTGTTTAGTATGTTTAAGAGCAATTGCTAATTTAAAATTAAGATAAAGCTAGTTCATTAAATGTTTTCATACGCTATGCTGTTGAGAAACTAATCTGATTGAAAATCAGATTCAATATTCGTTAAATAACGCTGAATGAATATTATTCTTAGTCTTAGCGTTCTTACACTAGCTCTAGTCTCTTTTCATTTTCAATGGTTACCTGCCAGTTTAATCATTACCCTTACTGTTTTAATTCTCGCTCTCATCTGTTTTGTTTTTGAATGGCTACCCGTCGATTTAACCGCCATAATTGTTGCCATTGTTTTAATGATCTTTGGGGTAGTTACTCCTGAAGAAGGCATTGCGGGTTTTGGTAACTCTGCCACCATTACGGTAATGGCAATGTTTATCCTCAGTGCTGGTATTACTCGTACAGGGGCAATTCAAGTTGTCAGAGATTGGCTACTTACTTGGGGAGGTAAAAGCACTACGCAGCAAATACTCATCTTGGGTTTAGTTGTAGGGCCAATTAGTGCTTTTATCAATAATACTGCGGTTGTGGCTATTTTTATTCCTATTATTGAAGATTGGTGTAAAAAACAAAGTGTTTCTGTTTCTAAACTCTTAATGCCCTTATCTTTTGTGTCGATTTTGGGCGGTACTCTCACTTTAATTGGTACTTCTACCAATATTTTGGCTAGTGGCTTATCGCAAAAACTAGGGTATGGAGAATTTAAGCTATTTCAGTTTACTCAATTGGGGATATTTGTTTTTCTAATTGGATTGCTATATTTAGCTTTTTGGGCTCCTAGAATTTTACCCAATCGTAAACAGGCTAATACTGGTTCTCTTGGCGAAGATTATGGTTTAAAAGATTATGTTACCGAAGTTGTAGTTACTCCTCGTTCTACTCTAATCGGTCAAACTCTGCGTCAAAGCGAGATTCAGCGTAAATTTGATATAGACGTACTAGAGTTAATTCGCAATGGCAGTCATTTTCCTCAACCGATCGCTGATAAAATCGTGAGTGCAGGAGATATTTTAATTGTCCGTGGTAGCAGAGAAGATTTATTAAACATCAAAGAGGAAAAGGGATTAGAAATCCTACCCGATGTTAAGTTTAATCAGGAATGGTGGGAAACAGAACTTAATACCGGACAAGAAAAAATTGGTGAAGTGCTAATCTTATCCAATTCTCGATTGATTGGTAGTACCCTTAAGGATCTGCGCTTTCGTCAACGTTACAATGCCACTGTACTAGCTATTCGTCGGGGAGAAGAGTTTTTAAGAGAACGTTTGGGTAAAGTTCCCCTGCGTTTTGGCGATTTGCTGCTAGTACAAGGGCCCAAACAAAGTTTTTTAGGTTTACAAACTACGCGAGAATTACTAGTAATCGAACAAAAGAATGTAGAAAATTTACGCTCGGACAAAGCTTTGATTTCTGTAGGTATTTGTTTGGCAGTAATTATTGTTTCTGCCTTTAATCTTATCCCCATTATGGTTAGTGCTTTAGCTGGAGTAGTATTAATGGTTTTAACTCGTTGTTTAAAACCAGGGGAAATTTATGGTGCAGTACGTTGGGATGTCATCTTCTTGCTAGCAGGATTAATTCCTCTAGGTACCGCCATGGAAAATTCTGGCGCAACTGAATTGTTAGCCAAACCATTATTGGCTATTGGTAGTAATTTATCTGGGTATTGGATTTTATTATTTTTCTATCTTGCTACGTCAATTTTGACTTCCATTCTCTCTAACAATGCTGCGGTATTACTAATGATTCCTTTAGGAATTAAGGTAGCCACAGTTTTAGCTATTAATCCTTTGGCGGTAATGTTTGCTGTGACTTTTGCTGCTTCTAATAGCTTTATGACACCTATTGGTTATCAAACCAATACTATGATTTATGGTCCTGGGGGATATCGCTTTACAGATTTTGTGCGTCTGGGAACACCTCTCAGTTTAATTATGGCTGTAATAACGCCTATTTTAATTATGGGCATTTATGGCTTGTAAATTTCTCTAATATTTTTGGCTCGATAAAATGTCTTTAATTAAGATTTTATGAAAACAGAAGCACAAAGATAATGATTCGGTAATCCCTATCTCTAGCTATCCTAAAGAGTAGTTAAAATCAAAAATATATAATCAAGGAATTATAACTAATTAGACTTCAGTAAAGAATTTCATGAGTAATTCAAGTAACTTTAGACAGGCAATGGCAGAAGTTAGAGGTAAGACTCTAGTTGGACCTGATGTAATTGCTAATGCGCTACCCTACCTTGGTGGTGGTCTAGTTTTAACTGCTCTGGGCACTTATGGTGGTTTAGGCATAATCAATACTCGCCCAGAGATATTTATGCCTACTTTTTGGGTGGCACTAATTGCAGAGTTTGCCCTATTTTTCATCGCCCGTGGAATTGCCGAAAAAGGAGACAACAATACTGCTCTGCCTCTTTTAGCAGTCTATAGTCTTCTCTCTGGTTATACTCTCAGCGGTTTAGTATATGTTGCTCTGGGTACTGCGGGAGTAGGCATTCAAGGAGTGGGTATTGCTGCTCTTGGCTGTGGTGCTACTTTTATTGTCGGTCGCAACATTGGCTCTAATCTCTCTGACGAAGATGGTCTTGCTTTAACCCAGACTATTCGTTTAGGTATTACGGCATTATTAGTCGTACTTGTAGGTCAATTACTGTTTACCCTATTTGGTGTCTACACTCCTAGCTGGCTAGAAATTGCTATTTCTGGATTAGGTGTACTTTTATTTGCTGGTTCGGCAGTAGTCGATTTTTATATCTTGCCTAGAGCCTATCGTAACGAGCAGTATTTACCTGCTGCTCTTTCGATGTATTTAACCTATATCAATTTGTTTGTCTTTATTTTGCGGTTACTTATCGCTATTAATGGCAGAGACTAGGTTAGTACAAAATACGTTTAGTTTTTAGGGTGGCATTGCTCACCCTAATGTAGATAAAAATACTCATCGCAATCTGAGAATATCAATTACAATGTAAAGTAAAGAATTGTAAAATTTATTCAAAGATTAAAATAAATATAATCATGAGCGAACCTCAACCTACAACCACTCCTAAACTAGCAGACCCTAAGTTTGGCTTTAATGACTATGCCGAACGATTGAATGGTCGAGCAGCAATGGTCGGTTTTCTTTTGACTGTTGCGATCGAATATATTACAGGACAAGGCTTATTGTCTTGGCTGGGCTTACAATAATATCAATTGTGTTTTAAGGGGTAATTGGTAATAGCTAGATTTTTTATCAATTGCCTCTTGAGAGAGTATTTGACAGCATAAGAAAAAATCGGTAAGAGAGTGGCTAGTTAGCTCGAAACTATCATAATCTTGTTAAGATTATGCAGCAAATAGACTCAATTATCTTTCTGAATAGAGCAACCCCATGAACGCTTTATTTCTCAATTTTTTCAAAAAAACTTATCGTAAAGAATCAGTTTCAGGTTTTATTTTTATACTTGGAGCAGTTGATGCAGTAATTGGTGGTGTTGGTGGACGCTGGACGTTATTATCTTTTGGTTTATTAATGGTATTAACTTCAGCATTATTACGCTGGTATAAACTACAGAAAGCAGAAACTGTGGTAACTAAAAAATCTCCTCGCTATGTTTTACCTCCTAGTTCTTCTCGTCCTCCATTACCTGTATTAACCAAAGACAAGCCACGCCATTAAGTCACGCCATTAAGTACAGTAAGTTGGCTAAGTCCAATTTGTCTATTACCATTAGCTTGCGAGTGTGAAGCCCCACTCCTTATTCCGACAGAAATAGGAGTCAGGATGAGAACGAGCGCGATTAATTATCGGTCTATACTTTCGCAGAAATTCACCCAGAAATTCAGATTCTGGGCCTCGTCATCAAAACTTGAAACTGGCGGGGTTAGGCGGCTAGACGGAGAATCTGGTCTAGCTCAGAAGACTGTGGCGGGAAGTCCGCTTGACTAAGCGGACTTAGGAGAAAGCACACGACTAATAGCAAAATGTTGCAGTCCTCGACGGAGACGAGAAAAACTCAACTCGGAATGAAGGGGAGAAACTTTGGGCATCCAGTCGGACTGGAGTTGTTGTCTTTGGAATAAGCCCAAGAGACAATAAGCGATACAAGCCAGATGGACAAAGCGGTCGATCGCCATTCCTAAAGCTTATAGAGCACGGTAATATAGTAAATCGACCTGGAATGGCGTAAAATTTAGGTCAATAACTTTGGTGGTCGAAAAAGCCAGAAAACT
>JAAUYH010086159.1_pt1 | contig 16740 bp, 9 predicted proteins | sample 7278061 | NCBI WGS metagenome assembly JAAUYH01 (sample SAMN14350203, study PRJNA611818) | marine sediment metagenome | isolation source: surface marine sediment (0.6m) | place: French Polynesia: Moorea | collected 2018-08 | reverse complement strand
TGATGCCCAGTTTCTCAACACGACCTTTGGTCGACGGCGTCGACCTTTGGTCGACGGCGTCGACCTTTGGTCGACGGCGTCGACCTTTGGTCGACGGCGTCGTAGACGGCGTCTTCTCAACACGACCTTAGGTCGATGGCGTGGTCGATGGCGTCTGGCGCGGCTGCGTCCCAGGCCGAGATGCGTATGCCGGCAGCTGCATCAACGAGAGTGCCGAATGGCCGTATCTATGCCCGTCACCAGAGTTTGTCGATTGGTCATCCACATACGACGAAGCCTTCGGCCGCTATCATTGCCACGGTTGGGACTCGCAGTTTTTATGGGCTGATACCGACGAAACTGGCGCTCATCACAATCGCGCCGCGTTGGTATGGGCCCATCCCGGGCAGCCGGCTGACAACGACAGCGTGTGGCGCTGATGAAGACTGGACGGCGTGATATGCTGCCGCCATGTCGTCTAGGCCCAGTACTGGCACTGATAGCGCAACTGAGAACGTGACCAATATCGACTTCCCGGATGATGCCGTCGAAGGTTTCGCGCTTGAGGTCTTGGCTGGCCCCGATCAAGGAATGCATTGGGAGTCCAAGTCCACTTCCTGCAGCGTGGGCTTTCACCCATCGTGCGACGTGGTGCTGAGCGACGAAACGGTATCGAAGTTTCACTGCGAAGTCGCCATCGTCGAACGCGGCCCCGACCTGCGCGATCTCGGCAGCCGCAATGGTACGGTGGTGGACGGCGTGCGCATCACCAGCGCCTTTCTCAAGCAGAACAGTCTGATACAGATCGGTCGGTCCACGTTGCGGTTTCGCTATATGGGCAAGCGTCATAGCATCAGGCTGTCGGAGCGTAGCCAATTTGGCCTATTGATCGGTCGTTCCGTGCCCATGCGGGCGGCGTTTGCCCTGCTTGAGCGCGTGGCCTCAGCCAATCTCACCATTTTACTCGAAGGAGAGACCGGCACCGGTAAGAGCGCGGCGGCGCGCTCCATCCACATGGAGAGCCCGCGCAAAGATGGCCCCTTTATCATGCTCGACTGTAGCGCGCTGCCGGCCAACCTGCTCGAAAGCGAGCTTTTTGGCCATGAAAAAGGTGCATTCACTGGCGCGGTGGCGACCCGCATTGGCGCATTTGAGGAGGCCAAGGGCGGCACCGTGTTTCTCGACGAAATTGGCGAGATGCCACTGGAGCTGCAGGCCAAATTGTTGGGGGTACTCGAAAATCGCGAGATCCGTCGATTGGGCTCCAACCACCAACGCCCGGTCGATGTGCGCGTGATTGCGGCCACCAACCGCGATTTGCGCGCCGAGGTCAATCAGCGGCAATTTCGCGAAGACTTGTACTACCGCATTGCGGTGGTGAAAATCGTCCTGCCGCCACTGCGCGAACGGCTCGAAGATTTGCCGCTATTGGTGCGTGGGCTGCTGTCTCGGATGGGCACGGCCACCGATGAGATAGACGCGCTCATGACCGACGAGCTCTTGCAGGCCCTGCGGGGCGCGGCGTGGCCCGGCAACCTGCGCGAGTTGCGCAACCAACTCGAGCAATACCTGGTGTTCAAAGATTTGAGCGTCACGAGTGCGCCCACGACCATACCGGCCAAGCCCGGCGGTGTGGTCATTGATGCCTCGATACCGTTTTCTGAGGCCCGCCAGCAGGCGATTGTCGAATTTGAGCGCCAATATCTGCGTGCACTGCTGGACTTGCATGAGGGCAAGGTCGCCCGGGCGGCGGCGGCAACCAAACTCGATCGAGGGCATCTATATCGTCTGCTCAGGCGCCATAAGCTCAAGGATCGCTGACAGACTTAGCGAGTTCGGCGGGCGGGTTCGGCGCGGATGAGCTGGTAGATGCCGTCATCGTCAGCAAAATAGGTGACCTCGGGGCTCGCGCTCCAAATCGCCCATATGGTCTTATCTGCTGCACGAACCGGCTCCCAACGAACCCCATTGTAGTGATGTATAAAGCCGTAGTTTCCAGCGGCGAAGATATCATCGGGTGCGCTGCCGCCAATGGCCAATAGATCTTGGCCTGCCTGGTTTTCTTGTATGCGCCAATCTTGGCCGTCATAGTGCCAGGTGATACCGACAGAGCCGACTGCGTAGAAGTCGCTATAGACGTCGGGGTAGATATTGGGGGCAGAGCTTTCCTTGCTCGGGGGGCTCCATATAGCATACATGGGATATGTGCCTCCTTGCGGCAATTTGAGATCTTCGATATCCGATTTCTGCCACTCGGCGCCATTATAATGGAGCAAGGTACTGTCTTTACCGATCACGAAGACATCGTTTTCACGCCTGCCCCATACGTCCCAAAGTTGTCCATCTTGACCATCGGTCTCGATCGAGTCCAGGTCGAAGGGCCGCCAACGGCCATTCGGGTTGCCATCATAATGCAAAATTGTTTTATTCGTCCCTACCGCAAAGACGTCAGTGCAGCTGCTCCCCCAAATACCTTCGAGTCTCGCGTCTATGCCCCCGATACCGCCCTCCATCCGCGACCAAGTGTCGCCATCGTAGCGCAAGATAACGCCGTCATGGCCGACGGCAAATACGGTATTTGCGCTGCAGCCCCAAACATCCGTGAGACCGATAACACCGGCTGGAGCCTGTGTCAGGGTCCATGCCAAGCCATCGTCTTCATATATGGACGCCCCTGTGCCAACCGCGATCACATGATTGGGCCCGCTGCCCCAGAACGCCCGGATGATGGGGCCGGCGCCCGTATCGTCTCTTGTCTTTAGCACCTGACGCCACTCCACAGCTGGGTGCAAAATCGTTCCATGAACCCCAGCGGCATAGACGCGGTGGCGCCCATGGCCGGTAACGGCATATAAGTTGTTCAAGTTTTTCGTCAACACAGGACGCCACTGCGCGCCATTGTAGTGCAGGATACTGCCGTCGTCCCGGTATTGGCCCACTGCATAGACATTATCGGATGAATGCCCCCAAATCCCCCATATTTGATTTTTCGTACGGCGCAATTCCCACTGCCCATCTCGGTAATGAAGGATGACACCGTCGTCGACATCATGAGGCTTCGTCGTGCCACCAACAAACAATTCGCCTGTATTGCTGCTGCCCCATATCGATGTCAGAATGTACGCGGGCTCGCAGCTGGGGCAATTCGTGGCCAGATCGATTTCGCTCCACGCATTGCCGTCATATTGCCACATCGCGGGCTGCAATGTGACGTTAGTGATGCCACCGTCCAAGTGGACCTGGGTGCCGACAACAAAAACCTCGTCCGCACGTTGCCCCCATATGGCGATTGCGGCTTTCAGCAAAGGGCTGGTAAATTGTAATTTCCAGGCAACGCCATCATAATGGTATATATTTGCCACCGTATCGATACATTGAAATGTGGAGTCTAGCGGCTTACCGTCGAGCAAATCCCATGGATTGCAGCTAGACTCTGTAGCAATGACAAATATGTTATCGGCATCAGTCCCCCACACCCCTGTCAAGTACAACCGTTGGCGTTCGTCTTCGGGCAAGAACGAGATATCCGACCAGGCTTTGCCATCGTAATGTATAATGGTTCCGCTCGTGCCCACGGCTAAGACATTGCTTTCGCTATTGCCCCATATACCAGCGAGTGGTTGGTCTGTGGGCGACTCCATCCGGGTCCAGATGCCGCCCTGTCGATGCATGATCATGCCGTCTTCGCCAACCGCGAACACGCCATCGGCGTAGGCCCATGCTGCGATTAGCGCTTTGTCGCTCAGGTTCACGGCTTCCTCGCTCCAACCGAATCGGCGGCATTCGGTATAGTTCGGTGCGCTGCACGAATTCGAGCAGCTGACGTGGCCGTAATCATAGCCGAACTCATTGCAATAGGCGTCTGCTGGCGGTGCGCCATCGCATGATTCCCATTCCTCGGTAATGCCGTTGCCGCACGTCATTGCTGTGCATTGCTGCTCGACACATACCGCATTTTGCGTTCCTGCGAGCTTGCAGGTCTCGCCCTCTGCTCGATTGGCACAGGCCGCGACCACGTCCGGTTGCGCACAGGTTTTGTAGCCAGGCACGCATACTTGACCGGGAACGCAACGCACGCCGCTTTCACACAGCGTGGACTCAGTCTCAACGCATCCGGGCGTGGTGATCATCCAAAGGGCAATGATAGATAGGGCAATGATATACATTGGTGTTCTTGTAATCGGGTGATTAACTGCTTGTGACATCGTTGGCCATCTCCACAGTTGCGACAGTCTTACTCGATCGTACGGTCAAAATCGAAACTTCGCCACCAGGGTCGTGCCATGTGGCGACACAGTGGGCGCCACCGAGATGCGAAAGGATTCCTTGCCCTTGTCGACGCGGTACGATCGCGGTCGATTGAGCACGGTGAGAACCAGGCCCGCGCTCAGCACGGTGCCGCCGATGATGTAACTGGCCAGGGCCGCGTCTTGCTGGAGCCGGCCACGGTCGAGGAGCGCAGACCGCGCGCTGTCGCCATCATCGAGGCAACCACCATCGAGGCAATCCGGGTCTTGCAATAATGCGTCATCAAAGCTGTCGATATTGACCTTGGCGCGCCAATGCAGCACGCCGCCTAGCGCGACCAGGGCTGCGCCAGCGCCCGCGGTGGCCCAGGGTTTCCACGGCTGCCAGTAACGTCGGCTGACCGTGAGGTCATCGAGGGTAAAGAGGGCCAGGGCAACCTGTTTGTCCTGTCCAGGGAGAAGCAGAATCGACCTATTCACCGTGAGATAACCGCGCTTGCTAGCCGTGATCTGATACGTTCCCGGCGTTACCAACCGCTTGGCCGTCCCCGGGCCGAGCACCAAGACTTTGCCGTCGAACTTGACCTCGACATCGGCCTGCTCGCTACTCACTTCGATTTGCACCAATTGGCGGCGCAACAGCAACTTGTAGTCACGGGCGCGTTCCAGCTGATCGGGCTTGAGCGCCTTGCCATCATACCGCAGGGCCTGCTCAACGCTGTCATAGGCGGCCACGGGATCGTCGCCCAGCTGGACCAACGCGAGCGCCACGTGATAGTGAATGCGCGGGTGGTCCCAGTGAGCGAGGGCTTCGCGGTACTTCGCTAGGGCTTCGCCATAGCGCTCCTGCCTGAGCATTTGATTGCCCTGTCGGTACAGCTCGGTCGCCATCGTCTGCTGGCTTTGGTCGGCGCTCACCTCCCACGGCTTTGCTGCGTCACTGTTCGCTCGCAGGGTCGCCTGCTCGGTTGTCATTTGTGCGATCGCGGCGCCTGACAATCCGCAAACGGTCCACGCGCTTACGGCCAGTACAATGGCCCAGTGCGTCCAGGTCTTCCATGCGTTCGTCATGTCCATCGAAACTTCGGATAAAGCAGGGGTTGCTATAAATCGTCGTGGATTTGCCCGACTCGTTGTTCGAGCTGTCGCAGACGCTTTTCTGCGTCGGCGAGTTTGCGCTCTTTGTCTCGCAGCAAGGTATCTAGGCGAGCATTCGCGGCTTCGGCGGCTTTGCGTGCATCTCGGGCCGCAGTCTCGGCCTTTTTGGCCTTGGTGCTTTCGGCCATGGCCTGCCGCTGGGCTGCCAGGGCTCGGGTTTCGGCCTCGCGGGCTTGGACCACGGCGCTGTTGAGCCCTTGAACCGCCTGCTCAAGTTCGTGGTTTTTTTGCTGCAATTGGCCGCGTGATAGCTCGACTTCGCCACTGGCTGCAGCCGCCTTTTGTTTGAAGGTTGTGGCCTGCTCTTGCGCCTGCTGCTTGGCCTGGATTTCGGCTTGCAAGGTATTGTATTGCTCTTGGATGGTTTGCTCTGCGTTGCGGATGAACACCAGAGCAACCGTGGCAGCGATGACGAGTAGCGATAAAAACACGATGGTACTGGCGAGTGCCATGCGCCTGCGTCGAGCGCTGCGAGCGGACAATGCGATGACGCTTTTGAGGTATTGCCGCTGCAAACTCGGCAACAAGCCGCGGTAGCGGGCCGACCATATCTGGGCCTCTTTGGCGGCGGTCCCGCGCCACAAGAGACCGCTCGGTCGGCCGCGCTCATGCCATTGTTTGGCCGCGGTCTTGAGCTGATCGAGAAACTGCGCGTCGTCTTGGTGCTCGTCGAGCCAGTGATCGAGCATGGGCCAGCGGTGGATGAGGGATTCGTGGACGATTTCGACCGAGGACGTTGTTTGTCGGTCGTCAGTATTGGTGACCAAGAGGCGGGCGTCGACCAGTCCATCGACGAGGCGCTGCACGGTATCGGGCTCTTGCCACAGCTCGCGCAACTCGCGCACCGAAATAATGGCGCGCGTACGCTCTGGGGTGACGAGCTGCAAAAAGATGGCGCGAACCAGGGACTGTTCCTGCGGCGTGAGACCGGCGACCACCGCGTCGGCGTGGCTCGCCAGCGCGCCTTCGATACCGCCCAGTTCGCGGTAGCTGCTTTCTGTGAGTAGGCGCTGCTGGGGGTCGCGACCGTCCCACAGCTTGCTGGCGGCAAATTGCAATAGTGGCAGGGCGCCAGACGTGGACTCAAGACTGTCGAGCATTTGCTCGACCATATTTGCGGTTTCGAAGCGATAGCCGACCATCTCTGCGGGGCAGACAATGGCCTGGCGCAGGCCGGCGCGATCGGGTTGGACCAAAAAGTACAGGGCCTTATCGAGTTCGGCCATGAGCTCGCGGTCCTCGGCCACGCGATCCAAAAAATCGGAGCGAATCGATAGCACCACACGCAGGGGCGAGGTGGCGTCGTCGGCCACTCCAACCAACGCGTTGGTAAAGGCGAGGCGCTGAGCCTTATCGGCGGTGAGCGTGTATAGTTCTTCGAATTGGTCGATAAAGACCAAGAGCTTGCGCCGGTGTTTGCGGGCATGCTCGCGCAACACTGCTCCGAGGTAACCGGGCTCTTTGACCAGGCGGTGGGTGATGTCGTTGTCGCGTTGAAGAACGTCGTCGTCCGGGGGGACTGCGCCTGAGTCGGAGCTCAACACATTGGCGATGAGACGCGCCAGGGCAGCCAAAGGCTGGCGGCCGGGACGAATGACCAACGACTCCCACGCACGTTCTGCGCCGCTTTTTAGACTTCTATGCAAACTTCTGTCTGCGTCTTTGAGTGCGGGAATCACGCCCGCTCGGACAAACGACGACTTGCCGACGCCCGACGGGCCGACAACGCCCATGAGGGGCTCGTCCTGCAGGCGGGTGATAAACGCGGCGATGTCGCGCGATCGGCCGTAAAAGCGGCCGGCATCAGCCTCCTGAAATGCGTTGAGGCCAGCATAGGGGCGTTCGTCGGCATCGGGCTTGTGGCCCTCGCTCTCGGAGATGAGTGCTCGCAGCGCCACCAGTAGCTCATCAGCGGTGGCAAAGCGTTTGCTTCGGTCCTTTTTCAAGCAGCGGTCGATGATATCGGCCAGCGCGGGCGCGATGGCGGCGCCAGAAGCCCGGGCCAGCGGCATGGGCTGCTCTTGGATGGCGGTCACCATCATCTGACGGCCCTGTAGTGGGGCAAGAGGATGTTTGCCCACGACCATCTCGTACAACATAATGCCCACCGCCCATATGTCGCTGCGGGCATCGACGGTGTCTCCACTCCACTGCTCGGGGGACATATATGGCATGGTTCCAAGCACAGCACCGTCGAGGGTCATATCGACCTGGGCCAATATGATATCGGTTGTCGAAGTCGTAGGAGGTGGGGTGCCCGCGGCTTGCGCCAATGACGCCGATGGCTCCAAGATGGATTTGGCGATGCCGAAGTCCAACACCTTAATGCTGCCAGTGTTCGTGATGAAGATATTTTCCGGCTTGAGATCGCGGTGAATGATCTGATGCTCATGAGCGCAGACCAAGGCCCGAACCACGGGCACCATCAGCTGCACAGCCCGGCGGCTAGACATCGCGTCCTTGCGCATGAGCTCGCGCAGCGTTTGTCCCTTGAGGTATTCGAGGACCATGAACGGACTGTCACCATGCTCGTCGACATCATGGATGACGACGATATTGTCGTGGTTGCAGCGTGCTGTGGCTCGGGCTTCGGCTAGAAAACGCTCGGCTCTGGTCCGCGTTTGGCTGGTCAAAAACTTGATGGCGACGCGACGACCTAGTTTGTCATCGCGGGCGAGATACACAGATCCCATGCCGCCGCGGCCGAGTTCGCGAATGAGCTCATAGTGTTGAACGCGGGTTCCGGGCACAAAGCATGGGACACTGACTTGGATGGCAGGCGGCCGCGAACTGAGGGGCACAGTATGATTCTCACGTCGATCTCGAGCGCCTCGATCTCGAGCGCCTCGATCTCGAGCGCCTCGATCTCGAGCGCCTCGATCTCGAGCGCCATAGGCTGGGCGCGAGTACACCTCGTCGGAATGGCGATGAGGGGGGCGCATTGCGGTCAGACGCTTTTGCAGCTCTATGCCACGTTGGCCCAGGCGAGCACAAAACGCCGCCTGCTCAGCTGGAGCTAAGTCAGCCGCGGCATTGAGGAGCGCTGTGAGGTCACCGTATGGCGAAGTCGTGATTGTTGTCTTCATGCCGATGTATTCCCCCAGGTGAACCAAAAGTCTGTGTTCAGAGCTTATATACCTACATAAGACGGTCGTAGAGATCCACGCAATCCAGGCTCGAACCCCTTAACGAAAGATGAATAAAATGGACGCACCCGTACGGAATGACAGGTGATACTGCATTAAAGTGCAGCATTCTCGTCACATGCATTTGCAGCGAGGGGGGAACAAGAAGCTGAGTAGAGGGGCGCAAAGTTACCGGCAACCCCGAGTGGCCTATTGATTACGGGTGTGGGCCCTGGCGATGCCGTCCCCATCCCAGCGGGGGCGAGCTCATTGTGGATGCGCTAAAGGGGAAGCGGTCGATAGACGACATTCGTCATTCGGCCGTGTTGGTGTGCCAGATGGGCGAGCCATGCTGATACAAGACCATGTTGCCGTCGTTCTGCACCACCAACACGGCACCGTTTTTGCCCCAGGTGTCCGACGCCCATAGCGGATGCCCGGACTCGGTATACACAACAAGATTGCCATCCTCCTGCATCCGCACCTCGTAGGACGGCTTGCGCCAGGTGTTCGATGCCCATTTCGCTCCCCGGGGTCCGTACAAGACCAAGTTGCCATCCTCCTGCATCACCAATGAAAACCGACCATCGCTCGACGACAGTTTCTGGCCGCAGCGCAGACGCTGGCCCGGATGCATCTCGCCGGCCGGGATGCGACGCCAACCGGAGCGCCGCTCTTCGTCGCCAGGCCGATCGAGCGGCTTGGGCATCCAGGCGTTATCTATGAATTCCTCGGTCTCCTTGATCGTGGGCGTGAATTTGTACGCTTCGCTGGTCTCCGGATCGGACCATAGCTCGGCCGTCAGCTCGGCGACGCGGAGGATGAGCTCGGACGCGTTGGTCGTGGATAGGAAGGTCATGAACAGGACCTGGCCGGAGCTGAGCAGCGCCATCGGGGCCACCCGGATCGTGTGGTCGCCGAGTAACATTTTGGTCTGCTCGGCCACGTCGAGGGCCTGGTTATTGATGATAATGCTGTAGAAGAATAGCGGGCTGGACTTATCGGTCAGCCACTTGCGCCAACCCCATTGGGGATTCATGGCCGAGGGATCGGGCTTTTCGTCGGGCGGAGATAGCGGCGTGCCCAGATGGCTCGTCGTCGGGTCGCCTAGTTCCTCCATACTCTTGTCGAGATCCTGCCACAAGGCTTCGATCTTCTGGCCGAGCATGGCCATTGCCTGCTGTTTCTCGGGTGACGGCGTGAGGATCGCGTCAATGGACAGCTTCTCGGGCACAGCCTCCTTACTATCCCACGGGGTCGGAAAATTCGATAGGGCGCTGGTGCCCGGGTCGCCGCCGAGGGACATCAGCGCGACGTCGTCGAACGTCATCTCGGCGTGGCGACCAATCACATGGGTAAGACCGTGAAGGCTGCCATTGGAGCCGCCCAGCGAGCCGTTGGCCAAGCCGTTGCGTATCGGCAGAAGGACCGGCAAAGCCGCACTCGCAAGGCCGAGCTCGCTGCAGCGGACACCCTGATCCTCTTCGTACTCGCTATCGTAAATGACGGGCCCCCACCCCGGTCGGTGCGTACCGTACGTTGTGATAACCACGCGCCGATGTAGATCGGCCATGGTCGATTCGCCAAGATGGTCCTTATGGGTGAGAACGCGCTCCATTCGCTCGTGGTCATACATCGACTCCATGCCGCCGAGCAGCCGCTGGAACGCCGCTTCATCAGCTTGGAATGAAAGTAGCTCTTTCATAAAAGCGATGCAGCCCCGGATAATGTGGACGCCGCTGTCCCCCGGCTCCAGGGAGCCCATGTGGTAGGCGAGGTAGAGCGAGCAGAAGCCGCCGAACGAGCTGCCGACAAACATGTCGGTGTGACTGAGAAAGCCGGGATTGTCCTCTTCGATTTCGCGCAGACAAAACAGCCACGAGAATCCATGGGTGCCGCCGTCCAGCGATAAGATCCGGTACTTGGTCGTCTGCTTGACCCGCCGGCCGACGTACAGCTCATCCTGCAGCGCCTTCAGCTCCTCCCACCGGCCAGCCACGGCGAGCCCGGCCTGCTCCGGCCAGGTGCTCGGGTCTGAGATGGAGAATGGTTTTCCAGCCGCTTGCAGAATCGCGCGGAGATCGTCAGGGGAACGCGAAGCGAGCTGGGCGAATGTCCGAATCCCCGCGTTCTGTAGTACCACCGCAGTCTTTGGGCCGATACCCTCAATGGAAGTCAGTTTGTCTGTTGCCATAGACAGAATACTAATCATCCTTTCGTGCCCGCGACAAGCGACATGGGCAAATTTCGTTCGCTATGCCTCTTGTATAAGGTGCACACACCTCTGACTGGCATGTCCGCCTGCCTACTCAGTCTTGGTTTTCCAGTAATTCTCGATGGTTAGTGCCCAATAAAATAAAAACCCAACCGGCATCAATACGCGATGGGTCGTCATTATGGATCGCCGGTGACGCAGGCGGGGTTTGCGCTGGCTGGGCTCCCCCGGTCGCCGTCGCCGTACTCATCCGCCGGACTCGCACACCATTGGCCCGTCTCTTCGTCTCGACTGAGCGATATCCCGGAGGCCGACGATTCGTACACCAGCTGATCGAGCGCTTCGCCAGCAAAACCAACATACAATTGCCCACCGCTATTTGGCAGAGCAAAGTCAAACGCATACGCGATCGTCGGCAAATGTCCATTTTCCTCGCTCTCGACAGTGCGGGCAAAGAGCAACCACGTGCCCGCGGCGACCGCCATACACTGCTCAGACACTACTGTCACTTGTACATCGCCCGCCTCGCGACCCAGTTCCAGTCCGTTGATGTCGATCGAGGCGGCGACGTACAGCTCGAACCACTCTCCGTCCGCATCTGATACCGCCGCTGGATTCGCCATCAACTCACTTATCAGCACATCGCCCGGCTGTGGCGCGACCGCGGCGCGAGCCACTCCGCCATCGAGGCATTGCCCAGGTCCCGGTGTATCGCCAGGGCTGGGGCCAGCATCATCGCCCGGCGGCGACATAGGCGGCTCACCCGGAGACGGTGCTCCCGGCCCTTGCGGCAAGTCGTCAGAAGGCGACGGTGACGGTGACGGCGACGGCGACGGTGACGGGTCCTCTTCTTCTCCGTCCGCACAGACCCAATTTTCCGCTCCCGGCGTGCCCCGGTCGCCGCCACTGCCGTAGGGTGGTTGCGCAGGCTCGCACCAGTGGGCACGGCGTTCGTGATCGGCACCGTGCAGGTAGGCGGGATCCAAGCTCCACGATTCTCCCGCCGTTGCCGCCGGCCACTGGGCCTCGTCGAGCACGGTCTGCCCGTGCATGAGCAATAGACGGTCACCACTATTTCTCAATGCGAAATCAGCCTGGTAATCGACACGCTCCAGACCGCCGTTTTCGTCATGCTCCAGGCGCGCGGCAACGACGATATAGGCCCCGGCTTCGACCGCCAAACAAACCTGATCGCGAAATTCCACATACGGCCCCTCCCCGGCCCCGCCTCTCAGAGTCACTCCGTTGAGGTCTATATCCCGGACCGCGTATAGCTCTAGCCACTCGCCGTCGCTGTCGCTGACGGCAGCTGGATTGGCCATGATTTCAGTTACGACGAGATCGCCGATATCGGGCGTCCGCCACGGCCGCATTCCGCCGTCCCCACCGCTCATAGGCGCCTCGTCGCGACAGCGCTGGCTCGCCGCCACATCACAAGGCGGGTTGGCCGCGCCAGGCGATCCCAACCCGACGCCACCGCTCACACACCACGCGTTGATATCGTCATTGATGAGGTGGTCCGGTTGCAATGCCTCCCCAACTTCGGCGTCGGCGCCCGCGCCCGCGCCGATACCGACGCCGACGGCGTGCGCCGGCTCCGCGGCGGGATAATCGGCGGCATCGACCTCGATGACGTCGCAATGCAATGACAGTCGAGCGCCGTCGTCGGGCAAGGGGGCAAAATCGGCACCATACACGTGACTGGGGACCGCCTCCCCATCTCCGCCCTTCACCTCGCCGCGCGCCAAGACCAAGTAGCTCTGTGCACCAATGGTCACTGCGGGGAGCGTGTAGTTGTATTTACCGGGACCTGTGCCATCGCTCGCCAGCCGCAAGACAACGCCGCGCAGGTCAAGTGGCCTGGGACCGGGATTGTAGATCTCTAGCCATTCTCGCCCCACTTCTGCCCCTCGCGCTCGCGGCTCCTCCCCGCTGTCATTGTCTGGATCCGTCGCCGTCGCGGGATTGGCCATCACTTCGGTAATGATTAGATCGCCCGGGAGCAACTGCGCCGGACAGCGGGCAATCCCCAGACCGCCCCCATCGCAGGAAAGCGTCGAAGTAATGCCCACAATGGTCACGCCGATGACGACAACGACGGCCACAGCGACGGCCACTGTGCTCAGGAATGACTGCGAGACCAAAAAACTGCTCGATATCGAATTCCTCATATGCCGCAACCTTAAAGCAAAGCCACACGAGAGGCCAAGGCCATTAAAGAAAAAACATTGTGCTCTTCCCCGTGAGAATCATTTATTGCGTCCGGATTGTCCGACATCGCTATTTCGCTTTCAATTATATAATATTCAACAGCCGATCTCCCACCCGATACCAACTCACAGATACGCTATCTCGCGCGCACCACCATCGTACACTTCGGCCGCGGTTCCATCCCGCCTCCATCGGACTGCGTCACTGGCACAGACAATGTGCCCCCTGCGGCAGACGACAAAAGAACCATCGTCGCAGACCGGGCCGAGCGTTCGCTCGGGCCGCTCGTACGAAAGATCGGTACCGTCGTACACGAGAATCTGATGAAATTTTTCACTCTCAGGCCACAATCTCGATCTCAGACGGCAATTTGCGCTACGCTCTACAGCTCGCATGCAGGATACCGCCAATTCCCACACCTTATATCGCACCCGTTGCGACCAGCCGGTGGCCTTTGTTTCCACCCACAACGCTGGCGTGGCCGAGTATCAGCTGCCGCAAAACGCGCGCGAGCGCCTGATGATCGATGTGATCCACGACGGCAGCGTCATTCCCGAAGAATTTCTCATCGATTCCCACGGCAAACCCGTCCATCACGACCAGTTTTGGCATCACTATCAGCTGGAACGCGATTGGGGCGCCTCTATGGTGGCCAAAGAGCTCGCGCGCCTCTTGGGCGTAGACGGATTTCTGGAGGTGCAAATCGCCCGGGTGCTCATAGATTTTGGCCGCTTTCCCGGCATCACGCCCAAGGACGCCGACTACGTCAGCCGTCATGCCATCAATTATCCCTTTTCCGACATTCTCGATTACGAGCAAAAACGCCGGGTACTCGAACACTACTACGACGCGATTTCCGAACACTTCAACGCCCTGGTGTCTCGCCGCCAAGTCAAAATCGCCATTCACACCTACGATACCTATAACTCCAGCGGCACGCGCCGGCCACCAATGAGCATTCTCACCCGCTGCGTGGGGTATCAGATTAAAAGCGAAATGCCGTTTGGGGTCTTCGATCCCCTGTATCCCGACATTCTCGGCGAATTCACTTGTGACCGAATCCTGCGCGATCGCATCTCCATCTCGCTCGAGATGGCGGGCATACACACCGAACACAACTACCCCTACCTCTTGCCCGATGGCAGTGTCGAAGTGCGTTCCCAAGTATGGAATTTCTTCCGCATGGCCCGCGCCGCCTTTGAGGAAGAGCAGCCCGACACCGTCGAAGACCCCGCATTTGAGCGGGTATGGAAGATGCTGCTCGATACCAACTTGCGCTCCTCGGCGAGCGAGATGTTGCGCAGTTATATCCACGCCTATCGCCGGGTACCGCTGGCGCGAGAGCAGGACTTTATCACCGCCCGCTGCGCCTACGAGCGCATTTGCGAATTCGTTCGCCGGGACAATAACCGCTTTACCGAGCGCTATCGCGTCTCGCGCATGCGGCCTTCGGCCCTCGGCATCGAGATCCGCAAGGATCTCGTCTATCATTTCGATGGTGCCGGCCAGCCGGTGGCCCCCAACCCCGACGAAGCCCATCGCCTCGCCGGCATCTTGGCCCGCGCCATTCATACCTACTTTACCGAAGATTGCCCAAGAGCACGCACGCACCACTGAAGCGCTGACACTCTGGCCGACGTTGGGGTGGCAACGCTCGTCGAGCACTATCGCCTGACGCCGCCTCATGCTACCGTGCCCGACCATGAAGGATAGTTACCATCTGGTCTTACTCCCCGGAGACGGCGTCGGCGTCGAAGTTGCCGATCAGGCCCACGAGCTGCTCAAGACAGTCGCAGAGGGGATCGGCGTTAGCCTCAAGGTCGAAGAAATCCCCTGTGGGGGCAAGTTCTATCTCGACCACGGCAGTCGCGATTGGCCCGAGAACAGCGAGGAGCGCTGCAGCGCCGCCGACGCCATCTTGCTGGGCGCGGTGGGCTGGCCGTCGCCGGACGGTCCCGGCCCGGTGACCATGGGCGATGGACGTATGGCCGGTTACTCGCCCGTCATCGGAAACCGCACCAAGCTCGACTTATACGCCAATGTTCGCCCAGTCAAGCTGCTGCCCGGCGTACGCCACCGCATCAGCGGTTCGCTGGCCCAGGTATGGCAGCCCGAAAACGTCGACATGGTCATAGTCCGGGAAAACACCGAGGGCATGTATAGCGGCATGGGCGGACAGCTCTCGGTCGGGGGCCGCTCGACCTTGGCCACCGATACCCGCGTGATTACCCGACACGGTTCGGAGCGCATTATTCGTCGGGCATTTGCCATATGCCGCCAGCGCAGCGGTGCGCCCGGTGACGGCCAGCGCCGGGTCACCGCCATCGTCAAGAATAACGTGCTCGACGGATGTCGGCTATTCGCCGAGGTGTTTGCCGAAGTCGCAGCAGAGTATCCCGATATAGATACCGAATTGGCCATCGTCGATGCCTTCACCCAATGGCTCGTGACCCAACCCGAACGCTACGATGTCTGCGTCACGACCAACATGTTTGGCGATATTGTCACCGATCTGGCCGCGGTGCTGCAGGGCGGCATGGGCATGGCCGTGGGCTGTAACGTCGGCGATGCCCACGGCATGTTTGAGCCCATTCACGGCAGTGCGCCGCCGCTGGCTGGTAAAGACCGCGCCAATCCCATGGCGATGCTGCTGGCCACCGGCGCGGCCCTTGCGTGGCTGTCCCAGGGCCACGACGACGAGCGCCTGGCCCGCGCGGCCCAAGCCATCGAGGATGCTGTGGCCGCCATTGTCGCGCGCGGCGAACCGCTCACCGAGGACCTCGTCGGCAGCGATAGCGGCGCCGCGATGTCGGCGGTGGGACGCGCCGTACGCGAAGGGACCGCCCAGCGCCTCACGACAGCCTCTGCACCATCTTGATACGGACCACCGCATCGGCCGGTGAATTGCGACAGTCGCAAAAACTTTTTATGAGAATTCTTGCTCCGACGCGATCCGCAATCCGCCGTCAGACACTTCAGGGGTAAGCGCGTGTTTTCACGCATACGCATTGGCGCACTGGCGAACATTGTCGGATATCGCAAAAAAGTTGCCACCGACATTCATAGACCAAGGAGACTCGCATGACCCCTACCACATCCCATGCCCAACCATCGCCCCGCATCCCGCAAACTGGCACACTCTCCCTCTCGGCCGGTGGCAATATCTTCGATACGGAGAAGTGGCGCATCGTATCCGACTCCAAACGCACGGTCCGCGACTTGGCGCGGCTGTTTCCCGATCTCGACTCCCGCGGCTTTCTGCACGCGCCGATTCAAATATCCGTCTATCCGGCCACCCTCGGGGTGTTCTCGGACGCCATCTTCATCGACACCTATCTTCGCCCCGCCAACCTATCGCGGGCCCTAGCGATGGCGAAACAAGAACAGCGTCCCGCGCTCCTTCTGGGACAGCCGCTCGCCGTAGCAGAACTACTATTTGAACATATGCGCGCCGGGAGACCGCTTCCCACTCACCTCCTTCTCCTCGTCGGCGGCTACGCCTGCCCCGTGGGCCTGGAACGCCGCCTGCGCACGTGCCTGAGCAAAGCCCATGTCGAACACGATATTCTCCATGGCTACGGCACCGCCGAAGTGGCCCCCGCGTGCTTGATCGGTCGGCGCACCATGCGTGGCGGTGTACACTATCGCCTAGCAGCCAACTATGTTGCTGTCGAAACCCTGGGCGGACGTCTATCGCTGCGTCGCACGGATAATGGGTCGCCAGCGGTAGATACCGGGGACCTAGCACAGCCGTGCTATGCGGACAATACCCTCGGTTGGCACATCGAGCCGTCAGTGCGTCGGA
>JAAUYH010159030.1_pt1 | contig 16742 bp, 7 predicted proteins | sample 7278061 | NCBI WGS metagenome assembly JAAUYH01 (sample SAMN14350203, study PRJNA611818) | marine sediment metagenome | isolation source: surface marine sediment (0.6m) | place: French Polynesia: Moorea | collected 2018-08 | reverse complement strand
TTTGGGCAAGGAAAGCACTTGTTTGCAAATTTTACAAAAATTTATCAAATAGAGTCCTGTGGGATGTTCATAAATATAAATATAGATTTATCCTTTGAGTGCAAATCTTTCTAATATACTTCTACCCAAAATATAATAATCCTAATGTCAAGGAATCATCATATAAAAATGCGCAGGATAAACCATGGACTTCTCAAGTATACCACAAAAATATAGCTTGTAAACCTTGAAAATTCGTCACCCCCATGAGGAAAATTATCAACAGATTTGAGGATTTTGGGCAAGGAAAGCACTTGTTTGCAAATTTTACAAAAATTTATCAAATAGAGTCCTGTGGGATGTTCATAAATATAAATATAGATTTATCCTTTGAGTGTAAATTTTTCTAGTATACTTCTACCCAAACTATAATAATGCTAATGTCAAGAAATCATCATATAAAAATGCGCAGGACAAACGAACGAATACTCAAGTATACCACAAAAATATAGCTTGTAAACCTTGAAAATTCGTCACCCCCATGAGGCAAATTATCAACAGATTTGAGGATTTTGGACAAGGAAGGCACTTATTGGGGAAAATTAACAAAACTTTACAATTGTTGGCGATAGTCAGCTGTTAATTAGGAGTTTTCTCCCCTTGTTTCTCAGAAATGATTTAGGACTGGTATACAACCTTTCGCACCTGTAAAATCGCTATTACTAATTTGAGCATTGTCAAAAATAGCATTAGTCAAATCTGCACCACAAAATGATGTTGTTCTATAAGTCAATATTTTTTGAAACAAGATAGTTAAACAGGTAAATGTCAATTTAATGGATAATACAGACAAAAGACCTAAAACAATGCCTGGAATCAAATTACTAGTACTCAAATATACTGCTGCTTTTGCTAACAATAAAAATGTAAATCCGTAAGCAGAAATAGTAGTAATAGTATTAATCCCAATCGGAAAGATTCCCTTGATAAGATAAAAACTTCCTCCAGACATAACTATAGCAGCAACAAAAGCCGAAAAAATAGCAACTTGAGCATTTTCTCCTCCAGCTGCTGTTCCACCGTAATAAAAACCCATTAAAGCACCAGATGCACCTGCTGATAGTGAGGTAATAATTCTTTTCCAAATAGATGTTTGACTTAAAATATTGAAGTAAGTATTTAAATCATATGTAATTGGTAAAATCATCCCAGATATTCCCAAACTAATAAATAATGCCAATGCAAACCCCCACAAAGGGTCTTCTGGAGTACGGGTGATGATACTAAATATCATTTGGAAAATAGCATGGAATCCCACAATAACCACAATGATTACAAGCAGCAAAACTAACAACAAATCTTTGATATTCTGCCCAGCTTTCACTCCTTGAAAATTTGCTCCCCTTAATGAAGCATAATTAAAATTACAGCCACGAATATCCCCATTGCTAAAGTTTGCTTCATCGAGATTTTGACCTTGAAAAGAACGATTTCGCAAGTTTTGGTTACTGAAGTCTATCGACATATTTTATACCAATTAAAAATATATTACGGAAAATGTGTTAAGCTTAAAAACAGCAGATTTCTCAACACAAAATTTCGGTTTTCAGGATTAGTCATTTTCAATAAACCCGTTTTTAAGCCAATTGGTGCAAGATGTATGTTGATGTATTTTTACCATATGAAAAGTGAAACAATTTTTCAGAACTATCGCAATGGGTTTACTGTTTTTGCCAATGTTTATGTATGTTTGGCAACACTTTCAGCGTCCATCACTGACAAATACTCAGAAAATTTTATTTACTGGAATCGAGTATAAACGCAGGGTGCGGAAAAAACCCCGTCCGGTAGTTATTCATATTGTCAGTATCAATTTAAAAGCTGCGGGAATCAAAATATTTGTCACACCTCCAGTAAATCAGCAAAGTCAATTTACCCAAGCTAGAACCACGTCTGATTTTCTCAAAGAATTCCGACTACAGCTAGCTATTAATGCTAACTATTTCTATCCCTTTCACGAAAATACTCCATGGGATTATTATCCTCGTATAGGAGATATTGTGCGTACAGTGGGACAAGCAATATCTAATGGTAAACCCTATGGAAATCCTGATGCTAATTGGTATGTTGCATGTATTGCCAGTAATAATCTGATTCAAATTCTCAAAAGTGGTAGTTGTCCTGATAATACTTTACAAGGTATAGCTGGAAGAGAAATTTTAGTTACTGATGGGAAACCTACCGTTACAGACAATTTCCAAGATAAGCCATATTCAAGAGTTGCGATCGCCACAAATCAGCAAGGTGATAAACTTTGGTTAATTGCAGTAGACGGTAAACAACCGCTTTACAGCGAAGGTTTGAAAAAAACTGAGTTGACCAATATTTTATTGGAATTAGGTGTTGAGGTAGCTCTAAATCTTGATGGTGGAGGTTCTACTACATTGGTCATGGAAAAGGATGGTCAACCAAAGTTATTAAATTCTCCAAGTCATACTAAAATCCCTATGCGTGAACGACCTGTTGCTAATCATATTGGTTTTTATGCGGAGGTAATGGGTAATCGGTAATATGCTTATTTAGCGCTTGCTGTTCGCGTAGCCCAGCGTTAGCTGAAAAAGTTTTATGGTTAGGGTAGGGAACTCTTAATGAGTAACAGGCAACAGTTCAATCCCCATTTCTCCTTATTTTTTGTACCAAAATGAATTAGAAATGCAAGATTTTTAAGTGTCAGACCCTTATTTTCTTTTCTTTTGTAATTCTGTGGTAGCCTGAAAAGTTCCATTTATCAGGGTTTTACAGCTATTCAGCAAACCCTATTTACTGACAAAATTTTCCTGTATTGCCTACTAAGAGTTCCCTCTTCAAGACTGTTAATTTGGCATAACAAGTACGGTAGAGCCAATATGCCTAAAGAGCCAGAATCTAGCTGATGCTTGATATTGTAAACTATTCGGTTTTTACCCATAAATCAGAAGGAATGGGGCAAAGTTACCCCATTCCTACTTATAACCAATTTCCTACCAAAATATAAGGTGCCCAGTAAAGTGGATGTTCATAATTTGGATCTTTTAATAAAGCTAATTGGGAGTTGCGTAATGCCTGAGCTTTACTTTGTTTAGTATTGCTTAACTCTTTGTAAAATCGACCCATCAAATTTGCTGTTGCTTCATCATTAACGGGCCACAATGTTGCTAAGGTACTACGTGCCCCTGCTTTGACTGCTATTCCTGCTAATCCCAAGGCTGCACGATCATCGCCGACAGCAGTTTCACAGGCACTAAGCACCAAAAGCTCAATTGCTTGCTGCTTATTTTGATTACCAATATGGAGTAAGTTATCTAATTCATTGATCCGAATTCGGTCATTCCAAGTCAAAATAAAGGTTTCGATGGCTTTGGAACTAAATTGACCGTGAGTGGCGATATGAACGATGGGGAAAAATTTCGATTGTAGGTTCTTTTCTACATTTTCACGGGTAAATTCTTGGTTTAATAGAACTGTGCTGGGTACTCCCGATTTAATTTCTTTGAATTCTTGTTTGACAAATTCCAGAGGGGAAAATCCTTGTCTGGCTTCAGTTAACCCAGCCCCCAGTACTTTAAAACTGTTTTGTTGTAACTTGTGCGGTGGTAGTAATTGTAGACTTGGTGTCAAGGCAATGTTGTACTTTTGCAGTAAATATTGATTGCCATCGTGTAGTGCTGCTATGGGAATATTTCGTAATACGCCATCTGGTACAAACACTAAGGTTTTAATTCCACTTGTAGCTAATTCTTGTTCTAGGGGACGGATTAACCAGTCATACAATTGTTTTGAGAAGGGCATAAAATTGTATCTGGTACGAATGACTACATTTTGACGTAGTTGTTCTATAGTGTTCTCCAGTTGGTTTTGAGGTAGGGAAATTGTATAGTGGCGTAGTTTTTGTGGCAAACTGAGAATAATTTCTAAACGGTCGTTGAGGATTATGGGATAAATAACAGCGGCTTGGTTATCAATGCGATCAATTTGAGTGGTTTTGGTATCTAAACAGGCTTCGCGAAAGAAGTTATCTAGTTCTGCAACCTGTAAAGATTCAATCACTTGACGGGCTTGTAACAAATATTTTTGACTGGTTTGTGATTGAAGTGCATCTTTGAGTTTTAGGGATTTTTGATTAGATTGTAATGAGTCGCTATGTAAAAGCAAAGCAACCAATTCTCGGTAAACTGGTTCTACACTGTCCCGAAAGGAAAACTGAACATCTGATTCCACTGCTACCAAATCCCTACGTAAAGATTGGAGAGTGTTGACTGCTTGTTGATAAGCTGCGATCGCCCGTTGTGTATCTCCCTGTGCCTTGAGAATTCTCCCTAATTGCCATTGCCAGCGGTATGATATTTCTGGGGTATTGGTTGCCTGGGCTAGTGTTAGGGCTTTTTCGGTCAATTTTCGAGCATTTGACCATTGCTGATTTTGTTCGTAAAGTCCACCCAGTTTACCGAGTGCATATGCTTCGGCTCGTTTATCCCCTAAACTTTGTGCTTGTTTGAGGCTAGTTGCTACTAGTTCAGCAATGTTTTCTAGATTGGGGGAATTGGCAAGATTTGCCTGCTGTAAGCGAGTTAGACTTTCGGCTAGGTTCAGTTGAGCGTAAATTGTGTTGCGGTTAGAGGGAAGATTAAGCAGTTGGGGTTGTATTTTACTTGCCAGAGTCTGTGCATCTGCCCATTTTTCTATCTCAATTAAAATACTTAATTGATTCAATTGGGCGCTAATTTTCGACCATTGTGAGGGAGCGATATTTGCAGCTTGTTGATAAAAGTTTAAAGCAGATTGGTGATTTTGATTTTCATGGGCAACATTACCCAAAGCCAGCAAAGCGGAACTGATATCCGATGGTAATCGCAATTTTTCAGCTAGTTCTAAACTAGCATTTAAAACTTCCTGCGCCCTTTCTAATTCTCCTACCAAGCGTAAACTAGTACCCAAGCTACAAAGTCCAGCGGCTTTGATTTGGGAATCTGGTTGCTGTTGTAAGATTTGATTGACTTGTTCTAAAGTTGATAGGGCTTTGCGATATAATCCTAAAGACTTTAAAGCCTGGGATTGATTAATCAGGCTACGAATGACTCCAGTTTCATTTTTGGCTTTTTTGTAAGTATTTGCTGCCCCTTGCCAGGTTTCTATGGCTGCTTCTGGTTTTCCTGTGGCTAACTGGAGACTACCTTGGGTGTTGAGGGCTTGTGCTAAGACTTTTAACTGTTCTGGGGAGAGATTAGCGTCCTTTACTGGCATTAATTTTAAACTATCAGAAATTGCTTGGGTAGCTTGAGACCATTGTCCTAGCTGTTGATAAGCCAAGGAAAGATTACTTAAAACCCTGGCTTGGTTAAATTTATCTCCTTGGGATTGGTATACCAGTAAAACTTGTTGCCAAATTTTTAACGCAGCAGCAAACTGTCCTGCTTGGTAATATTCTCTACCTTGTTGTTCCTGTTGTGCCGCATCGGATAATATTTGTACCATCTCTTGGGGTGGGGAAGCTTGGGCAGTTAGAGGAAATACACCCCCAGCAGCTAACAACAGGGTTGAAACTATTCCCAACAAAATCCACAAGCAAAAACGGATTGAGCGACGATATAGATATATTAAAGAGTTTTTACTTAAAAAAGAGTATAAAAAAGTTTTTTTAATTTCCATGACAATTCCTTGAGGGTAACCAAGAACTATGGGAATTTAGATTCGGAGCTTGTGCTATCAAAACTATTTGTCCTTTGTCATTCAATGCCATTCCTTGGGCTTCTACTAGGGAATCCCAAGGATGGGAAATTGTCTTGGTTGACACTGGGGCTTTGTATAAATTAGTTGTACCCATAATTGGAGTGGTTGCTAAATCTGGCAGCATACCATTGCCACTGAGGATGCCATCAGGGCTGGGTGGTAAACCACCTCGTCCGGTAATCAAGAAATTGCTAGAATCTTCTCCTAGTATGGCTTGGCAACCCCGGGCAATCATTTTTGAGGCATCTGTAACTTTTTCGGGTAGTTCCGTTAATCCTTGAGAAGCGTCCACTTCTGGGGAATTAATTTCAATGACACCATTAACGCCAAAAGTAGAACTAGCGGTAATATCACTGAAATTAGTTAGTTGGTCGCTTTGAATAATACCAAACATACTCTCAGTAGTGATTTGAATATTACCTCCCCTTCCCATAAAGGCATTAGCGGTAATGTCGCTATTTTCTATGGGAGGGGCAACAATAAAAGGACTGCTAATGGTAATGTTGCCACCATCCCCACCAAACTGCCGATTACCAGCGCTAGTAGAAATTTGACTACTATTGCGCAATAATAGTAAGTTTTGCACTTGTAGGGTAATATTGCCACCAGTATTGCTGCGGGTTTGGGCAGAGATTTTTCCCCGATCCAAAGTTAGGGATTCAGCATTAAAGAGGATATCACCACCAGTCCCCGTTCCCTGGCTATCCACCCCAATGGTTGCCCCATCCCGAATCATCAAGCTGATGGGGTTAATGTCAATTTTGCCACCATTGCCCTGAGAATCGGCAGTGGTGCTGGCAAATATACCACTATCATTGCCTGTAAGTAGAATTCTGTGTTTGACTTTCATGGTAATATTACCCCCATTACTGTTACCAGCTGTATTAGTGCGCAATTGTCCGCCATTGTTTACTTCTAAGCTATTAGCTATCAAACTAATACTGCCACCTACACCAGCAAATGTGTCTGCTGACACCCTTGCTCCATTTGTAATCAGTAATTTATCGGTGCTGATATTCAGTTTGCCCCCATCTCCTAAACCTTGAGTTTCACTAAATAAGCCACTGGCAAATTCTCCCCTGGCTGAGGTGCCAATTAGTTGCACATTAAAGGCATTGATGTTTATTTCTCCTCCCGCACCGGCACCAAAGGTAGAAGCAGAAATTCTGCCTCCATTTTGAATCAAGAGATTTTTAGTAGTCACAGTTAAGTTACCAGCAGCTGCATCACCTGCGGTAGAAGTTACCAAAGCACTGGGAAAAACATTTGCACCAATAAGTTCAATGGTATCAGCGGTTACTTCCACTTTGCCCCCATCCGCGAAACCCCTAGTTGCTGCTTGAATTTGGGCACCGTCCTGCACCAGTAAGTCGTTAGTTTTGATACTGACATTTCCTCCCGCACCAGCATCAGCGGTAGTGGCTGATACTCGCACCCCTCCACCCTGGAGAATTAGTTTACCTGTATCTAAGAAAATATTACCTCCCCGACCTGTAGCGGAGGGCACACCAGGCTTACTGTCTACCTGAGCAAATAAGCCACTAGGAGTCGCATCTGATACTTTCCCTCGTACTTCTACTGACTGGGGCGCAATCACGGAAATACGACCAGCATCCCCATAGCCAAAGGTGCTAACTGATACCTGCGCTCCCCCTTGAATCAGTAATTTTTCAGTTGCAAAGGTAATGTCGCCTCCTTGACCGGTGGCTGTGGCTTCGACTTGGTTAAATACACCACTGGGTTTACCAGTTATTGCAGTACCTATCAGTTCTACCTCTGTAGCTTGAATGTTGACTTTACCTGCATCTGCGTCAGCGAAAGTAGAAGCCGATATTCTTGCCCCATCTTGGATAGTTAACTTGCCAGTTTCAAGTCTCACCTCTGCTGCTTTTCCCCCTCCCTCAGTATCTGCCACTAAACCACTGGAAAAGCGATTGCCAAATAATTCTCCATCTCCTACAAGGTCAATGGACTCAGAGGCTTTGACTACTAATATACCACCAGACCCCTCTGCCAAGGCATTGACTGTGACCTGTGACCCATCGCGGATAGTTACTTTTTGAGCTTCAATTAATACATCACCAGCATTACCTAAGCCGCTGCTTTCAGTGCCCAAAATACTCAGGTCATTTAATTGCACATCATCAGCGCGAATGGTTAATTTACCACCATTGCCTGTATCTTTGGTTTCTGCGGATACCATTGTCCACGGTCCTTGAATAGCCACTTTCTTGGCTGCAAGGGTGACATCCCCACCTTGGGTGGCACCAAATGTAATTGTCTGAACCGTAGAGTTATTTATATTCAGTTGATTACCTTTGATGCTAATTTCCCCACCGCTTTGGGTCCCAAAAGGGGATGTTCGTGCAAACAAACCGGATTGATTCAAACTCACTGTCCCACCTTGAAGCTGAATGTTACCACCACCACTCAAGCCAGTAACATCAAGTAACGACCCATCAAGGTGAATATCTTCAAACTTTTGGTCATTTGCATATCCCAAAGCAAATCCCTGGGAGTTGGGGATCAAGCTAACGAAACTATTTTTTTCTACACTACCCAACTCGATCCGACCATCAGGAACAGTGATATTACCCCTTTCTCCCTTCACCTCACCACCTATAAGTGCCAAGGTACTATTGGGTAGTCCCTGGAGTCCAGCAGGTCGTCCCCGAACATCTGTAACTTGAGATTGGTTAACAATAGATTCAGCCTTGTTACCAAATTGTACACCCAGAGGAACACTAACGGTCAGTAAAGGTGGTTGAGGATTGGTAGCGCTAAATTCATCTTTGTTGTCAAGTTTGATGCTACTGGCTGTACTAGCGATAAATGAACCACCAATATTTAAGGAAGCATTCCTACCAAAGATAATGCCATTGGGATTAATCAGAAAAAAGTTGGCGTTACCTTGAGCTTGAATTAAACCATCAATGTTCGATTCCCAACCACCTGTGACACGATTAATGATCTTTGCAACATTTAAATCATTTTGGAAAATAGCAGAACCATTAGTGGGGACAGAAAACCCCTCAAAGCTGTGGAAGAGGTTATTACCTGCTGTTGTTCCCCCTGTAATCAAAAAATCTAGCCCTTGTGTTTTTCCTGGTGAAACTTCGCTGGGGGTGGGAAGGGTACGGTCGGCAGAAATTTGTGCAGTGGCTGGAAAATTAATACTTAAACAAGAAATAGTCAGAATCTTTATCGCACCAATATAGTAAGAATACGGTATTCTTGATTTTATTTTTGGTTTATCGTACATAATTAGTTATTTGCAGTTTACTGCTTCTATTGCCAAAACTTTTACCCAAAATTCAAAATTCCTCACCTGCAATTATTTGGCATTTTTTGAAGAATTATAGAGGCACGGCATAACCCAAATATTTAATCAACGCCATGTCTCTATCATGAGAGAATAACTTTGACATATCAGCATAAACTCAGATTATTAAATTTGTAATTTTCAACTTGTAAATATAAATATTTTGGCGTTGCTGAATTTCCGTCAAGAATTTACAGAATATACCTCACCCCCTATGTTTATAGTTTGCTCCATATCTTTTCAATTCGCCAATAGTAGTTATCAGTTTTTTTTGCACAGATAGAACAATGGACGTTGCATAAATGCGGGATGATTTTGATGGTTTTGTAGGATGGGCATCTTGCCTTGTGGAACGGGCATCCCTGCCCCTTTTCTATATTTCTAAGGCAGGCAAGATGCCTACCCCACTCATATTCATCCCTTAATTCAGCAATGCCGAACAATGGGTTGATGCAGCGATTCGCTAGCTTTCATATCCCCATATTGCCCAAAATGTAGCCCAAAATTGGCGTTGCTGATTTGAAGTATGAATCTAGGTGTTCCAGACGTTGCACTGCAAGGTCTGGAGGGAGGGTTTTGGAATCATGCAAAATCATTTTCACGCTATGGATTCAGCAACACCCCAAAATTAAATAGGACTTACGTAAGTGTCACACTCTCATGGCAATTGGCACACATACTTAAATTTGATTTAAAAGCTTATAAGCTTTGATTTATAAGCATTAGAACCAAATTAAGCCTATGTGACAGCTTGAGAATAAATGTGCCAGTTGCGTAAGTCCTGTTAAAGCTGGTTGACTGACAAAAGTCTTGGAAGTGTTGAAATTTCGTAGGTTGGGTGGAGGAACGACACCCAACGCAATCGGTTACCTCATATATTGCACCATTCTCAACAACCATTGAGAAAGCGAGGCAGCGCGTTGCGGGGGTTCCCCCCCGTTATAGCGACTGCCGGGGTTTATCAACGAAAAATTAGGGTTTTGACAGGTAAATATTGCCAATAAACCCGGTTTCTGACCCTGGTGCAAGATGTGTGTTACGGTTGTTGGGTTACTCTGCTCAAAGCTGCACTCAAAGAGAAGCCATGACCTGTCTACCGCGTCTACATGCTACCCCTCCGGGGAAGCAAGCTACAACCCAACCTACATCAAAAAGATTTGTCAGTCAATCAGCCTGTTAAAGTCTCCGTTGGCTGTTCATTATATTTACCCAGGGGGAAAGTTAAAATCAAACCTCCTTCATTAGTTTTATCAAGCTGATTTTCAAAAAAAGCTCTATGACAAATTTCCATTTATCAAACCATTACCAAGGATGTATTCCTTGATTGAAAATGTTTTGCACCTTAATAATTTTGATTGTCCTAGAGTTTGACATTACATTGTCTTTAACTTTTATAGTTAAGCTTTCATCAAAGAATATTTAAAGGACTGTTAAGTTAAAATTCCGCGTAAATACTCTGTTCTCTTGCTGTTATTCTGGGTCAAACTGAGAACATTAGCATTATACAAATAAAATTGGTATTTTTACTAATTGTCATTATCAAAATAAAAAACATAATATTAGTTGCTGCTAATTATAACCTCAAAAAAATCTGATAAAGCAGAAAATTTAAAACATCTGTTATGAATGGAATGGAGAAAAGTTACCAGCAGAAAAATCTCCTGTCAAACTTGGGGCTATATCTCCCATCCTCAATATGCAATTTTTATTTGTAACAGTTACTCAGCATCAATTAAAAATCGGATAAAAACATAATTATTGTTTGTTTTTTATATACTTGTTTTCAATGGTACATGTCGGATATGAAGTCTAGATTATTGCGCTTAATTAATACTCTTAAACTAGTTACACCATTTACTCTTGCTTTGGCAACTGGTATTGGTAGCAATACTTCCGCCCACGCAATACAATTCACATTTACTCATAATTCTGATACTCCTGATTATGTAATTAATGGATTTGAAGAAGCTGGTAATTTTTGGTCTTCCAAGTTACAAGATGAGGTCAAAATCAACATTCGTGTTCATTTTCAACAGCCATCTAACTCCAATGCTTTGGGTGCATCACTTCCAAATATGGTGCGGGTTAATTATGATAATTTCCTGAATAATAGCTTTCGAGATATCAGTTCAGAAGATGATTTAACAGCTTTCAAAAATCTACAAATTGATTCTGGAAATCAAGGATTTACTAACATTTTACAAACCTTGGGTGTAGACCTAGAAGATAGAGAGTCGGCAAATAGAAAATTGTTGAGAAATGCAGGGTTTGATGTACAAGCCAACAGAACAATTATAGAACAAGCTCAAGATATATTTCAGCAAATAACTCTAGAACAACTAAACACCCTAGACAGAAACCAAATTCAGTTTTTTGATTCCCGATTTAGCATGGTGATGAATGATGAACAAAACATCAGTTACAAGAACTATGAACAACTAAAATCTCTAGATAATAATATTCTGGTAGACGATAACGGAAGTTTTAATAACAACAAGATTTGGCTTAGTCGTGCTAATGCTAAGGCGTTAAACTTACTTTCAGATAATGATAATACCGAGTTCGATGCCCAGATTTATATTAACAACAATTCTATTTGGGATTTTTCCAGAATTAACAATCGCGATGCTGAGATTGACAGCAATAAATTTGACTTACTCACTGTTGCTGAACACGAAATTGGTCACGCTTTGGGATTTGTCAGTGGTGTCGATGTTTTGAAGCTATTATATAATGACCTATCAAATACAATCACCCCTGAAAATGATAGGAATCAACGTAATCAAAAAGGCAAAAAAAATCAAAACAATCAACATAATCAAACTAACGATCAGATTCTATTAGAAGATGAGTTAGCTTATGTCAGTCCCATGGATTTGTTTCGTTGTTCCGACAACAGCAAGAATCAGGGCATATTTGACTGGTCTGTAGGTTCCCAAACTTACTTTTCCATCGATGGTTGTCAAACTGACCTGGGTGAGTTCGCTGATGGCGATCGCTATCAAGTCAGTCACTGGTCTGAGGATAGGGAATCCCCCCTAGGAATCATGAATCCGACCCTTAGTCTAGGGAACTCTCTAAATATCTCCGATCTAGATTTGAAATTGTTAAATGTCATCGGTTGGGATATAAAATCCACTTCTAACGATAGTGCTGTTAACCCTCAAATAGACAATACAACAAGTATTACCGTCGACGATTCCGCTGAGTCCTCGACCAGTGATTTTACAGCTATAGACAAAAATCAATCAGGCAAAAAAAATCACAAAAACACCTTCAAAAAAATTGCCCCAGACAACAATATTCAGCGCAGGAGTCAGGATTCTTACAGCCACAATAGTTGGTATGGTTTTTGGCAAGAAGCAGACTATACCCAAGCTACTGACGTACCCGAACCAAGTATGATAGCAGGATTAGGAGTTGTGGGTTTATTTGGCTGGGTGCGTCGTCGTCGCACCCGTTAATGGAGTTATTCTAGGTGTCTACGGCTAGCTGTGCGCTGCTAGATACTCCTAGATGAGATTAGAAAAAGGACACATATGAATATAATCGACTACAACTAGAATAGAATAAACCCTATTCCCACGTCGTTCATTTTTTTAACCAAGGAAATGGCAGATACAAGTCCCCAAATTTATCTATGGAGAGCAAAAAAATTTCTTTTTTTCAGGTCTTCTGTCTCAACCCATGGAGATTCACTTTTGAATGGGTAATTTTTTTACGTTCCCCCCAAGGTAGGGACTGACCGATAACTATCAAGCCTTGTAATTATTGTTATCTAATGTTATCTCATTGATTATACTTAAGTGCAAGCACTAGAATATTAGTGATTTTATATAGCTTGTAATACGTGTAAAAATATAGTAAATTCCATAGAAACCATCTACCAATTTCTAAATAGATGGGCTATTTGTAGAGGTAAGGTAATTAATAAAGACCTAAGTATCAAACAAGGCTTTTATATGAAAAAAATTTTCAGAAACAGAACATTTACCGCTATTTTTGTGACATCTTTGCTAACCTTTTCTTGCACCTTGCCAAGTCAAGTAATGGCAAACTCCTCACAGGAATCGAATAATCAACAAGAACAAGGCTTACCAAATGCAAACCGCAGACGGGGAGCTGCCTCACGGGGATGTAACAACCATACTGCTGGACACTTAATGGCATTAGTACCACAGAATAAAGAGGTATTAACAAAATCAGCCCATCCAAAGTTGTTGTTCCACCTACCCAAAACTTCTGTTCCCATGGATGTGGAGTTTCTCATAGTCGATACAAAGCGTAATGTACTGTATGAAAAGAAATTTCACACTAGTGATTCTGCGGGAATTATAACTGTCAGCGTACCTGAATCCATTAATCTAGAGAAGGAACAGAAACTGCGTTGGTATTTGTCAATCTTGTGCAATCCTAAAAATCGAGCTCATGACATTGTTGTAGATGGATGGATTAAACAAGGAGAAGTTAATGCTAATTATTGGCAAGATGCATTAACCGCATTGGCAGAACTACGGCGTCAAAATCCCAATGATGCTCATCTCGCTGCTAAGTGGAAAGAGTTATTAGAACAGGAAAATTTAGGTGAGATCGCCCAAGAACCGCTAATGAATATCAACGTTCAAAAAACTGCGGAAGTTTCTTTTAATCAGTGATTCGATATTGATAAAAACCACGGGTACGGCATTAAAATTATTGCTGGTTATAAGTTTCATTGACTTATGCCGTACCCCTATCATCAAAATCAAAGGCAGTTCCAATAAACATAAAAAATTTTTGTTTCCATAATAAATTAAAACAAGTTCAAACAAATTCAATATAAAACTAATTAGGTTTAGTAGGTGTGTTTACTAAATTTTTTCAAAGATTTTCATCTCTGATATCTGCAATTAATAGTTATGGTCAACGCCAAATTAAGATTTCCCTGATCACGCTCAACTGGAAGCAATCGGTGATTGCTGCTAGTATTATCATGACAGGATTAGTATTAGGTGCCAGACAAATGGGCTGGTTGCAGTTACTGGAATTAGTTAGCTTTGATTCTATGGTGCGCTTGCAACCAGATGCTGGTGAAGATCCCCGGTTACTAGTGGTGGAAATCACAGAGGAAGATATTAAAAACGAGAACCAATTGCTGATTAGGGATCGCACTCTTGCCCAAGTATTGCAGAAAATACAACAGTACCAGCCAAAGGTGATTGGCTTAGATATGTACCGCAATGTCCCCCAACCACCAGGTCGTGAGGAGTTCCTCAAACAGCTCCAGGCTGATAATGTTATTAGTATTTATTATATCGGCGATACTACTGTTGGAGGAGTGTCTCCTATTCCTGGTATGCCTGCCGATAAACTCGGTTTCAACGATGTTATGATCGATGAAGATAATGTAGTTCGTCGGAATTTTCTTTTTGGCAACCAGGGTCAGAAGAAATATTACTCTTTTTCTTTGCGCTTGGCTCTCAAATACCTGGAAGACAAAGATATTTCTCTAAAAATAACACCACATGCCCTGTATTTGGGCAAGACTGTGTTTCCCCGTTTGGATGCCTATGCAGGTGGCTATCACAATATTGATAATGCTGGTAGTCAGGTAATGATTTCTTATCGTTCAGAGCGGCATGTAGCACGGATGGTATCACTTGGGGAAGTCTTGAATGGTAAAATTAAGCCAGAATGGGTCAAGGACAAGGTGGTGCTGATTGGTGTAACAGCCCCTAGTGCCAATGACTTATTTTTAACCCCCTACAATGCCAGTAAGTCAGCAAAGCATAGTATGCCGGGGGTGTTACTCCATGCTCAACTTGTCAGCCAGCTACTGAGCACAACCCTAGACCAAAAACCGCTGATTTGGTTTTGGTCTGAATGGGCAGAAGTTTTATGGATATGGAGTTGGGCTTTAATTGGGGGTTGGTTAGCATGGCGACAGCGACATCCATTTTTCCACGTCATCATCACAGTAGCTCCCTTGGGAATATTATTTGGCTGTTGCTTTGGCTTTTTTACCCAAGCAGGTTGGATACCCTTGATTCCACCAGCTTTAGCATTTTTGGCTACCAATATTACTATTCTTGCCCATAGGGCACTTTATAATACCCTCCATGATGTCTTAACGGGATTACCCAATCGGCAACTTTTCTTACAGTATTTGCAATGGGCGATCGCTGATGCCAAAATTCATCCAAACCGTAGATTTGCCGTACTGTTTCTGGATATCGACAGTTTTAAACTGGTAAATGAAAGTTTTGGTCATCACCTGGGAGATAAATTGCTAACTGATTTTACCCAGAGATTAAATGCTGCTTTGGGGGGTAGGGGAACTTTAGCGCGGGTTGGAGGTGATGAATTTGCTATTTTTATCGAAAATATTACCGAAAGTAGTCAAGCAATTCTCTTAGCTGACTACTTACAGCAAGAAATGAATATGCCCTTTAAACTTAAGGAGCAAGAAATATTTACTAGTGTAAGTGTTGGTATAGCCTTCAACCAGAGTGAACTTGAGCATCAACCAGCGGATTTACTGCGAGATGCTCACACAGCCATGTATCGGGCTAAAGATTTGGGTAAATCTCGTCATGAAGTCTTTGCTACGGGTATGCATACCCAAGTCATCAACCGTTTGCAATTGGAGACGGAAATCCGTCGTGCCTTAGAAAATGAAGAATTTTATCTCAATTATCAACCAATTGTTTGCTTAAAAAGTAATCAAATTATTGGTTTTGAGGCACTTGTACGGTGGCGTCATCCTGAACGGGGATTTGTCTCTCCTGGAGAATTTATTCCCCTTGCAGAGGAAACGGGGCTAATTATTCCCTTAGGACAGTGGATTTTAGAATCAGCTTGTCGCCAATTGGTTATATGGCACACTAAATTTCCCTCAGATCCGCCACTGATAATGAGTGTCAATCTTTCTGGACAACAGTTAAATCAAGAAGATTTAGTGGAGGAGATTGCCTATATTCTCAAGACAACAGAGGTAGATCCAAGTGCTATCAAACTAGAGATTACCGAAACCGTAGCCATGCAAGATGTGGAAACTGCTATTGCCATATTGCTAAAACTAAGAAGTCTAAATCTACGGCTGAGTATTGATGATTTTGGCACCGGATATTCTTCTTTAAGTTATTTGCACCGTTTTCCCATTAACACTTTAAAAGTAGACCGTTCCTTTGTTAGCCGCATGGGAGATACGGAAGAAGATGCAGCCATTGTCAAAACCGTGATTATGCTCAGCCATACCTTGGGACTGGATGTGATTGCTGAGGGCATAGAAACAGCATCCCAAAAGTGCAAATTACACCAACTCGGTTGTGAATATGGACAGGGCTATTTTTTCTCTAAGCCTTTAGATAGAAATAGTGCCACTGAATTACTACAGGAGCAATTCAGTGGAAAATGGGCTAATGAAAATACACAGATATGGAAAGTAAGGATTTGATTTATCACCTCCTTTGAGGTTGTTTATAAATAAAAGGTGAAGACCAAAGAAACCGGGTTTCTATATTGACACTCCATCGTCCTATAAGGACGAGGATTCTTGGTTCATTGACACTCCTTAAATCTAGAGAGGACGCCGTCGATCCTTCTTACCGACTTCCCGCAGAAAAACTGCGCACAAGCAAGCTGAAGCAATCTAGACCCAGCGGGATTATCTCCCCAAACGTAGTTTTACCCTGTT
>JAAUYH010091899.1_pt1 | contig 16742 bp, 9 predicted proteins | sample 7278061 | NCBI WGS metagenome assembly JAAUYH01 (sample SAMN14350203, study PRJNA611818) | marine sediment metagenome | isolation source: surface marine sediment (0.6m) | place: French Polynesia: Moorea | collected 2018-08 | reverse complement strand
GGAGAAAAATGAAGCTCAATTACAGATCAACGATCAGACAAATCTATCCTCAAGTTGTAACTAAATTGGACTCACAGTCATTTGAAATTACTCAAACAACTGAATGCACTTAGAATCCTGACTACACAAAGTAACAGTATACAGGGAATTTACCTCCGCTAATAGGAGACATTTCTCACTTTGGCCACGAACATTCGCTTGTTTCGCAGGCGAAGGTCTTCAATTATTATGTGTAATAAAAGCAATACAGTGCACTAAGGTAACGTTGGAAATAGGAAAATTATTGAAACGCAAACTCTGTCCTCGTAAGATTCGTTGCTTTGGCGGGCTGCAAATTTGTATAGAGCAAACATCAGTCAAATTTCACGCACAATTATGGACATGATATCCCGCCTAATTGAATCATGCATGCGCTTCGCGAACAGTGGCATTTCTCAGAGATCGCTTATTTACTACCTAAACCCTTCCAAATAGAACCCTTAAATTTAGAATAAAAATTTTGTCCTCTTTGTATTGCACAGGTATACTCTGCATTATTATCGTATGTTCCTAGTATTTTAAATATCCCGTTATAAGACCACCCTGCTTTAAGGAAGGATTAAATCGGTAGGCTTATAACTAGGAAATACTGTAGGTGGCACAGCCGCTATGGTTCACTGTGCAGTACGATACCGAGGGAAATAGAAACATTTTGCATCCACGTACTACTGCTTAGTCTTATTCGTTGTTGTGTTGCGATTGAAATTTGAGTAAAGCAAGAAATCAGTCTCCATTCTTCTGAAATTCACTCTACGCCTAGAGCTTATTTCAACCAAGCATCAAAATCATGGACCACCCACATGTCTCCACTGTCGGTTCCTTCTTATTTATACTGGACCAAATGGAATAGTTGAATTTTCTAGAAAATTTGTACCGTATCCTACATAGCTTAAGTGTACTTTGCTTTATCAATGTACGCGTTCTGTAAATGTGCTCACCCTCTTTTTCATAGTAAATTTTATGGGCTCAAAACGGGGAACCCCTGTATTTCTTGCATTATGGTTCTCAGAAAATGGCTTCAACTTGCAAAAAACATGGAAATAGAGCCTTATTTATCATGATTTAGCGATCAGATACTGAAAAACGGCGTCAATCGAGTTCACCAATTGTTCTGGATATCATAATTCAGTTTTTATTGGTCCTCTACTGAATCGCATGATCCGGAAACCTCAACTTTCACTGCAAAATTTCTGGGAAAATGATCTAAATTTGTTGTTCAATGCAGGAATCGAGCAGATAGAAGACAAAAAATAGCATATAATAAGACACTCTTAGAATTTGCAATACTTTTCTCCAACTTTTCCGGAACAAATTCCACCAGTTCATAAACGCATACATAGTTTTCACAGCGCTAATCAAATCTATTTTAGTTTACAATTCTTATCGATCTTTCCATAGCCTGCCTGCAGCAGATAATTGGAATATTGCAAGACGTACTCTTCGCGCAAAATATCGACTTCAATTAATTTCAATCGCATGCTTTCGGTAAACTTGAGTGAAAGGAAAACTGGAAAAGCAAGATTGACTTCAAACTCCTGAATACTATCATTCCTTTAGATCCTCTGAATATGACAGAAATTATTTGCAAAAACTGTTATTGAAAAGAGACTATCATGACCGAGGAACTTTCGGAGACTCCATAATAGCACACACAGTTCATTAACAGCTTCGCCACAATGTCGTACGCGACTTAAAATTCTATTTCAGTAAATTAAAGTGACCTTGCGAATTCTGCTTCTCAGCTTACAATATATGACAGTGTTACAGAAATTTCAGTGAAGAGCTGATCTCGCGGAAATAGAACGGCGATAAATTCCTTTTCGCAGTTTTTGAAATTGATTAGATTGCTCCAATAGTCCTGATTTTTCTTGTTACGCAAGAAAAATATCAAGAAACTTAGGATCGATCTATCATTCTTGGCAAGAAGCTTGCATGCTGTTGAATGAAGATCCTGGATAGAAAAAGGAATAAATTAGTTCATAACATAGTGAACAGCATAAAAGCTATCTTCGTTTTCGTCATTCGATAACGGAATACATGTTTTTGCTCTCACTTACGTCCTTCATCTCAGTGCTTGTCAGCGACTATGAAATAGAAATTCTCGTAGAATTTCGAGATGTCAACCTTCCTCAAGTATAAAGCGCTCTTCCTTGCACAAATTCTGAGAAATGTCAAGTTCTGAATTGAAAAGTGATTTATTTGCTGTATACGTTAAGGATTATAAGAAACGAACCAGAGTCTCAGTACATTGCGCAAAAAGTGAGGTATTGGGGTTCTTCATGCTTATTCAGATAAGATTAAAATTTTGCAACGGTCTGGTTTAGGAGATATGTTAGATGTTATATTTGCTTTCCATAGGAGATTTTGTGTCGTATATTCTGCCGACGATTTGCTGGCGCCGTTTCTATTCCGCTTGTTGAATTTTTGGATTCCAGAATGGATCAACTTAAATTTATTAACGTTGGTTTTGTATAAGACGATAATAATTCCAAAATTGTTCGAAGAAATATAATTTAAAGGCTTTGCGATTATTTCCAGTTTCATCTACCGCTTAGTGTATGGACGTCGCGATGGTAGTATGATTTCTCTTTTCAGTCTTACTGATTTTAACAATAGTCTTGCAAAGAATGGGAAGTTACGAGCTGCCCTCTCACAACAGGAGCTGATGAATAGAAAGGATTAAAAATCAAACTTGAAGGAATGTGCTCGTTGCATTCTCGAATGTGCGCACCATGATCCTAAAAATTAATCAAGAAATAGAGTGATGGAAAGGGTTTCATCAAATAATTGTTCAGTCAAAGCATTTCTTCCCAATCGACACAAAATATTTTCGAGAAATTCTCAGAAAAGGCTTGGATTCCAATACAACCTTTCAAATCGTGAAATTCTTTCAGAATGTGAGCTCATTGAACCTATGGAGTGCTATGTGCCTTCTTAAAGAGTGATATTTAGACAGAGCGTGAGCTGATCTTCCAAATTTTTAGCTTATTGAATGTTTTACCGATATCGAGCTCGGGGTGCAGCCCCACATCCTTCTGCCCAACTTTGTTCATTCAATGCAGAGCTTTCATTCTTTATCTACTTTTCCTTTGCTTACTAGAAGAATTTTTGCCAAACGATGTAAGAAATCTCTTACTTGGGCACAAAGTGCAGCTGAAAATCATCATATTTACGTTATATATATTAAATGGCGGGGCTTAACACATTCTTATTGAGAATCAAGAGTTGTTCGAAGATTCTAGAACTAATCGATTTCTGTACTGCTGCTGGCTACCTTGTATCTCCAAATAACTGGGTTCTCTTAGAGGTAGTCGAGAGTCAATCGATGCGAGAAACTAACCTTAACAAACTTCTAATTCAGAGATTTACCAAATTACATAAATATAGAGTACCAGACAAGATTGTGATATGCACTCGTAAAATGCCGAGTGTAATGGATAGAAAAATGCACAGTACACATCGGCAATGTCTGAAAAAGGAAAATTTGATTTGAATGTAACATTTCTCCGTAGTAATCTTCACTGTCTTGTGCTTGAAGTTTGGACGAAATTAGAAATGAATCGTATTCCATAGAAATCTACTGTGGCGCTTTATGACTATGCAATCATGCATGTCAACGCTGAACTCAATAATTTCTCCACGATCGTCTCCTTACCACGCATAGCCTGCCTAAATAAATGGTATGATTTTCATTCAATTCATCCTTTATGAAGTACAGTATATCGTGCTGTATTATTGTGTGGTGCTTTGATTTATACGCTCTCCCATAATTGACATGCTTGGCGTTTTCGTCAAGAAAAATTTTGTTCTTTCACAGCAAGTAAGCCTTATGTCTAAAAACCTAGACATAAAATCATGCCATTTACTTAGAATTACAAAAAATTAATTTGGAAGACAGCGTGTAACGAAAATATTGAATCGAGAAACTTAAAGACTTTCTGAAGCTCAGGAATATCAATAAATTAGTCGTGTATTTACTGATCATTGGTCTCCGGTTCCATCGCTCTATATCAGACTACAACATAATTTCTTTATATCCATATTAACTAGAATTTATTCATGATCTCGTTGTGACTACATCGCAGGCGGGTTTGGACTGAAATCGTTCAATGATTGATATTCTGATCAGCAACTAAGATCTTCAGACCGGGAGTTAAATTCAGTACCGATCATCAATGACTAGTGTTGCGAAAAACGATGGGTTGTTGTCGGGTGGTATTGAACATTTAAAACTCAAATATTCAAAATTTAGATTGAATCGAATATATTTCGGCTACGATCTCAAGTAGTCGGCATGTACCGGGAGCGCACAGCTCTCCGGGGAAATTAGAATTTATACAAGCATTTTCTGTACATGATTACTGCAAAGATTCTATTCATCCAATCCAATAAAAGGAAAATGAGGGAAACACGGGTTGTGGCTCAGGCTGGTGCTATCGGTGACCGAGAATTGGGTGGATTGCTGTGCTAACGAGTGATACAGGAAATAGTTCTTTGAGGTGTCAGCAGATAAATTTTAGCATTATCTGCTGGCAGATATTCTCTGCAAGCTTAAACAAAAAGCTTAAGAGAATAAAAGCCTAAAATGAAACAAAGAAAATGAAAAGAGAAACTAATTAAAAGGGGATAAAGAAAGTAAATAAAAAGGGAGATAATAAAGAAGGAAATAGTATAGAATAGTGTATCAGAAAACTACCTACTGCGGACATAAATTTCGAGCATCTAATACGCAGAGCTCCACTCAGTAAGTTTCCTTGACTTCGGCGTCACAGGTATTACGTAGTGAAGGTTTTCGATCTATTATTATTATTTTCCGTCAAAAGCTTGCGAATCAAACATGCAATATTACTCAACTATAAGTAGCAGGTAATCAGTTCGCACTTCCAAAATTCACGATATTCCTCCGGGCTGATAGAATTTTCGATGTCTTCAAGTGATGTTCAGAGCAATACTATTTCATAAAAGGCAAAAAACGAAACGGAAATGTGAAGAGCTATTTTCGATCTCGTAGCATTTGAAGGAGAAAAGTGGAATTCAGGCTAGTAAACCGGTGACAGTGAGTTCCATAGCTTAGGGGTTTCATGAAGACTATATCGATTTGGTAGAATATTACAAAACTGCCAGTCGATTCACAGGCTCATCATAGCCGCCCGAAGAAGCCGCTTCAGAGGCTTTTACAGTCCAAAGATTGTTTACTCCACGAAAAGAGTACAGAGAGTACATGTAAATATCGTGCCCATGGAAATTCGCAAAAATGATCAAATATCTGAGAAATCCGTGAAGTGACCAGATAGTTCATATTTTAAGTAAATCGGTATAAACATCAAAATTTCAATTATATTGAGATTAGAAGTGAGGCTAATTAAAGGACATAATGAAAATCAAAGATAATCTTTCATTGTCGTTGTTGATGCTGTTCGCTTGCTTCCTAAACTGTCCAGTATTAAAGCAGAAACTAAATTTTTCATCCGGAAACTGTTTTTGTATCGAAAATATGTATCCATATACCTTCATATCGGCCACAATGTTTTCCCCACAGTACCTTTTATCGACTATAAGAACTAATTCTAGCTAGTCTAAGCTATCTATTGATATTCACGATAGTATTCGCATTATTCGACACTCGGAGTGCGGTTCCAGTATCCAAAACAGCTTCTTTCTGTTCTCCTATCACTAGGTAGAGTCCATAGATTACTACTTCACGTTCTAGACCTCGAGCGACTTTCGTATTCAATTTCGCGAGGTTGCTTCTTACAATGTTGTCGATATAGGGCGTAATTATTCTGCTTGTTGTATCCCGAATACGCATATACCATCATTTAAGCGGAATCAAACCGATCAACACTTTTTCACCACGCAGGTCATGAGCCGTTCCTCGCAGTTGCTTACGTATTCTGATATCCAATTCAAACATGTTTGTCAACTCTGCAGCGAAAACGTAAAACTTATACGCGACATAATCCAGCGAGCATGAATATTACAATTCGGATGGCTGCGTAAGAGGCAGTTTTGGTATTGTGCTGATTTTTGTGTTCTATTATGTTATTTTTCCGGAATATATCAATGAGTGCCAAATGGTACTGACTTCTTCCGATGCATTCAATACCTTCGAACCGATTCTGCATCTACTCACGTTAGCATCGGCTTCAAAGATTTAAGTTCTGCGAAATCTGCCTCGAGCGCGATACCGGAGAATAATTCGCACACCAAAGAAGTAGTATTTACAATCGAGCACAAGAACGGCCCGCAGAAATCGCGGAGGCGTCTCTTTGTAAAGTCGAAAGCTCCATCTATTCGTGCGCGTCCTACAATTTTGAAATTCAAAACTGTTCGCATTCATTAGCTTCCATAAATTTTTGTTTTATTATATTCGTAGGTGCAGAAATTCACTTTAATCCGCAAAAATCTGTTCGACAGAAACACGTATTAAGAGAAATGAATTGAATGGGAAAGGAGGAAATAGCGCATCGATTTATAGCGGTCTGTTATGAAAATTTTAGAATACTCGAATTGTTAATATATATTGGTAAAATTAGATGTCCTTAAGTATATTTTGGACGGTGATTCATTTTTCAGAAGGTTCTGTTTGTAACGAATATGAAAATATAGTCATACACTAACTTAAGACGTTCAACTAATCCAGAATATTATAAATATTCCAAAAGTATCTGTTAGTGTCCATCAATTACATATTAATTTGTGAAAGTTCTGCGGGCTACTTGGGTGAAGGTAATTAAGAAGCATAAATTACAATACATGGTTACATAGAAAACAAGTGTGCGTACTGAAATAGTTCGCTACAGGTTGAGATAAAAACAATTGATATCGTAACCAGCGACGCCATTTTGGCTTACGAACTAAAGCAATTTATATATTCGATGAGGCGTCGGTTTTCATTACGTTTGAGCAAGAAATTCGAGAAGTTGATCTATGCAAACTAGCAAGAATGCCAAAGCAAATGAATCAGGAAGAACTTCAGCTGTCGATTTCTGTGAAAACGAACCAGTGTTATTGTACAGTTCAGCGTGCAGATAGAGATATGGTAGTGAATGAATACAAGCAAGCACCAAAGATTATCTGGATAAGAGTAATTCTTACATTAATCTATCTCCTACATCAGTAATATCTGATTTATTAATCCTTATCAAAGAATATTTGAATAAATACAAACTAATCCCATTAGGCTTCTTTACTGAGAGTAATTTAGATTTCACTATTTCAGTGAATACGGGCAGAAGAGCCGGAACCATGTGGCAAGTGAGTCTCGACTTCCTCAAAATGCGCACCTGAACTCTCTAATGTTAGCTTCTAGATCTTCTCCCGCAGGCGCCATTTTCCAGTACTGATTCATTCTTCACGAAACAAAACATTGCCGAGCTGCTCGATCAGTCGATCGAACCATTTACTTCGACTTAAAATAGTCGTAGAGTCGCTTCCCACCGTAAACCATACCTCCAATAGCTAGAGTACCGACTGCAACCTGTAGGGCTGTAGTTGCTGCAGATGCACTGTTTCCAATCGCTTCGTAATAGTCGGGGCATGCAACTTGAGGATGCAATGCTACTCCAAGAAGGTCCTGGTACAAGTTACCGTTCACTCCGTCTCGCAGCGAAACGCGTACCGGCGAAGGCAACGAGAACTCTTCGCATAGGGCATCTGCCTCCTTCAGCATCTCCGTTGTCCCGTCTACGTTTTCCATAGAGCATACGAATACCACGGGAAGTTGCACATTCGAGTTTCCACTGATGCTCGACCATAGCGCTTTAGCATACTCAAACGACTTCTTCGATGATCCATCGAATGCTATGCAAACCAAATCCGCTCGCTCGAGTGATGCTCGCTGAGTACTGATATTTGAGGGCGTGATATGGCGTGCATCTCGCATGATGAGTATTCTTGTTTCACCACTCTCGTCGTACGATAATGATGTAACAGCGGCGAGTCCCGGGGAGTCGATCCCTGTAGCCGGATGTTCTGCAAGTCCGCGAATAATGTCACACTTTTCGGCGTAATCATCGCCGAGAACGAGAACATTAAATACTTCCCGGCTCACAGTTCGGTTGTACCTATCACGTTTTCGCGATTTCGTCACGCGAACGGCAGAGGAAGGTTTCCCTGCAAATCCCAAATACATAAACGAAAGGATAGCGTCATTCGGACTGTCAGCTATGTATAATGCCCAACGTGCGAGATATGCCCGCAAGGAGATAAAACCCGTCTTGTCCCCGCTTGTTGTGAGTCGTTCTCCCGATGAACCCGTCGATGAGACAAAGAAAGAACCATCCGGATGATCAGCAAAGATGGAGGCGATCTCTGAGGTAGGAAGCAAATCAGTACCGTCCTTCACGAACGATTTGAACTGCTCGGTCAGAAATTGAACCCCAGATACACTCAATTCTGCACTCTGATCGTCAGCAATCTCAACCTTCGAACTACTGTCCAGAGTAAGACGCATGTTGTCGTCGTACCCGAACTTGCGAAGGACAATCCAAGTTGTTTCGAGTCTACCCTTCTGAACGAATAGTGTATGCAGAAAAATAAACCCTTCAGCAGAAATAGATCCATCAGGCCGAATTCCATTTTTCGGTCGATTTTCCTGTACGACCTTTTTCACACCCGCGAGCTCCTCTGCTTGCAAATGAACGTTGAAACACGTGTACTGGAAGTCGTTCAACTCTTTGTCATTCAAACCGCCATCACGGTCCTTGTCGCATAGCTTGAATATGCGCCGAAGAGCAGCAATAGTACGAGGTTTCAATGAATGACTGTCCACGTCATATAGGGGTCCAGTCGGGTGGAGCACAGCTTTCTGCGCGAAGTAGAACACTTCCGAAATGTTCGAAACGGTCTTCGCTGAGCATTCAATACACACATCAACTTCTCTGTAATCGTCCATAATAGGCTTGATAAAAGCTTCCATTTTGGCAGCTGCAGCAGGATCTGAGATGCCTCCACGAGTATCGATTTTGTTACCCACGAGAATGATCGGTACTTTGATTCCTTGGTCGCGGAACTTCTTCAACCAATACGTACTGACACGTTTCTGGGAGTCTTCGTTATTCACACCATACACCAGTACAACAACATCCGCTTTAACTAGCTCTTCATCGACTTTTGCTGCTTCACTCTCAGCGCCAGGTGTATCGACAATTTCCACATGTACACGTTCGGGTGTTACGTCTTTAGGCACGACGAGGACAGGTAACACAGGCTGAACCTCTTCTTCGAAAGTCGCAGTGATTAGCACCTCGATAATCGAAGTTTTGCCAACTTTGGCTACGGTCGCGTATTAGCACCAATGACAAATTCGTTAGTCATTGACTTGCAAAGGAGTGGAAGGTGTGACGCGCATCACAATCGAAACGTACCATCCCCGACAACTACAATTCGGACGGAATCCTTCATGTCGGAAGCTGTAGGTTAACCTTATGGGTGTGTTCCGAAGGACCGCCAGACGACAATAGGACCGAGATTCGGCACCAGTTCGACGACGATGACCTGATGCTGTGTATGATGGAATTGAACTGCAGCGTGAAGTTTCGTGAAAACAGGATTGTCGAAAAATGCATAAAAATTCGAAATACCTAAATCCGGTGACGCGGAAGTTAACCAAACTTGTATTTTTTTATCGTTAATGGAACCCGCAATCATATCAAATAAACCGAAGACATCCTTCAGATAAAAGCGAAAGTCTAGAACGACCTCAGATTTCAATATAAATTAGGCGACGAGCTTTGGAGTAATGTAACAAGCAGAAAAAGGTAAGTGCTATGAATGTGAAAAATGGAAGATATTTCCCATAACCTACTTTCTACGTAAGCAAAAACACGAACAGTAAACAAGGCCAACTAAATATTGCAGATTTATATTCTGATTGAACAATTCAACTTCGAATTAATGTTTTTAATGACCGATCCCACAGATTTGGGTCAAAAACTGCTTCGAATAAACCGTAAGGATAAAATCAAACATGAAAAGTATATTCTGTAATGACACAGAGGCGATCTTGGTCCATCTCTCAGGTTCTGTTACTCACAACAAAAATAGATTTGATGCCGTAAAATCAGATTTACTGTACGAGAAGCTTAAATTTATGCACTTCAAAAATAATTATTTATTTCTAAATTATGAATTATTCTAGGAATTGACATAATAGGGCATTTTTGTTCAAAGTTACATATTGAAAGAATCACGAAAAAAAATTTTTAGTATAATTTTTATCTTGTATTCCCAGCGAAAGCCTATTTTTTCTAACTTACGATAATATTTCAGTTTGGTAAGCATAATTCCACTAATGAAAGATTCTAATGCCTTCGGTAGTGTTATCAATGAAGTTTAGTTTGACAGCCCGGAATTTTTTTGAACAAACTTCAAGCTGCATTGTGCATCCTAAGGTGAAGAATTTATAGGAAGTTTACTGAAAATTTCCGTAATATTTGTAGTCTAGAAAAAACTACAAATCTTTACTGTGAATTTACGGCATCTTCTTTGGAATTCGAAGATTCATAAGACAAAGCTTTTTGAAGTGTTGAAGACCTCCGCTCAATTCCGCTTTCGACGTTATCGCCCAATGTATAGAGGCCAAAGTTGTCCATGTTGTTCTTCGCATCCTCATTGTCGAAGTGGAGCACCAAAATAAGTAGTATGAACGTTTGAACACCATCTGGAATATTGTTGGCCCATACGGAAAAGTTAACGCCTAATTGCGCTAGATATACTGAATAAACGACGTCCATGACTATTGAGGCAAATACCCATTCGACAGCAAGAGCTCCTCTGTGCTTATATGACCATGTCTCATATATTTGTGGGAGCCACATAATTCCGTTAAGGGCCGCAGAAGACAAACCACAGAATGAAGCGAACGAGAGGGATTTTTCGTCATTGGGCCCATACAGAAGGATAAATGAAACATCTGCTAGTGAAGAAATAATCGTGAAATAAATGAATACATTGAAAAGACTTCGAGCCGACGAATATAAATTGATGTCAGTTAACGCTTTAGACCTTTCTTCTGGTGTCAGAATTTCATTATACTCCGCTTTTGGTTTAGAAAACTTCAAGTACCAGTACCAAAGTGTACCTGAAAATAATGATGAACCAATCATTTGAATTAGGGGCTGACTATCAAGGAAGCAGCGCCACATCGTTTTTTCATTGCAGTAAAATAAATCATTCGAAGAAATGACTATGTCCAATGTTGCCAAATGAGTGTAGAGTCCTCCAATGAATATCAACCAGACTGATACACCCTTCACCGACTGCTCCGTGTACATTTCATAGTGCTGAGGAACGATTTGACCGATTTGCAAAACAGTCATTAGCAACGATATAAAATCACATATCCAAGAAGTACATTGAATTGATTCATCACCCATCGAAAAAGAGGAAGACAAAAAAGGGATTGTTGGTAGAGTAGGTTGACATTTCCGAATGAAACCATATAATAATCACAATTATTTTGTTTCTGTGGGCCATGCAAACAGAAAAGTGTTGGGCCATCGTTATTTGTTGAAATCTACCAGTACAACATTCTGCGATTAGCAGAGTAATCTCATCAAGCATTGCATTGATTATTGTGTTGCTCCATCCTGAATTTGTGCTTTGGAGCCAACTGGTTTGAACGAATCACTTCATTTAACATTGAAATTCATAGTTAGCGATTTGCAAAAAATCACCACTTTACATGGTTCTGCAATAACGATATACTAACTACATCAAAGTTGGGTCAGATGAGAGTCTGCTACTATTACTTCTTCAAAGCTGTCAACAAAGAATCAAATTATAAGGCACTACTGCAGGTGATTGGATAAGTCCAGATCAAGAAGAGAAAAATAATTTTCGTGCGTTAACTATTTTGTATGATATCTCACAAAAGTATGAAATAACCAAATCGATTGAAGTAAGTGAAAGAGATGAACACTGAATCTGTGACAATTGACTTCAGTGAAAACAAGGTTAGGTACAAAATTGTTATTCTGCGTTATTCATATTTTGCCAATTAATGTATTTGCCGAAATTTGGAATATGATTGTTCTGCTGCTAGAGCATGTGATTTCCAAATGTGTATAGCACAAATGAATATTGATTTATAATGGGGAATTTTGGCAGAGCATATTTTCAAAGTACTACTGCTACTCTCTTAATTAATTTGTCGCAGTGCAGTATGACAAGAAGGATTCGTCTCTGTCTTTTTTTGCAACTCACACGCCGCTGTATATTTAGCATAATGTGCCTAGTTAATGAGTCTGTAATTATTCTAGCTTTTGTGTTAGAGTTCGTTTTCTTGCTGTGTTGTAATTTATAACTTAGCTACCAGTTCCTGCATCCAATTTGTGATACATGAGTATTTCAAGCTTTTCAACCATCGGAAAAGTCATTACTCCAATCTCAGCAAAAAGAGTGGTTCAAGAACGTTGAAATTGCGGTCGAGTTGATTTTTAGTCAAGCGGCCTTCAGAAAACTTGAAGTAAAATACAGGGGAGTACTTGATATATTAACTCGTATAAAGCTAGAGAGTATTTTTAAATTCAAGTTTTGTTTATACTTAACCGAGAAACACTCTCTTGCCGTTTTGCTTCACCTTGACCATACCTCTCTGCTTTTCTGCAGCTCTTGGTGAAATGTAAACTAATCCTGATAATTAAAAAAGGTTAAACCTTGTTAAGGGGTTTTAGTGCGCGAAGTTATGAATTCATTTGAAATTTGCTCACATGATAAATTTCACATGCTTTTGGAAATTTCTTTATATTCTAGAATCTTGCTTGAATTTTCGTTGATCCTTTTTAAATGATTCGCGGTACATATGAAAAGAATTTAGAAATTTAGAAATTCTTTTGATGTTTTTCGTAGGTCGGGAAACATCAATTCAATGTGACATTATCAATAGCTCTTCTATTTGTTTCATACAGTGAAATCAGGAAGAATAATTACACTGATAACATTAATGATTCTAAGCATGATTTTCATACTCGGACTCTTTCTGTCCGGTTCATACAAAATGTCTACAAAGGAATCGGTTTAACTTCTTTTTCTAGCAGAAAAATATCGTAACTGAAATCATTTCGTTTCCACCTGCTATTATCCTGACTGTTCGAACAGTAAAAACGTTCTGGGAATGTAGACATTCTCAAAGATGCAACCTTCTATTTTCATGATACAGCTCTGCAAAATCAGGGGAAAACATCCAATAAAATGAATATATCTACAGGAAGGCCTCATGTTAATATCGTTTCCGACAACCGGTCAGTATTAAAATGAGAATCAAATAGACAGAAAGTGAAATTCGAGAAAACTCTATTTTTAGCGTGAATATTGTGTGATTGTGCTCGCAATCGCACAATAAAGTTTGCCGGAAGATGTTTCGATAATTGAATTTCCTGAAAATGAATATGGAGAAGTCCTATAATATATTCTACCGAATGTCGAAATTAAGAATAACCAGTTCACAAATAAATTTTATAGAAACTAATCATGTAGAATTATTTAGAATAGTTTCGTTAGAACAAAACGTTTTATATTTTGTCGATATTTAACCTTCGTCGAGCTAAAGTAAAAGACAGGTCGAATATTACTACTCTTAAGAAGCTACACCATCCTGATGCGGAGTCGCGAGGGCGGTAGCCGGAGGAGGTAATATTTGTACAATCATCAGCCTGGATCATCTTCCGCCGAGCACTATCATCGCCTCGGCGAGTGCTTGTACTAACGCCGCAGCGTGAAAACAATCCAACTGAAAGTGCCTTACCACATCCAAGCGAGTACTCGGGGCCTCGTCGTGCTTAGAAGGAGTGTGAAACCCAGAACAACGACACCGAAGGATAAATTTTTCCGCGCTTTTGCTTTACCATGAATATAAATTCATGCAATTTAACAAGTTCAAAAGAAACGACAGAAACTGAAACGCATAAAATATCGTAGAGAAAAAGTAATTTATACTTCGTAGAATATTTCCATGACATTTGATAAAATTAGAAAAAAATCAAAGTTTTCTTGGGTAAAATTGAATCGTGACTCACATGCAACTATAGAAAACCATAATTTGGCCCATTCATTAGCAGAAAGAATAAAATTAGTTAATAAAATGACCGCAGAAATACATGCTACTTAATTTTTATTGAAATATTCACCAGCCCCTGGAAGCAAGATTTTTATGAGTAGTCAGAAGAACAACTAAATTTGATTCTAGTTAGCGATAACATAAACTGAAGACAGTAGGTTAACTATGATTCTTTCAAATATTTAATAACAGTCTGAATCGATGCACATACATTGAACTAGCAAAAAATGGAAGAGTCTGCAGCATCAAAATAGAAGAATGCAATTAAAGACAACGAGCACAAATTCAATTGAATTACGCTTTATGCTTTTTTTCCAATTGATGATTTCAGTCATCCCGAGAGCTCTCTGCAGGGTATCACTGATTTCATTTGAGTGCCGTTCTGCTTTGATTTATGAAATAAAAAATTCATTTATCAAATCATGTGCGAAATTTGATCTTAGTTTACATGATTCTCCCGATTTGTCAAGTTGATCTTGACCGTTTCCATTTTATAATACATCATATCTGATAAATTTTATTAGTTGCTATAGAAATTTGTATTCTCTCTGAATCTGATGAATCTGGAGAGCGCCAAGGTTGGGATACACATCTGAATACTTATTTCATGATTGAGCTTTCAATAGACGCGGGAGATTTTAAATGTGCCATGTATTTTTTCTCCTATTATACCCAATTTTACGGATAAGATTAAATCTAGTAAGTATGAAAGAGGAGATTTCTCAGTCATTTCGTTTTCAGTCAAATCAATAATTGAATCCAATAGTGGTCTGAGTATTGATGTGGCCGTGTGATCTAAAACAGTGGGTCGAAAATTACCGTTTAACCAGCCTGCGAGCACAGGTTTCTGTTGGTGTACATTCCAATTACTTGTTGCATATTTAGAGGTATAAATCGAACACCACAAACAATAAAAATTTTATCAAGTGACTGAGCCCTCTCGACCAACTCACTTGCGGTACGCTGCAGTTGTGCGCGATACCAGTCTCGACATTTTCTCGATCGAGGATAAGACGACTGCATTACAATTGTCGGGAGTGGTGCAGCAGCTGGTGAAGTGCTCCAATTACGCCCGCTGACGGAATTAGCTCCCTGCTCCAATGCCTGCGCTCGTTTATCACCGAACAACATATCTGAAACCGATTCTCTGCGGGAGTTCTGAGCACGAATAGCTAAAAATTGTACGCCTCGTTGTAACTATTTTGCGCGCTTGCATTATCGATTACTCCTTGTTCTCAGTCTTTGTAGCGCTTGTGATTTCGTATTTTGCGGAGTAAATCTGTCAGTAAGTCTTGGACAATCCAGATCCGATAAGCCTATATCGCTAGCGTTTACTTTTTTTCTCCTCTTTAGGAGTTATGCAATAGACTTCCGATGGCGGCTTTTAGGCAACCTTGTCTTTATACGGCGTTGTACTAACTTTTCAGTTTAATCCACAGTTTCAACTTTCGCAAATGGGTTTACGTGTTAGAACTCCGTGTGCATATAGTCGCCAGCAGACGATTGCGCTCTTTTTCGCAGACCATGATAATTATGCTAGGGGTGAGACAAATTCCACTTGAGCTTCGGCGATATTGCCTTGCAGCGGTATTTGCTGTCACTTGCAATAGCCTGCGATGGCCGAGTGCGGCAGGTGCAGAACTGGCACCTACGTTTGGGGTATGTGGCTCGGCCAATTCAACATGGACTCAAATAATTCGATACAGCCATTGCGGTGATTATTGAGGAGCTCAATGACATATCATTCTGCACCTTCGCGTTCTTCCAGGTTGCCAAATAGTAGCGGGTAGCTGGATTCGTCCCTAGGGAGGTTTGTGTTACTTCGATGGGATCGATGCTTATTAACTCGTCGCGTATGCTCCTCCGAAGAATGTGTGCAGTATTTGAATTCGTGCACCATTGTACACGCTTCGCAAGGACTTCGTGTCGCCGCGTCAGCCTGTTTTGATTCAGTCCTGTTGTGGTAAGTTAAGAAATCGTATCTCTTTAGGCAGCGAATACATCGTATTGACCGCTGCTATGGACAGGTGATCTGCATTAAACAGCGTAAGCAGTCGTGGTTAATCCCAGAACGTTAAGACGACAAGTTTGAATGCCGTAAATTACTGAAATGCACGCTTGCTTGTTGACGGAGTAATGCATCTCAGCTGTAGTAATCTTCTTTGATTAAAAAAACAACGGGAGGAAGCTTTCCATCAGTCTTGATCTGGAAGAGTCCACATCCGACCAGATAACTATTAGCATTCGCATCAATTGATTAGCGCAGTCCATATTTGGGAAGGATACGGATTCGTGATTATGGAAAAGAAAATGCCAGCGTGCGGAAGACAGAGGCTTCTTCTTCACATAAAAAACAGTCACTAAGGTAACTTCGAAGTATGTCGTAAATTGGCTGAGATTTAACTGTGAGAGAGTTGATAGAAAGCATGGTAAATTCGTGGTAGATATGGCGTGAAGTGGGTTGGGTAAGGTATTAAGTCGTTAATCGTTATTGTGCTTTACTCATTCAGGTGCTATTCTATTTATGCTGGTCTAGAAATAGGTTCGCCAGTCATACAGATGCCATGGCACGTCAGTGCATGCCTGCCTCTATACCGATAGCCCTTATAATTCGCCAGTCATTACAGATGACGTTTCATGATAG
>JAAUYH010049753.1_pt1 | contig 16750 bp, 7 predicted proteins | sample 7278061 | NCBI WGS metagenome assembly JAAUYH01 (sample SAMN14350203, study PRJNA611818) | marine sediment metagenome | isolation source: surface marine sediment (0.6m) | place: French Polynesia: Moorea | collected 2018-08 | reverse complement strand
AGGTACTTAATGGTCAGAAGCTACAGTCCATCGATTTCCTTCACTATTATTTCTCATTTTCTTCTTCGTGATTTCAAGACTTGTTTGGGAAATAATTATCGATGGTATTTGTGAATAACCATTCTGGATTAACGGCATTCTTGAAGGCACCCATCGCTTTCTTGAAATTCGAACCTCATTCTTGATACCTGACTGTTCAGTTTCCAATTATTGTATAATTTTCAAACCTTGCGTTATGGAATTGTCCAAGATTCACATAAAATTTATTCTGCTTTTATTTTGATATGACGCTGCGTTTTTGAAATAAATCCGAATTGAAAAGGACTGTATTCACGGCATTTTGTAGAAATGCTAAATATGACGAGTACTACGGACGAGAAGTTGATATGCAAGTAGCGAAACAGCTATTTTTAGGTTATACATCCGAAAACTTCTTTTTCTTTTCCTGTAATACTGATTTCACGAGCTTCTTCGTCTGGAATAATTAGGTCTAGGTAAACTTTGCTTTGATTTTCAACTCTTTCGACAAGTAAGTTAAGCAGACCCGGGTATGCAGACTAAGATTAACTCATTTCTATTAATTTCATTTATGACGTGGATTCTGACATTTGCAAAAAAATCTAGGGTCGAACAGGATGAGCTCTAGAATTTCAAAACTTCCCTCGATAACTGTATAGGCAAAACTGGATTGCCTACTCACTATATAGGTCACATAGAATAATTGGTAGAAATATTTTCGGGCAGTTTTTATAATTGCAGTTCTGACAGCAGCAATTTTTGGATGAAAACACTTGCGAGTAGTACGAGCGATACTTATTATACTGTCTTTTCAATCTATCTCAACTTCAAATCTGCTATAAGTTTCATCAAAATAGTTGTGGGTAGCCATTTTTTGTTCGGAAAGAAGAAGTAAATCTATTGTGGACGTCAAGGTTTAATTCTAATTCAACAATCATAATTCAAACCTCAGCCTCAATTTTCGCAATAGATCGCCTGCACAAGGCGCGAGGTCAAGGATTTTTATTTTTAAATGACCGGTAACAATGAAATATATTTTCACAATCCATTCCGCAACGACTCGCAATTTCTGCAGCTTTCAAACGATGCTGACAATTGCAAGGCATGTAGACTATTTTGTCGACAAAAGGCAAAAAACTCCAGCTATTCACTTTATAATGGTACTACTTCAGTTTTCACGGTCTACACAATCGAAGTGGCTACCAGGAAATATTACAGAGCATTCGTATCGGTGACGAAGTAGCATGAACTTGCCAAGAAGTAGAGATGCAGGTAATGCCCAGTACACCTTCGCACTGATAGTTAAATGCTCAAACAATAAGCTTCTACAATATCAGACACTTGTTCTCGGACAAATCAAAAACCTAGCGGACACTTATTTCCGTACAGAGAGAATACAAAACAAAAATTAAAATTCGCAAAATATCAAGTTAAATTTCATGTTGAAGTTCCTGATACACCAAGTGTGACCATGGATTTAAAATTTATCTCCTGATGGGGTAAAGAGAACCATGAAATATCTCCTTCAACGCAACTTCGGTTTAAAACACAAACAGTACTGTTAATGTCGAAGAAAAAGAATCCCGGACAATGTACCTAGGCAATCGTTTCGGTCTCAAGCAAGCCACTCCTCGGTTCATCTTCGTTACGTGACGTCAATCTCTTGAGATTGAAGCAGAAATTCTTTTGAGTATATCTAGACGTTGGACTTTAGGAAAGCAGAGCGAGAAGGGGCTTCAATCATTAGAAATAAAATTTAAAGAGGTTCTCCTGAGTTATGGGTCTGATTTTGCTTTTATAATGGTGCATCACATTCTCATACTTCCTCAATCGCTTACTAGAAGGCAAGGGACATTTAATAAATTGTGTGTCTGTAAGCCTCTCGATAGGTATCGATGGGAGACAGAACGACGAGATGTATGAAGCAGAATGAAAGTAAATCTGTGTTCGAGTAGTAGAATCAGACAAAAAGAAATGTGACAAGTTTCTACTTTTGTTCAGCTATGGATTATCGTGGCGCTAGCACCAAACTTCTACATAATCGGCTTAAAGTGAAGACCTTCCCGAAATTTTAACAATTACAGACTCATACAACGATCAGTCTAAACCTTTTCGCGAAAGTGGTGAATGGCCGAACAATCAGTACTATTGGCACCATAATTTAAGATGCTCTTTGTTTCTAGGCTCAGTTTGCTCTTAGATTTGATCGAAACAATGATTTCATAGTGTACTGGAGTTATCCCTTTGCCTGCCTAGGATAGATACAGTTTGTTTGACTTTCTTCAGCCCATCTGTTAGACCTTAATTGGAATGAAATCTAGTAAATTGTCGCATGGGTTTACTCTTGTTAAATGAAATACATAATGTTTATGACAAGATATCAGATGACGTCATTTATCATGAAAGTTCTTGATCAAATCATGGAATATTATGTCTTTGAAAGTTGAGCTTTTGAACCTCTTGGATCGATCAGTCAAAACAGTATATTAAATTCGTCAATACCAAAGTATAGCAAAATTTCAGAAATATAGGAATTTACTTTAGCTGCGCCACTTAATAATTTCGAAAGTTCATACATACAACGGATGAAGCCGCCAATATGGTTCTAGAGTTTCACGCTACTCTACAAGATCAACACTATGTAGTCTTCACGTATTCTCTGTAATTAAATTGTCCAATCCACATTCTGAAAATTTTAAGAGAGTGTAGCCTCACTTTGAATTTTCTACCCTTCGTGTTGCGCTCGGATGCTATCAAGAGCAACTTGCCTCATATTCGGATTATTAGCAACTTGTCGCAGTTCAAATTTTTTAATTGATAAAGGGACCGGTCTTCATTACCCGGTCTACACAGAGCTAGATCATATACATTCCAACCTCTGCATTGGAAGTAGAATTTTTAAGTAGTAATTCCGATAGCACGTAGTCTTCACTAATAGGTTAACCCTGCACCAACATTTGTCACTGATTCATTCTACTTCCCACGTATTCCAAACAGCACGGAGGGCCTTTTATCTACTAAATATAGGCCTGATATGCTGAAGCGACGAACATCAAGGCTGAGTGTCAGTCCACTTTTGGTTGTTGCTTGTTTGATTACAGAAATCCACTATTAGATAAAGCACAGCTTTAGATAAATAAATTCAATAGACTGTATTATAAATAACCTTCCCGCGTGGAAATTTCGAGCCAGCGGATGTACTAGGGCCATTAGTAATTAAAATGAACTCTTTTAGGGCAAGAATGATCTTGGACTGTTTTATAAATCAGCACACACAATTTCATTGTCGCACTGAATTGAATTGATTAGTATGCCGCACATCATGCGAAATCAATTATTAATATGGCGAAAAAAAGGGATAAGGGTGCATGGTACAATCTTTAAAGCGAGGTGGAGCAGTTATCATGATGAGATCTTTGTCTTTCACCGCATGTCACATTTCAAGTGCTACTGGAGTGTCACGAACTGCTGTTCAATGGTTTAAGAATATTTCCTACATGATGATCATGCTGAACCGAAAAGGCTGGTTAGTCCTTATCCGAAGATAGGCCGGAAATCAGTGATCACTGATAAAGAGTGTGTTGATTAATAAATGGGTGAGGTTGGTTGCAAAACAAAGGTTCGCCATGGAATATCGTTAACTACATCAAGTTATGGGCAGGATAGCATTAGACGGCGCTAGAGGAGGAAGAATTGTTTCCCGAGCGACGATGTGGTGAGAACGTATCGGTAGAGATGCACAGGTATGTCTTTCAAAGTGATCGAAAGCAAATAGTACGCCAAACGTGCTACGGATTCATACGACTATGTTGAAAAATTCTTCGGAGAGAAAGGAAATGTCTCCAAAAAGTATCCTGGTGTACTCGAAAATCCTTAACGAATTATTAATGTAGATAAACTGCAGCAGACGCACAGAAAAGCCGAAAATGGAGAAGATTTGTTCATTGTTGCCCAAAGAATAGTGAGTGTAGAGCCGCTAATGTAACCCAATGATTTCATAGACACATTTTAACAGTTAAAGAAGTATCAGCTGTAGGGAGTATTGCTGGTCCATTCTTTATTATTGCTGGAAAACGTTTTGATTCAAAATTGTTTTCGACAATAGGTGGCAGATTCTGGCAAGAGCCGACAGGAATAATCGCATTATTTACACAAAAAACTGTTTCCCTTTAAATGTAGTTATTGAACTATCTGAAAAAGGTTCTATGGAAGGGATGCATTGATTGCTTGTATTGCTCATACCAACAATTTTGCTGTTGTATTCATTCCAAGTAACGATGCTTGTATTCTGATTCTAGACGGTCATTCTTAGAGAAGGATATCGGTTGCCTTGAAAAAGACCTTGATTATTCCATTGAAACCGTTATTTTTTTCTGCAAATATGATCAAGAGGTAAACAAGAATTTTGGAGTAGGAATACGAAAAATAACGGACGAATTCTGTCGGCAATACCTGTCGATACTACCAGAATTAATTCTAAGTTATCATGAGCAGTCCATGCTTGGGAGTAGATTCAAGCAGTATATATTGTCAAATCAATTCAGGTTACAGGATTACTTTCTTTGCAGAGAGGCGTTCCTAATAAGTACCGAACTCGACCAGAGGCACTGAATACCTTTGTTGATTTATCTAGAACCAAAATGCAGAACTTTCGGTTGCTGACAGAATACCTACCGTAAGAAAATGTCGTGCAGATGAAGGAACTTTGAAAGAAATTCAATCGATAACGAGAGGTACTTTAAAAATTTTAAGTAAGCTGCAGCGTGTTAAAACAAAACAGTAAACCTATATTACTCGAACCTATTCAAAGTTCTAGTTCATCTCGTGAAAGCTGCTCCACTTGTGAGTCACAGAATATATAATGATGCTACTTGTATCGACATCTTAAGAGTCAACCAGAGTCTAACCATAGGATCCGTAAGAGTCAAAATAATTAGGTAGCTCCTTGATCTATATAAACGGGCGAACACCCAAATTTTGGGCATCGAACTAGCTCTGATAACACCACTAAGCGCAATGAAAACATTCTTTAGCCCTGGTGCTCCAGCTGAATAGGTGACCGTAAGCGAAGCATTACAACGTCGACGAAACGCAATGAAAATGATGAGAGTTTAGAAAATCAAGAAAGAAAAGAAACAACCGATGAAAAAAGATAGAAACCCGTTTAAAGAAGCATTGAAAATTGAAAACCACTTGACAAAAGGTTTTTTAAAAATGTTAGCGAAACGACTGCACGAGTGCTAGATGTAACAAAAGGTTTCTTATAAGAAGAAAGTATTGCTGTCTAGTTTTACAATTTGAGCAACGATCTTGTTGGAATCAGATGAAACAGCTTCCGATCCTGTGGCCGACTTAACCTTGATGGCGCTAATTTGACCAATCTTTTCAAAACTGAAGAGTTTTTGAGTCAGTACCTTTTTGTTTCAAGTCTTTATTTAGGCATGGATAATAGAAATGAGAAGATATTCTCATAGATGACTGTACTGTACAACAATCCACATTAGATAGACTAATGCATCCAACTTAAATAGGATCCGAATTCTTGTAAACTAAGTCCATTCTTCATTGGCACAATTTCGTCCCGCGGGGTAATTAAGCTGGCAAATTATACGAATACTAAGTATAATAAAATTTAGTATTTAAGTTATTCAAAAGAATTTGTAATGCATGATCATCTCAGATGAACGTGAGAGACGCAAAGGTCGAATCATTCTGCTCTTTCTGACAATAGAATGCTTCCTACTTAGTTTTTCTTGGTAGCGGTGTGCAAACTTTCACAGTTCAATATTCAAATTTTGGTCATTAAATTCAACATTGGACTGTACAAAATAATAAGAGATTGACAAGCCAGTCTCATATATCGATCAGTTTTAGTCACGTAGACTCTTGCCTGGAACTTCATTCCATCTGATTTCTATCGTGAACCCTAAAGATCCTTATCTATGCCAAATGGCTCATTGAACTTACAGTCTACGACAGCATAGAAGAAGCAAACGGCTTCATTGCTGTACACAGTATTTAATGTCCGACAACGTTCCACAGGGGTGGTCTGTAATGAACAACACATCAACTTTATTCATTTCTTTCGTTAAAAACCCTGAAAGGGTTCAATTGACTAGATCTATAGTTGACAAACTGGTATTGCTTGAGTTTGAACAATAATCCGAACCACTGTCTGTTGCGTCAAGTTCTTCAGTAGCTCTTATTTCGGTCATAAATTTCAATAACCTTATCCACATGCGATAAAATTCGAGAAATACTACTACGACCACTAGTAGTCGATAAATTTTGAATTTATCATCCAATTTGTCTCTCATATTTTGAAATATAAAGCCTCTCGTATACTTTCTTGCAATAGATTTTTTGATTTTCGCCCACGAAGGTTCTATTGGTTGCAATTCACTATAATGCGGCGGTGTGAAAATGACTTGGTGACCTTCAGATTCAGCTAACTTAATAATTTCATGTTCTAAATTGTTTCTTATGTAGTTTCGCAGTAACGTTTTTGCTTCGACAGCCGTAAGGTTCGAACAATATCTGATGTTGTACTCAGATAACGCTTTCAAAATCAATTCCTTCTTCATTTTCCGAACATCGGGTGTATTTGAAGGCTTAACTTGTGATAACTTGAATTGCCCATAATAATCAACAATGGCTCACTCAAATTAGGTAGTAGTTTTCTTTGAACCACATAATTTAGTTTTCACCATTAAAAACTTTGTGATAGTCACCTCAGTTATCTTCCTTCCAGGTAGGACTGAAAATCCAGACAGAATCTTCAATTAATGGTGCTCCATTGACTCTTCCTGTGCTCCCAATAGCTGCGAAAAATCAGAATGTGCAACCTTTTTCGGTGATTTTTTGACTTTTCGATACTTTTTATGGTGAAAAAGATCATAATGTTCTTGCGTGTGATGATGATGTGTGTATGACTCATCTGTATACACTTCTCTGAATCTTTATTTGACAGGCTTAGATCGATTATTTAACAACGCTCTTAGGTAAGCGTTGCGTTGCGCAATATGACAATCCTTGATTTTCATAGTGCTTTTAGTAATCCTTCTGGAAAATCCCATTTTGTGCAAGTATCGCTGTGTAGATCTAAGAACAGTTTTGTAGTCTTTTTCATCAAATTCTCCATCATCATTCACAGTTACTGTACATTCATTCTGTTCAATTAAGAGTAAAAGAACTTCAATTGCGCTTATTTTTTCTCGAGCGGTTATTTTCGCATAAATGAAATCTCAGATTTTCACAAAATGATCGTTACAAGTGGATATTTGAGTTGTTATGGAGCTCAAATTACCAGCTGCGGGAACATTTACAATTACATTTTGTAATTCAGCATTGTTGGAAGACTTCACTGCTTTGTTCCAAGCGGTAACTAGCCGGCTCACAATCATTTTGGACCGTCCGCATAGTCTAGCTGTCTCTTGGCAGGCTCTCACTGCTGATTAGTTAAAAGAATTACGAGCTCACTCTTTTAGTGCAAAGAAAACGTGTAGGATAGTCCGTTTCTCAGCTGCAGTTAACGCGCCTTGGTTTCTCATCGCTTGTAGCTCGACTACATTTCATTGAATGGATTCTTTGTTGGAAGTGTTGCCTTTGGAACGGTTGCTGGCCATGGTCATGTTCAGATGTTGTACCGTTTCGTCGGCCGGTCTTGCTTACTAACTACTATCATATATTTTGTTCGTGTTTAGGGTATTTAATCTGATAGTTCGAGTGAAGAATCTAACAAAAACAAAACTGTGCAACCATGCATGTGATTTGCTTCTCGTTTGGTGTCGTAGACAGTGAAAGTTGCAACTACAGTAAGCTTTAATAAAAGTTTTAAAAACTAATTTTAATGAAAACGGTGTGCAGAGGTTCAAAATTATCCAAAATTCAGAGCAATCACTTACAGGCGTGCCCGTATCCCTTGTTCAACAGTAATCTCAACATTGTCCTCAATTAGCAAGCGAAAACCCAGACACCTCTCGGTGACTTAAGTTTAGGGTGATATGGTTTTTACATAAAAACGCAAGCTTCTCAGAGAAGCGTGTGCAGAAATATTCATGGTCTTGAGCGGTTTGGTACTAAATTTGTAGGATCCGCTCTAACGAAATTGTCACCACTCAACAAAATTTGTTTGGCAATGCCGCTGGACCACTATGCTTAACTCTATGACTCGAGGATATTGATCGAACCCTAATTTAAAAATAGATCAATGGCAAGATACAAGTAAGGAGCAGTCAAACGAAGGCTACTTTACTTTTCAGCCATAGGCCTCCAACTAAGTTAAACTCAAGAGCCTGAATCCGGCAGATACCGTACAGTTTCGACAATCAGTACCGTACGCCCTACGACCGCAGCTTTCGCACATAGTTTCTCCTCGGAAATGAAGTTCAGCTTGATTGGTCGATGTCAAATATGATGGTTCTACGAATCAATGCTGAAATGACACTTCACAGAGGAAAGTGCACTGGAGAAACAATTGGAACGTCGAAATAACTAAGCATGGTAGGAGGGCAAGATCTAAAGAACTCAGTCACTAAAATGCGTAGTTATAAGATGCTCTAGTTCGTGGTTAAGGTAATCAAGCTAATTCCTACCACTCACCGGCTTGTCTAGTCAAGAATCAGAAATCCGTCATTTTGAAAAAGGCCAGCAGTGCTTGTCTATCCTCGTTGCAGTGTATTCTCCTTCGCCAGTACAGAAGCATCCTTGATCTTTTCCGCAACTACGTAAATCACTGTAGAACGTCTACAAGGCTAGGATACTCAATATTATTCGAAGCGACGAACAGTCACGGAAACAATTACTGGAAGTGAATGTTCAAAGGCTTTGCGCAGATTTGTCCTGCTCCGGCTCCTCGTGCATGATTCGGCAAAGAGAAATATAATTCGATCGCAAAAGGCTGCTTCGGTAGATCCCCCTGAAGATGGGAGATGCAACTTGTCGTTTCAGCGGTATGAGAAGAGATCTATCAGGACACAAATCAGATTCAACAATTTGCACTCACTTTAGAGTTATTACGCGTATCTGATAGTGTGCCGTACTGGTACAGTCCTGTACAGTACAGTGACAGGCCACCTCGCTGTCCATAGCGTATTGCGGCCATTCCAACCTAAATAACTATACTGTCCATTATTTTCCAACCCTTAAGTACGTGTCAGGAGCTCCCATCAGTCGTCAACACCTGTCGAAGAGTGCTGCAGAGCGACGAAAACGAATGCCGCATTCGACCGAGGATCGGAAATTGGAAACTGCAGTACTTTGCAGCCCTTTCGTCCCTGTGTACCCAACAGTCCGTCTTACGCTTCTGAGGGCAGTGGAAGAATGTCTTCCGGATATGACAATTGAATTCTTAGAATAGAATGTGTGTGTAGTTTGGGAATACGCATTATAAACAAGAGTGTTCTAAATTGAAGCTACTAGCACAAATTTGTCGAAGAAAAGGTATGCTGCCCATAAAACGTAAAAGTTTGCTATCAAGTTGTTTCCGCCTCTCAAATTCTATCACAGCAGCAGAGACAAAACTACGATACTCAAACATTTCTTCATTAATCAAATTTCATGAGTTAGCAGAAAAGTGCGAAAGAGCCTTAACTGTTAATCTAAGTTGACAATAGAGCTACGACTCAGCGTGGAACGAAGATTGCGTTGCGTTGTAGAATGTGTTGAACAACGGTCAGAGTATGGCGTGTCGAAGAAATACACACGATATGACAACATAGTGTATGCAAGTGCCTTGTTTCTTCGTAGTCGGTGCTAAATCTCACCACGTTTGTTATGCGGACATTTGATGGATCCAACAACGAGTGTGCAAAGCGCTGTTTTCCAAGGCTCTAGGGCTGCCTAATACACGCAGACATACTTCTATCCTCATTGCATCGGGTTCTTCTTCGCATGCACTATATTCCTATACAAGAAAAGTGACAGCGCAACAAAGGTCACTGGAATTCATCGAAGCAAAAAGCTGCAGCATTGTCGACACCCGATGACAATAATCACATCGTCATCACTCGTAGCAATGACATGACAGTTCATCTAGCACAATGCATTGTGCAAATTTGTTGTAGCGCGAGATTCTACTAGTGCTAATGAATGCAACCGAAAGAGTAGTAACCGTTTTGCGCATTGTAGATCTCAAGCTACAGTATATTTTGTTTTACACGGTTGATGCACTTCTCGTGAGTGGTGGAAAACTTAACCGCGTATACCGCACTATGACACAGCCTTGCCCTACCCTGCCCCGCCCCGCCCAGTTCTGTTTGCCCTACTCATGTTTACCAATCTGTTGCAGTAGAACGGGACTGTGACTTCTAACAGACTACTACAAGACTTTCTAAACTAGCCCTTATCATACTAACCTTTTACAAAACATCCACATAATAATCTACTCTTAGCGCTTTTTTGTGATCGATAGACAATTCGACGATCGTTCAGTGAATTGAATAGATGTTGATTTCACAGATACAAACTCTTTTTTACAAATTGTTCACATTCGAAAAGGTGGTATCTCTGTACTCGATTAGCGAACTGACTTTAAATCCATCGTCACACGTGCTACGAGGATGTCCGCTTCCTGCAGTTCGAGATTTCCCACATCTCGAACAATTCTTTTCTCTTCTTGGTTTATCCTCCACCATTGCACAATTCGATTCGTGCCTTGCCCATTGCATGTGCAGCCATGCTGCATTCTGCAGCATATGGGTAGACCAGTTCGGACTGTTCCCTTCTAACTCGGCCACTTTAACGCAGTGTTCCACAGCGTCATTCACTTGATGCACTTCCGGGCATTCCAACGAAACGGCCGATGCTGCATCGTATATGTTTCTCCTCAACGCCACCATTTCCAACAGTAATAACGCTGTCGCTCCAGAGATGCGATCAGAGTCAAGCACAGCGGCTGAACTTGGCGATAGTGAGTGTAACTTGGGTGTTGTTATAGGTTGAGGAATGTTATTCGGAATACGACATAGGAGTTGATCGATTTCGGCTTGCAGTTGTTCTGTTTCTCGTGTAAGTAATTCGGTGCGTTCTCGTTCATTCGCTCTATGACGATGACCAACAATTCGTGATTGTGCTAATCGGCTTGCAGGAACAATAATTTGATCACAGCCAGGCAATTCGGGACATGTGGTAGAAACCGTTGATGCGATAGAACGTTCTTCAGTTATGGCAGTAGCAGTGGGTGCGATGGGAGAACAAAACAAACCAGACACATGACTCGGCGACTTTGGATCGGAGCAATCAGAAATTGGAGAAAATTGGGGGTCAGTTGGATACCGCGAAAGTTTGTGGTTAATAACAAGTCGGGGTCGTTTGTAAGGTGTTGAGGTGGAGGTTGTGGTGAGGTCGAGCTGTTCGTAGCTAGAAGACGACGACCTTCGCTTCAGCGCCGGTGGTGATGGTGGTGATGGTGGAGTATGGTTCAAGAGGTAGTGTAGATTCATGATACAGTGGTGACGGGTAGGGGTATAGAGAGGTGTCTGTTTGTGGAAGTGAAGATGGTGCACAACAGAGTAAATAAACAGAATACGGGGCGTCGAAAAAGTGTTGTGAAGATTCCATTTCCCACGCATCAAACTCTCGTACAGTACTGTACAGTGTAGTACTTGTTGTCAGGCGGATCTGGCCTGTGATTCGTGGTTCGATAGTGGCGAGCCACAACTCGAACAACAGCGCACCTGATAGTACACTGTACTACGCTTTCTACTGCGGTGGAAAAGGACAGACAGACAATTGCTCACCCATGTGGAATCATAGTGTCACAATTTATTGGATTTAGAAGAGAGACTCGCCTACCCACCCACACCCACACAGACACACACTCTCGCACTACTGCACAGTAATCCCCTCTTGTCTACAATATAGTAATGTACAGTACCGGTATAGCACTGTACTGTACGGTTCAGTATGGTTTTGTGATGTACAGTATCAAGTCTCGAGACACGACCATTATTCACTCAAACCCATAGTTTCAGCATCATCACTCGGAACGTCTAATTCGAACCTGCACATTGACTGACTCTCTGTCTCACTGAGTGACCGACGGTGAGTCGAAACCTAAAACCCGAGATTCGCGGTGGCTCATTCGTTGGGTTCAGTACAGTACAGGTACAGTACCTCGTACCCCGACAGTACAGTACCCTAAACGCTACAGGGGTAATGCTGTACTATCCAGTACCCAGTACCTGGTATATTACAGTATAACTTAGCACTCACCGTACAGACTCACTCTTTATCTCACACAAGCCCAGCACTATTCTCAAACGAGCCACGCAGTGAGTACGGTACTATAGTGTGCCAATATGCCGCCACCAATCCAAAGCCACACGGTGTGCTCGATTGCAATACTGTTTCGTCGTCGGTCACGGTTCTTCTTCTCCCATTCGTGGCGTCTGCACATTTGGCGTGTTCCATGCGCAAGTTGAGTGTGCTCCGCTCGCTCGCCTTGTCGAATACCGTATGTGTTGCTGCTCATCTCTCAAAATCCACCTACCGTCTTGTCATCTCGATTGCAAACGAACTCCAAATGTACGTGTATCGTTTACAATCTATCCTGTCTATTGAAAAGATCAAACACACAACTCCTCTAATGTGCAAGCTTTCCAAATCCTGCACTGTCTCTCAAAACTCTAAAGTTTGTTGTGTTGTGTTTATTACTCGAATACTGTAGTATGCATTGTGTTTTACATTGTTGCTTCCATGTCTTGAGTTAAACTTTGCGGCATTTTTAACTACAGCACTGAGAAATAGTTTTGTGCGCAAATGCTGCTGCTTATCTACAGTACTGTACAGTACTGTACTTAACAGCATATCCCATTCAATTTGCATGTTAGTATTTTAGACATTCATTCATAAAATGTATAAATTATCTGCTAGATAGAATGTCCGCTTGCTAAACCGTTTTGCCCAACCATCACTCGCTGATTATGTACTCGTTCTTTTCATGGCAGTGATCACATATTTTTTTGGCTTACAAGCCGCTCATCAGCGTCGCATCACCTTGTCCCATTCTGAATTTACGTTCATCTATTCACTAATATACTGCACTGTACTACAATGGTGAGTTCTAAACTCTGCTGTAGCTCATCACTCATAAGTAAAACGCGCGACGGCTCACATTTACGCACCATTCGTTAGGTCTATTCAACCAAGGTGGTGCTGTGAACTGTAAAGCGCCAAGTGTGAAATGCTGAATGCTATATTTTGTCTCTTTGTACTGTCCAAACCTTGTGCTCTCACATTCGCAACGATAAGGTTGCTTACGTCAGTTGTAGTCGCGTTGTGCTAACTACACCATAAGAAACATCGACAAGCAATATCTTGGTTGTGCATTAGCTCTGACTCGTTTCGCTCATACTAACCACTTACATCTTTAACTAAGGTGACAACAGCATTCTTAATTCATTTCTATTACGAACTAAACTTACAGAGATTCTGGTAGCAGATGACGCAGCTATGTCTAATGTTGCCACGAACAAAAGGTTATCGTTCTTCATTGTTCCTTTTAGATGTACCGTTCATAACTGAATTGAGAACGAACAAGACACTACAGTACTGCACATTTCTAACCCTATTTCAGAGAACTCATTGATGTCAACTCCTTGTATGTTTTGTCAGGATACCTTTCTGCTAATGAAGCACCTTTGAAATCTCAATTTCAAATCCGGGGCTCTTGATTTGTTTGTACTGTACTGTCTATATTTAACAATTTATTCTCCATCTCATCACCCCATATGGTGTGCTTCTGTAGAAAACTACGAAAGCACGAAGATAGAATGTAGAGCTACACAATCGCTAAGGTGTTCCCATAGAACGCCCTTTTGTTGATAACTAAATTAAGTCATGATCTCAAAAAGAACAGGCAGCTGACAACAATGCCTAAAATCTCCTCTAACCATGTCCAATAAAAAACAATCATATGGACGTCGCTCATATTGTGGAAAGCGGATTTGAAACCTTGTTTCTCGCCACCTTGTCGCAAGCTCCACTCTACGTGCCTTGCGAGCCGAGCGGCGCAGCGATGGCAACTCGTGCAATGAAAGTTTTGATTTTAGGCGGTGGTCAGGCTGGACTCACTGTTGCAGTCGAACTATCGAAGCGACATACCGAGAAGGATCCGTTAAGCATTACTTTGGTGGACCCCAAAGACTATTTTGAGATTCGATGGGCTTCGGTTCGAGCGATGGTTAATGAACGAGTACGAGAAGATTTTACCCTTTTGTATTCCGATGTCCTCGCACCACGTGGCATCAAACATTTTCAGAGCAAAGTGAAAGTGTTGAATTTGCTTTCTGCCACACTCGAATCCGGCGAGACTCTAGAATTTGATATTTGTCTTATTGCCGTTGGGGCTGGTCATCCTATGGCTGGTGTCGATCCAGAAGCCACCGAATTGTCGCGAAGAAAGAAAGAACTCGTTGATGCTGGTGCGCGTTACCTCAGTGGGGACCTCGTGATTGTTGGTGGTGGGCTGTTGGGTGCCGAAGTAGCGGGGGAATTCTCAAACTCCGACCATCGTATAACTATTGTGCAGAACACTGATGAATTGGTGCCAGAAATGCGATCGAACGCACGAAGACGAACCAAACAGGTGTTGAGGCGACAAGGGGTTCAAGTAATTACAGGGCATAAGGCGCAGGAAATCGCGGACGGAATATACCAGGTTGGTGATTCGATTTTAGATTGTGACGTTGGGATTCGATGTACTGGGTATTACTCGCGAAGTAAGTTCACCTACTTGGGTGACCTACCACAAGAATGTCGTGATAAAAATGGCTGGATTCAAACGAACCAGTACTTCCAAGTCGAGGGCTGTGCAGGTCGCATTTATGCATTCGGTGATTGTTGTACCACCGGGCCGAAACTTGCTCAGACTGTGTTTTCTAATTACAAGGCGGTAGTGCATAACATGTTGAAATCGCTCGACTGGCACACGAACCCAATCCACTTCAAGAGCTATAGCGCACCATTACCATTATGTATCCTCACACTCGGTCCCAATGCTGGTGTCGCGGACTTGCCCTTCGGTGTGTTTGAAAGAGTTATTCCTGCCTACAAGAACAGAACTCTTTTCATTTCGTACGCCAAAGATTTCGTTGAGATGAAGGAAGAGACCAAGTGGCCGAAAGCTGCAGTCACCCTCGCTGCGGTGGGTGCTGTGGCTGCTGTGCGAATCGCGACGAGTGACTAGAACTTGAAAATTGTACACTTATGAGCCAATTTTGTTCACACAATCCCATAGCATGGTTTTGACTTGAACGCCGTATTTGCGCAGGTAATGGAGTGCATCCAGCAGAAGAGTTCCTGTACACTTGTCCAAATGCAATCAACCGTGATGTCTGTTCGATAACACTTGTGCTTTGACCCATTTCGCATAGAGTAGGTGCCATCGCTTTGGCCATGTCACATCGACTAAGTTGTCGAGCTGAACTCCTAGAAGAGGTCGCTACATCCTTAAGCTTACACGAACATGGTGCAATAGGTTGGAAGGTTGCAATTGTCTTAATACCTTCATATGGGTATACATGGTTATGGTAAACATAGCAAGTACTGAACTTTGCCCCAGAGATGACCTCGTCATAGTCGTTTGTCATCTTCAAACGATATTTTGTCACCTAACGATTAGCACTATTATCCTAACAGGCCTCTGTGCCTCCTGTGGATTTGGACGCTGCACCCGAATTATCATCCTTCCTAGGTTACATAGAAGAGTGACTACTTGCTGAGCTACTTCTGCAACTTTATACAGCGTCTGAACTTGTTGCATTTCTTGACAAAGCTGCACAAAATCTGTACTTGCCAAACTTTTTGAACTCCTTGAGGACGAATGAGACCACCAAAGATTTGTCGAGATTTCCCAACGCACTAACGCAGTTAAACTCACGAACCCACAAACAACAATACAGACCCTTACCCCACTTTTATTCGATCTTCATCAATAGAATGAACCTTTTCTCGGTGCTTCGGTCTCGCACACGTAAGCTAGGCCCGATAAATCTACTGTGGATCAAGGTAGCACTGACTTCCGTACGTCAACTTACCTTCAAATGCTTCCGCGACTATGAACAAGACGGTAGCTGTTACAAGATCTCGCAAAAGCGAAACTCTATGTGATCAAAATTTAGCTGATAAATAGTCTGAAATCTTCTCAATCGAACGCAGTCTGAATGAACTAAAATTCAAACCTGATCTTACAAAAAATAGTACTGATCTATAAAAGTACAGTATGTCACTCTCAGTCCTGTTGGTGAAGAATTCGTCAAGAGCTGTTTGCCCCTAAGGTAATGGGCTCGGCAACCGATTTAGGCAGCAGTTGGAGACCACTAGTAAATTTCACGGAAATTTGTTTACCTTTGTCAGGCCGGGCTTAGTCCAAGGAAATTAAGTAGCAAGAGAGGGAACAGGAATAAAACATATTTTGGGTTTTTTTAATCCAGAGCCCGATGCGCATAATTGTAACGATCGGTTCAACTTTCGAACCTTCAAGTTTTCTTAAATCTATTGAACCTTCTAGTTTGTTAATTACAGCAAATCTTCAAGATTAGTTATAATTTATTCATCTTCAAGTGCCAAGTAGGCCCATTTTTACTGTATAATTTAGGCAAGCAATTCAAGTTAGGTAAAGAACAACAAGCTTCTACCGAACTGAAACCAGCAAACGTCAAATGTACAAGTAACCGCTGCAATAATCCTGTTTAAGAAGATATTTATAATATTTACGTGAGCTACCCGGTGT
>JAAUYH010193487.1_pt1 | contig 16751 bp, 12 predicted proteins | sample 7278061 | NCBI WGS metagenome assembly JAAUYH01 (sample SAMN14350203, study PRJNA611818) | marine sediment metagenome | isolation source: surface marine sediment (0.6m) | place: French Polynesia: Moorea | collected 2018-08 | reverse complement strand
CCCAAAAGGCCGTTTAGGGGCGTGCGCAACTCATGGCTCATCTTGGCCAAGAATTCTGACTTGGCTTTGTTGGCGCGTTCGGCTTGGCGTCGGGCCCGGCGCAGGGCGTGCACGGTGCGGCGCAAGCTGTCGGTCCGATCCGTGATTTGGCGATTGAGGGTGTCTGCGTGGACCATGAGGCGGCCAGTCAGCGGGCGCAGAAAGATGGCGACGCCCAAGCTGCCCGCGGCGGTGAGGAGCAAAATGGTGCTGATGAGCCATAGCAGGGTGCGGTCCAACGACGCGTATACCTCGTCGGTGTCGTAGCGCAGCAAGATGGCCCAGGGCATGTGACGCACGGGCACAGAGACCCATAGGGCATTGTCCACTTCCACGACAGAGCGGCGCAGTCCCGGTGGACTGGGATCGACGATTTTGGGCAAGATGGCATCGTCGCTGGCGCTACTTTGGCCTTGGCTGAGGCCGGACGCGCTATCGATTTCGTCGGCTGGCGCGATGTACCAAATTCCTTTGGCAGTACTTTCACCTGCGCTGAGCACCTTGAGTTGCTCTTGTTCCCAAAATAGTAGATTGCGGTTGGTGGCGCCGCTGCCGCGAGAGATGCTGGCCAGGACCCTAAGCGGTTGCTCCATGCTGACGAGGAGGAGATCTGTGCCTTGGGTACGGCCGCCGTTGTCGCGCACTGGTGATACAACCACCAAATAGGGAGCGCCATCAATGTCGATGGGGCCGCGCATATAGACAGTTGGCGGCAGCTCCGATGGGGACGGCCATACCTCGCGGGGGATGCTGCGGCCCACGGAGGTGGCCTCGCGGCCGTGGATATCGAGGCGCGTGATACCGAGGAGTTCTCTCGAGCTGGCCAGGGCGTCGTATAAAATCGACGCCAACTGTGGGGGATAACTCTCCCGTTCTTTGTCGTCCGCGCTCTGATTGATGGCGACCAGGAGGTTGCGCGCTCGGGTTCGACTCCCCACTTGCATCGCCAGGGTGCGCATGCGCTGCACATATTCGGCAATGGCAAACGCGTCCGATTCTGTGGATTGGAGCAGAATGGTGTGGGTGTTGGCGCTGAGCTGACGCCAGATGGGAATCGCCGCGATCACGGCCGCGGTGGAGCCAATGGCCAGGGTCACCAGAACCGTGTAGACGATGATATTCTTGCGCACGCGCGAGACGTCTACTGCGTCCAATGGAAACTCCGCGAGCCAATAGCATCATGCCGACATAGTGTGCGGTTGGATATGCCCGCACGAGTAGGGATAATGACCATGGCTCTCACATGCTAAAGGACGTCGTTCAACTGTCATTGTGCCTGTACTGGGGCCATTGTGCAATCGTGCCGGTACAATGGGGCCGTTTCCCCGGTGGGGGCCGGCGCTATAATGGCGCCATGCGGCTCAGGGGCAGTATGATTTTGTGCGTCGCGGTATGGAGCGTCTGGTGGAGCCTCGGTTGTGGCGCGCGCGGCAGTGATGATACCGGGCGGCCATGGACGCCACCGGCCGCCACCGCGCTGGGGCCTCCGGGCGCGGATTTGCTGCCGATTCCGGGCGGAACTTTTCTCATGGGGGATGCCGATGGCGACGACAATGAACGCCCGCGCCAGGTCACGGTGGCGCCGTTCCGCATGATGCGCCACGAGGTGACCAATGGGCAATTCGCCGCCTTTGTCGCCGCAACCGGCCACGTGACCGATCCCGAAAGGCGCGGTGTGGGGTCGGTATGGCTGCGCAAACGTTGGCGCCGCATCGCCGGGGCCGACTGGCGCCATCCGCAAGGGCCGGCGCTATCGCCGTCGGCGGCTTCTTCGATCGAGCATTGGTCTGCTCACCCTGTGGTGCAAGTGTCGGCCCGTGATGGGGCGGAGTTTTGTCGCCATTACGGTCTGCGTCTGCCCAGCGATGAGGAGTGGGAGTTCGCCGCCCGCGGCACGGATGGGCGCCGTTATGTGTGGGGGCCTGAGCCGCCGCCGCCGGGCGATTATTCGCGCGGCAACTTCGGTACCCGCCGCTGCTGTGCGGCAAATGGCGCCGATGGTTATGTGCGCACCGCGCCGGTGGGGCAATACCCGGACGGGGCCTCGCCCTTTGGCCTTCTCGATATGGCCGGGAATGTATGGGAGTGGACGGCGAGTCCGTTTCCGGGAAGACCGGGCTACGTCGCCCTGCGCGGCACTGGTTGGGGGAATTCGCTGTATTGTTGGCGTGCGGCATATCGCCACGCCAATCCCCCCGATATCGGCCTGGATATGGTCGGCTTTCGCTGTGCCGCGTCCGCCCATGGCGACGAGCTCTAACCTTACATTCCCTATCCGGAATCGCCCCGCGACTGTGGTGGCGTGGGGACATCGCGGTCGAGGACAGTCTTGCGGCCATCTTCCGCCGCGTTGCGAATGGCGGCATCGCAGATGGCGCGGACGTGGTCCGATAGGACCGACATGACGCCGTCAGAGGTGTTGAGCCCCGAGCGCGCGCGGATGTATTTTTTGAGTTTCGAGGCCACAATCAAGATCTCGCGTTCGACTTCGTCGGCCGCTTGGGTCGGTTTGGCACTCGTCACAACGATGCGCTGGCGGGGCGTACTTGTTTGCGCGGTGGTTCTATCGGCGGCTACCGAGGTAGCGGCTACCCGTTTGCTGGTCACCGTTGTGGATGTGGCCGGGGTCGCGGCGGCCTGCTGGGTTTCCCGTTGCCATTCGGCCTGGCGCGGGGAGCGCTTCTCCACCGCATAGGCTTCGCGATGGCGCATGATGGGCAAATGGGTATCCCAGCAGTTGACCGAGCAAAACACCATGCCGGTGCGTTTGCGATTGCAGGTCGAAACGCTGCACACCCAATATGTGGTGGCAAAGCCGATGGGCTGTTTGCAACCATTGCAGCGTTTCCAAAACGAATCCTGATTGGCGGTCTCAGCAGATGTCGATGTCACGGAGAGCTCCTAAGCCGATGATCTAGCGAGACGAAACCGGGACGCAGGTTCCCGTTATAGGCGATGGCTATTATGGCTATGTGCGGCCGGTAACCAGCTGCCCCAAATTGCCCCGATGACGATTGGTATGGCCATGGTTGCCATCATCACAGAACGATCCATGGCTTGCAGAATCGCGCAGTGAACCAAAAGATGCCATAGTGCGCCGTACAGTGCACCTCGGGGGCGTGTATGACATAGGTGCCGCACTGGCTGATACGTGTAGTACGACAGCATGAAGGGCCAAAATAGGCATACGGCCCCCATGGTCGAAAACACCAGCCAACCGAAGGCCACGGCCACATCGGCCGTCCACAGGGTGCCGGTGGACAGAAGCAGGTAGAAGCCGAGGCTCATGGCGGCCACGAGCGAGCCGGTGAGTGACCAGACGCTTGCGGCGGCAAAGTCGGCATAGCGCATGATCAGTGCCGGTGGCTGAATACATCGGCGGAGCCAGATGGAGAGCGCTGGGGCAATGCCAGTGGGGATGAGCTGCGCGCGCGGAATGGCCACGGGTTGATCGTAACGCGAAACCGCAATCTTGCTAACCCCTTATTCTAGAACGTGAGTTTAGTAGCGGGGGACGGCGCTATCTACTTCGCTCGACCAGGCGTCGATGCCGCCAGATAGATTGTAGAGTTTGCGGAAACCGCGGTCGCGGAAGTGCTCGGCCGCGGCCAGGCTGCGTTGGCCATGGTGACAGTAGAATGCCACGGCGGTATCGCTGTCGAGATTGCTCAAGTGCTGCATGTAGGCATCGTCGAGTAGACGCGAGCCGGCAATGCTGGCTTTGTCGCGCTCGTCCGGGGTGCGCACGTCGACGAATTCGGCGATCTCGCCGCTGTCGAGTTTGGCTTTGAGTTCGGCCGCTGTGAGCTGCACCACTTCGGGGGGGCGGTTGGGATTGTCGATCTTGAACCCGGCCTCGCCCGCGCTATCGACGTAATCGATGGTGACGCCATCGAGGCGGCGGGCCGACATCGGATCGATCGAAAAGGTGACCCCAGAGGCCTCCACGGTGATGCGCTGGTCAGTGGCCGGGCCCAGGTTCATGGTGTGCTGGAAGGTGGCGTCCACCTCGAGGTGAATGGCGTCGCCCTCGTCGCTCTCGGCGCTCAGGGCCTCTTTGATGGCGGCCGCTGCCGCCGCCGTGACCGTGATGTTTGGCGGGGCCAAGTCTTCGGCACCGAGCATGGTGCGCAGCTCGCCGCTGTCAAACGCCTCTCTGATGATGTCGCAGCCGCCGATGAATTCACCTCGGACATAGAGCTGGGGAATCGTGGGCCATTCGGAGAAATCCTTAATCCCCTGGCGAATATCGGGATCGGCCAGTACATTGAACGTGGTGTACTCGGGGATGAGGGAATTGAGGATTTGAATCACCGTCGCCGAGAATCCGCACTGGGGAAAGTTGCGGTTGCCCTTCATAAATAGGACGACGTCGTCGGATTTGATGATGGATTCGATGCGCTGTTGTACGTCAGGATTGAGACTCATACCGGTTCCTTAAACAAATGAGCGAACAAACTGCCATAGCCGACGGTGAGGCCAAGCCTCTGTCTCTTCGCATTCGCTGCATACAAACCATTGAAGATGTCGATCGCGAGGCCTGGGACGGTCTCGACCAAGGCCCCTCGCCATTCTTGTCTTATGGATTTTTGCGGGCGCTGGAAGTCTCGGGCTCGATTGGTTCGGGGTCGGGGTGGCATCCTTTTTACCTACTCGCCGAGCCCGATTGCGATCCTGAGGACGATGGCGGCACGGACTCGGACCGCACACCCCTCTTAGGAGCAGTGCCGGCATTCGTCAAGTCTCACAGTTACGGCGAGTACATCTTCGACTGGAGCTGGGCCGGGGCCTCGGAGCGCGCTGGTTTAGCCTACTATCCCAAATTGGTGGTCGCGGCCCCCATGACGCCGGCCACCGGCAAGCGCATGCTGCTGTCGCCCGCGCTCGGCAAAGACGACGTAGACAAGGTGCGTGCGGCCCTGGTGTTCGGGCTCAAAGAGCTCGCCGATCAAGCCGACTGTTCGTCGATTCATTGGCTCTTTTGTACGCAGGAGGAGCAGGCGTTTTTGGCCGAGCTCGGCTTTTCCTCGCGCTCTAGTTATCAGTTCCATTGGCACAATCGCTCATATCGAGACTACGACGCGTTCTTGGCCCAACTTTCGTCGCGCAAGCGCAAGCAATTGCGCAAGGAGCGGCGCCGGGCGTTGGAGTCCCTCGACGGGCCGGTGTCATTTCGCTGCGGCGGCGAGCTGGCCAAAGAGGAGTTGGCGGCCATGGACCGCTACTATCGCTCGACCGTCTATGCCCACGGCGGTATGGATTATCTGCGGCCGGGGTTTTTTCGCGAAGTGGCGCGCGAGATGCCCGAGGTGGTGCAATTTGCCCATGCCCGCAAGGGAAACCGGCTCGTCGCCGGGGCGCTGTTTTTTCAGACCGAAAAGGGGCTCTACGGCCGCTACTGGGGCTGCGATGATGAGATCGAGTTCCTCCACTTTGAGACCGCCTACTACGCCGGCATTGAGCGCTGTATCGCCCACGGGATCCCGCTGTTTGAAGCTGGGGCCCAAGGGGAGCACAAGCTCTTGCGCGGATTTCTGCCGTCGCCCACGTACAGCAGTCATTGGATGCGCCATCCGGAACTGCATCGGGCCGTGGGCGAGTTTGTCAAGCAGGAGGTGAGGACGGTGCGCCAGCGCATGGCCTGGCTGACCGAACAGGGGCCGTACAAATGCGAGGAGTAAATGGCGCGCCGTTCCGTCGCGACATTGGACGGCGGAACGTGGCAAGCTACGGCCATGGCTGACCGAGATAGTCGCTCTGGTAAGAGTTATCTGACTGAAGAGATTTCGTCATACGCATCCCAGGTCCACGCAAGCCACGATGCCGCCGCTGAGCAGGCGTTTGCGGCACCGACCTCCCACGGCATGCCGGCCATTATGTTGGGGCCGCTGGAGGCCAAATTCCTGACCGTGTGTATGCATATGATCGGGGCTGAGAAGGTGGTAGAGGTGGGGACCTTGGCCGGTTATTCGGCGATTATGCTGGCCCGGGGCATGGCGCCGAGTGGCAAGGTTTGGACGGTGGCATTCGATCCCACTCACGCCGAGATCGCGCGCAGCAATATTGCCGCTGCCGGGTATGGCGATCGGATCGAAGTGCTCGTCGGTCCGGCACTGGAGGTGCTGCCGACGCTGGAGGCCCACGGTCCGTTTGATGCGGTGTTCATCGACGCCGATAAGGAGAACTATCCCGGCTACGGCGATTGGTCTACGGCCAATCTGCGCTCTGGAGGCCTTTTGCTGGCCGACAACGCCTTTGTCTTTGGCGGACTCATGAGTGATACCGCCGCCGGGCAGAACATGCGGCGTTTCCACGAGAACACCGCCGCGCACTATCATTCGACGTGCGTGCCCACCCCCGACGGCATGGTGATGGCGGTGAAGAAGTAATGAATCGACCTCGCGCTACAATCAGACCATGAAGCGCTTATGGGCATTGACTGCGGCAGCGATGATCTCGCTGCTACTACCGGGTATTTCCCACGGTGATATTTTCCGTCTGCGCGCCGAGGTGCACGGCGGCGTCGGCGGTGGCGAGGGCTTGGGGGGGGAGCAAAAAGACGACGCCTTTCACGCTGGTGCCGGCGGCATTCTCTACGGCGCCATCGTCGGCGGCGAGGTGCTGTTTATCGACGTGTGGGTCGAGCATCATCAACACCTCAGCGATGATGGCCTCACTGGCACGTGGACCCAATTCATGCTCGGCTTCGATACCGAGATCGACCTGAGCAAGCCGGTCGACGGCCAATTGCACAGCGACAGCTACGTCGAGCTGGGCGTGGGCGTCGGTTACGGGCTGGGGACTGGCCAGCAGGTGATGCCACCGCTCGACAACAGCGAGATCACCGATAAGGGCTTTGTGGCCCAAGCGACGTTTGGCCTGGGGTACCGCATCACCAGTGTACTATCGATTGGGCTCGTTATCCCGATTCAGGGCGCGTACCTATTCAAGAGCGGGCCGGGGCTGGCGGCCAATGACCGCGACAACCAATATTCCAGCATCCAGGGGGCCGCGCTGCTCGTCACCCGCCTGGAAGTAGGCATCCGCTGATTTAAATCTTTTGGCCTTGGGCGCGCATGTCTTTGATAACGGCGCCGAGGCCGCGCTTGTCGATGATGCGCATGCCGCGGGCGCTCACCCGCAGTTTCACCCAACGCGATTCCTCTTCGAACCAAAATCGCTTGGTGTGCAGATTGACCTCCAATCGCTTCTTGGTCTTGCGATTGGAGTGACTGACTTTATTGCCCACGAGGGCCTTTTTCCCTGTGACTTGACAGATGCGAGACATGGCAGACCTCTAGATCTTGGATTCTTTGAATTCAACGTGTTTGCGCACAACGGGGTCGTATTTCTTGAAGACCAGCTTGTCGGGTGTGCGCTTGCGGTTCTTGGAGGTGGTGTAGAAGTAACCGGTCCCGGCGGTGGACACCAGCCGAATCAATTCGCGACCTACTTTGCTTTTCTTGGCCATAATCGTCTCGTAGTAGCGGCAATCGGTGCGGGTCTGAGCCCGCTATAATCGACACACAAGCTGTCCTCAGTTGCCGAACAGCAGTTGCGATGGCCCACTAACGGGCTGGCGCGGTAGCATGCTCGGTGTACCGGATGGACAGGGGCGGGGAATATACACAGCCGGCTCAACAGGATCAACCCCGGAAGTGGACGGGCTTCGGTCCTCGGGTTAGGAGTCGGTTTGCTGGGGTCCGGCATCGACGGTGGGGATGCCGGGGATCGTGGTCTCGCGGCGAGTGCGGCGCTCGGTGACCCGCATGGCGACAATGGTCATATCGTCGGCCTGACTGGCGCTGCCCACGTGGCTGTCCACGTCTTGCAGGATCGCCTGTACCAAATCCTGGGCGCCGCCGCGGGCCGTGCGGATGCGGCGTAAGAGGCGTTTGTCACCGTACTGATTGCCGCGGGGGTCGGTGGCTTCGACGATGCCGTCTGAGACGATGAGCAATAGATCGCCGGGGAAGAGCTGGACCCGGGCCTCGCCGACTTCGAGGTCGGGCAAAATGCCGATCGGAGGGATGTGGGCCCGCTCGGTCTTGAGTTCGAATACGTGCTCACCGCGCCTGAGGAGGGGCACGCAATGGCCGGCGTTGGTAAATAGAAGGTTGCGGGTGGACAGTTCGAAAACCGCGTAGACCAGGGTGGCGAACATGCCGTCGTCGCCGAGCTTGACCATCTCCTGATTGACCCGCTTGAGCAGGCGTTCCGGGGTGCGGGCAATGCCGGCGCGACCGCGCAATTCGCTGGTGAGTCGGGCCATGTATAGCGCTGCGCTGATGGCTTTGCCGGCCACATCTCCAGCGATAATGGCCAGGTGCTCGCTGTCGTGCCAAATGAAGTCGTAAAAGTCGCCGCCGATTTGGTAGGCGGGCTCGTAGTGGATGGCAAATTCGAGGCCGATGACCTTGGGTGGGTCGCGCATCAGCGAGCGCTGGATCTGCCGCGCCACCCGGAGATCGCGCTCGAAGCGCTGGCGCGATAGCAGCTGGGCGTGCATGCGCGCGGTGTAAATCGCCAGGCCGGTATGGGCGGCGATGCTGGTGAGCAGATCGAGATCTTCCTGGCGAAAGGCGTTGCTACGGCACTCGACGTACATGACGCCGTAGTGGGCGTTGCGCGCCTGGATGGGGGCGCCCATGCGGGTGCCGCGGGCCTCGGGGGCGGTGGTAGCGTCGAGATCGCCGCCACCCGCGCTGGTGCCGGCGCGATCGCCGCGTTCGCTGAGGAGGACGCCGCGGCGGTCGTGCACGACGTGGTTGATAATGGTGCCTGGCACCTGGAGGTTGAGGTCGGCTTGCGAGCCGCCGCCCATGGGATGGGGGCCAAAATGGGGATCCTGGCGGATTTTATGACATTTGACCCGCAACTCCTTGGTTCGCGCATCTTCGACGAGGACGCCGACCGACGTGGCCTGGGGAAAGACCTCAAGCAGCTGGGCGACCACCGATTCGAGCAGTTGCTCGTCGTCGGCGATGTTGGATGCCAGCTCTAAGATCGCTTGCACGGCGTTGAGCTTGCGCAAAAGCAGCCGCCAATCGGTACCCGTTCCCGGGGCGGTGCGCACCCCTTGTCCCCACAAGCTGGCGGAGGGATCGGCGGCATCGCCACTGCTGACAAATACCGCGGGATTTTTCACATCGACGATGGTGACGTGGGAATCGAAATCGGACACCCCACGTTGGACTTTGGGCAGCTCGACCTGAATGGTGTTGTTGGCGACCTTGATCTCGTCGGCGTGCTTGAGGGCTACTGCGGCCTGGATGCGTTCGTCGTTGACGTATGTCCCATTGTTGGAACCGAGATCTTCGATGACCCAGCGATTGCCTTCCTGGTGAATGCGGGCGTGTTGCCGAGACACGCGCATATCGGGGAGAAAGATCTGACAGTCCGAGCGCCGGCCCAGGATGTAGTCGCCTTTGTCATGAAGGCGGTAGCGCCGTCCGGCATTGGGGCCGGCGAGGAAGACCAGCGATGCAACCTGATTTTCCGAGGATTCCATGTACGCACGAGCGGCCGCAGTGCGCCGACGCTCCAGGGATAAAGTCTCTAGATCATAGCTTCACACTGACGCAATTGTATAGCAAAGCTACAGACTTTTGTTGAGGCCGCCGCCTTTCACCGGCAGCTGGTGGACCTGGTTGAGCGGACGCGGCGCGCAGTCGATGACGCGTTGTCCTGGTCCTCTCGCTCCGAAGTCGGTCAGGGGATCGCACGGCGGCCTTGACGACGATTCGGTGGGGCAGTACCTCTGGCATTCTCTATGCGAGCTCTAGGCGATTTTATTGATGGCGCATTTGTCGAACCGGAGGGCGAGCCCCTTGTATCCCGCAATCCGGCCCGCGAAAGCGCAGTGGTATTTGAGACTCAGTGGACGGCCTCCCGGATCGATATGGCCTGCACGGCCGCGGCCCAAGCCAGTCGCAGTTGGTCGAAACTGAGTCGAGGCCAGCGCTGGGAGGCGTTGGTGGGGTTTCGCGAGGCCCTGCGCGCCCGCGCAAGGGAGATCGCGGACGCCATTATGCAGGAGACCGGCAAGTTGGCTTCGGAGGCCCGCGGCGAGGTTACATCGCTGTTGAACCGGTTTGAGATGGTCCGGGCTCGTGCCGAGGAAGATATGGCCGAGGGCACCCTCGCCGGTCATCCCAGCGAGGCGCTGCGCCTGCAGCCCCTCGGTGTTGTCGGCGTTATCGGGCCGTTTAACTATCCGCTACATCTGTGCCACGCCCATGTCATTCCGGCCCTCCTTATGGGCAATGCGGTGGTGATGAAGCCGAGCGATGTGGCGCCATTGGCGGCGCAGTGTTACGCCGCGGCTGCCCGCGATAGCGGTTTGCCGGCCGGGGTGCTCAACGTGGTCCAAGGCGCGGGGACCGCAGGGGCGCGGCTGGTGGCCAATGCCGCGGTGCGCGGTATCTGTTTTACCGGCTCGTATCGCGCTGGTCGGGCAATCTTGGCCCAGGCCCTCGATCGGCCCGAGTTGTTGGTGGCGCTGGAAATGGGCGGCAAAAATACGGCCATCGTGCTGTCGGACGCCAGCATTCGCCAGGCTGCGCACGAGATTGTCGTCGGCGGCTATCTCACGACCGGGCAGCGGTGTACGGCGACGGATCGGGTGCTGGTCGAGCGCTCGTGCGCCGATGCGCTCATGGACGCTGTACGCACCTTGGTCGCGAGTCTGCGCTTTGGCGATCCGGAGGATGGCGCCAGCTTTGCTGGACCGCTGAGCACGGAAGGCGGGCGCGAGCGATTTGAGGCCGCCATCCGAGCGGCCCGCGATGGTGGCGCCGAGGCCGTGGTTGCCGGTGGTCGGCAGCCGGGGGGGCTGTTTTTGGCCGCGTCCCTGCACAAGCTCCCGGACGGCGTGCACGACATTGTTGGCTACACCGATACCGAGCTCTTTGGGCCCGATGTCGGCGTGGAGATCATCGAGGATCGCGAGGAGGCGGTCCAGGTGCTCGGCGCCAGTCCATATGGGTTTGCCAATTCGGTCTTCAGCGCCTCAGAAGAGCATTTTGAATACATTTATCGCCATACCCACGCCGGGATTTTGAACCGCAACCGCAGCACCAATTTGGCCAGTCCTCGGCTTCCTTTTGGCGGCGCTGGTCGCAGTGGCAACTATCGGCCAGCTGGGGCCTACGCGCTGCGCAACGTGGTTCTGCCCATGGCGGTGCAGCAGAATCCCCTCGACGCCATGGTCGTTCACAAGGCGTTAGAGCGCCATCTGCCGGCGCCCGATCTCGACGCCCTGGCAGCCCGGCAACAGGCGGACGAGGCTCGGGAGGCCGGCCGGCGCCTTATCGACGAGCCGCGGCCCATGGGGCCGCGTGCGCCCATGGATGGGCGTATGCCGCAATCGGATGCATGGCTGGAACGACTGTATGCGGGTGGCCGGGTGGTGCGCGAAAAGAAGCCCGCGGTCTTCGATCACCTGCGTTCGGCCGGGCCCTGGTTTGTGTCGATCGACGACGAGCCCCTGTCGGTCCTCGACGGCATGAGCCAGACGGCGACCCTGAGCATGGGGTTTGCTGCCGATTCGATCGTGAGCGCCTATATCGAAGGCCAGTTCGGCGAGACCCTGCAGACCAACCGGGATACCGGCTTTATCGAGTGCGCCAGTGCGGTAGCGATGGCGGATACCCTGCGCGCGCTGGTGCCGGGGCTGCCCGAGGTCGCCTATGCCAATAGCGGCGCCGAGGCCAACGAAAAGGCATTGGCCCTGTGTCACTTGGACAGCGCTCAACGTCGTACGCAGGCGCAGGACCAGGACCAGGACCAAATCCAGGCCAATCGGGTATTGGCGTTTGAGGGCAGTTTTCACGGCCGGACTTTGCTGGCGCTGCATGCGACGTATAATCCGGCCAAACGAGGCCCATTCGAGGTGCCGGGGTATGAGGCGACGTTTGCTCCGTTTCCGCTGTGGTCTGCGCCCAACGAGAGCGAGCCCGCGGCCCCGGAGGGCTTTTACGCCGCGATGCTGCACGGCGATGGCAATACCCTGGGCGAGCATTTGCTTGAGCGCTTTGTCGATGGCCGTCGCGATGGGCTTCTCGAGGCCGAGGTGCGTTCGCTCACGGCAGTGCATGAGGCGCTGTCCACGGGCGCTTACTTTGCCTGCATTATCGAGCCCATGCAGTGTGAGGGCGGCGATCGCTACGCCACCGCGCGATTTTTTCGCGCGCTTCGGCTGCTCACCCGCCGCCATGGCGTGAATTTGATTTTCGACGAGGTGCAGACCGGATTTGGCTTGGGGGGGCCATTTGCCTGGCATGCGTCCTTTGATCTCATCGACGGTCGCGGACAGCGCGATTATCCCGATGCGGTGACGTTTGCTAAGCGGGCCCAACTCGGTGTGGTGATGAGTCGCTTTGTCGATCCAGAGCCGACGGCGACGCAGACGGCGTCGCTCGTGCGCGGGCGGTTGCACGCCGAATCGTCGGCGCCCGCTGGCGAGGCATCGGCGACTGCGCGGTTCGATGGGGGCGCGATTCGCGGCGGCAATGAGGATGCGGCCCGGGTGGAAGCCGCGGTGGCGCCGCGCCTTGCCGCGCTCGCGCAGGCATACCCGCATCTCATGAGCGCGCCCCGCTATCGCGGCTATGCGTTGGCGTTTGACCTGCCAACGCCGGCCTATCTCGCGGCCTATTTGGGCCAGCGGTTTTGGCGCGGCGCCATCGTCTATGGCGCCGGCAGTCGCACGGTGCGCTACCGGCTATCGCAGTCCTATGGTAGTCGCGAAATCGAGATGTTATTCACGACCATGCGCCGCTCGCTGTCGTGGCTGGACGCCCATCCCGGGGCCACGCCGCCGGCTTGGGAGAATCAGCGGATGTCGCTGTCGCCGCCGTCACCGTTGTCTGGGTCGTCTGGGTCGTCTGGGTTGTCGGCGGCATCGGCGACATTGGCGACATCGGCGGCCGACGAAGGCGCTGGCGGGCTCCGGTTTCGCATTCGCTCGCCGCGTGAGGGCGAGGCGCCGAGTCTGCTGTTGGCGATGCTGGAACTGGAGCGCTCGATCTATGAGCCGGCGCGGCGTGGCTCGGTGGAGGAGCTGCAGATGGCGCTCGATGACCCAGATGGAATCACGTTGATCGCAGAGGTGCGTGGGCCGGGCTCAGACAGCGAGGCTGCGGGCGGGAGCGGCGATGGCGGCGATGGCGCGCAGGCGGACGGCGGGTGGCAGCTGGCTGGCTTTGCGTTGGCCGTGCCGCTCGAGCGGGTGGCAGAAGTGGACGGGCCGGCGCAGGACACCATGTTGGGCAAGCGCAATACCCTCTATGCGCTGTCGACGACGGTCGACGCCAGCGTGCGCGGGCACGGTATTGGTCGCGCGCTAAAAGTGGAGCAATTGCGCCGGGCCAGTGAGCAAAAAGACGGGCAGGGGGCGCTGCGCTATCGCTATTTGAGCGGTCGCAACCGCATCGGCCATACCGCGCAAATGGACCATCTCAATCGGGCGTACGGGGCCCATGTGGTGGCGCTCTTGCACGGGCAATACGGCGATCCCGAGGGTTGCGCCAACTACTACCGCATTCCCCTGGGATCGCTGGCGCCCATGCCGGCGGATGAGGCGCGGGCGACCGAGGTGCCCGCCGATGGTCCCCTGGATGGCTCCGGCGGCATTGCGCGGCCATTTGCCGATCCGCCGCCGAGCCTGCGCGCCGCCGAGGACGATGGCTTACTCTATGGGCCGGCGGTCAATAAGATCACGATTATGAACTTTGCCACGCCGGCTACGGTGCGGGCATTGGAGTGGGTGAGCAGTCTGATGCCGCAGTTGCCCCGCCTGTACCTCACGTCCTCGCGCGATGAGTGTATTGATAAAGCACTGCGCATCATGCGCTGGCATCGCAAACAGAGTTGCGTCGCGATCGGCATGGATGGCGGGTATGTCGGCCACACCACGGCCGCGGCCCGTTCGCTCAGCGATCCTGGGGTGCACCGGCAGGGCGCGCCGTACTTTGCGTGGCCGCGGGTGCCGCACCCGGCTGTAGTCGGGGTCGAGGCGACATGTGCCGCGGTGCGGCACGCCATCGAAGAGGCCGGCGGTGGTGAGCGTGTGTTCGCCCTGGTTTTCGAATGGCTACAGGAGCGCACGGGTCATGTGATTCCGCAAGAATTTTGGTCCGCCATCGACGATGTTCGCCAGGCGTACGATGTGCCGCTGATGTTGCTGGAGACGGCCACGGCCAGCTACCGCAGCGGCCGGGGTGCATTCGCGTGCGAACACTTGTTGGCAAAGCCCGACATTATCGGCTGGTGGAGTGGGGCACAAACCGGTTATCTTCATGTATCGGACCGCTATGCAGTATCAAAACCGCTCACGATGGTATCTACTTGGGATGGCGACGAGCTCAGTCTCGTCCGGCAGCACCATCATTTGCGCGCGGCGCGCAACATGGAGTTGCAGGCCGCGATTGTCGCTTTGGACGAGGTCGCGGACGCGCTGGGACGGGCCGCTCTTCCCATGCGCGGCTTGGGGCTGTATCGGGTGATCGATGCTGGACAGCGCGCAACCGAAGTCGTCGATGCCGCACTGGCGCATGGTTTGCGGCTACGTGCGTTTGCCAATGGCGCTTTGGCGGTTGCGCCGGCCTTGGATCGCGCTATTGAAACCGCACATGCCCTGAAGAAGGTGGCGGCCATGTTGACAGGCGATTGACCGGCGATTGATAGAGAGACCGATGTCTGCATCCACGTATCCATTTTTTTTCACCTGGAATAGACAGAGTGCCGCCCAGCCCATGGCGCTGACGGGCGGTCAGGGCGCGTATTTTGAGACCGCGGATGAGGACGGGGCACGGACCCGATGGTTGGATTTGGGCAGTTTTTCCTATCAGGCGAATCTCGGACACGGTCATCCGCGCATGGTCGAGGCCCTGCAGAAGCAGGCGGCCGCATTGGGACTGGCCATGCCGGATGCCATCTTTCCGGCCAAGACCGCTCTGGCTGAGCGCTTGCTCGCCTTGGCCCCCGAGGGCTTCTCGCGGGTCTTCTTTACCCTGGGCGGTGCCGAAGCCGTTGAAAATGCCATAAAAATCGCTCGCTCCTACACCGGGCGCTACAAGCTCATCAGCCGCTATCGCTCGTATCATGGCGCCACCATGGGGGCACTATCGCTGTCGGGGGATTGGCGTCGTCCGCTACTGGAACCGGGTTTGCCGGGGGTGGTGCGGGCGTTGGATTGCTACTGCGAGCGCTGTCCCTTTGGCAAGGAACTGGCAAGCTGCGGGCGCGAATGTGCCCACCACATCGGTCAACTCATGATGCTCGAAGGGGCGGAGTCCGTGGCTGCCGTGGTGCTGGAACCAGTGGTGGGCGCCAACGGGGTCCTGGTTCCTCCTGTGGAATACTGGCCGCTGGTGCGAGAAGCCTGCGATCGTCATGGCGCGTTACTCATCGCGGACGAAGTGCTGACCGGCTTTGGCCGCACCGGCCGATACTTCGGCTTTGAGCACTTTGACGTCGTTCCGGACATGATCTGCGTGGCAAAGGGACTCACGGGCGGCTATGCCCCGCTCGGGGCTGTATTGGTGCACGAGCGGGTGGCCGAGCACTTTGACGAGAATGTGCTGGCTTGTGGCCTCACCAACTATGCCCATCCACTCGGCTGCGCGGCCGGACTTGAGGCCCTGCACATTTACGAAGACGAACATTTGGTGGAGCGCTCGGCCGCGCTTGGCCAGGTGCTGCTCGAGCGCTTGCGACAATTCGCGGCAGACGATGCGGTGAAGGCCGCCGAGCCCATGGTGCGAGGGCTCGGGTTGTTGGCGGCGGTGGAATTGTCGCTATCAGCGCCGGACTGGCGCGAGTTGGCGCGTGTGTTGCGAGAAAAGAGTGTGTATGTACACTTATACCCACAGCGGGGGTTAATTGTATTTGCTCCCCCTCTCTGTATTGAAGAAGATGCTCTGGTTGGCGGCGTCGATACCGTATGTGCCGTTTTGCGAGAGCTCATATGTGCCGCTACGGCAGTGGATAGCTAAGAGGCCCAGGAAAACGCCATGAATCGTCCCACTCATTCACCTCGCGCCGGTCGCCAAAGAAATAAAGTCCACAGCGACGCTGGCGCCTGTCTGTCCGATCTCACCGATGGTGCCCGCATCATGGTCGGCGGCTTTGGCTTATGCGGCAATCCCGAGAGCCTGATCCAGGCCGTCGTCGCCAGCGGAGTCAAGGATCTGACGCTGATCAGCAACAATGCCGGCAACCTGGGCAAGGGCTTAGCGACCTGGCTGCACGCCGGTATTGTGAAAAAGATCGTCTGTACCTACGTGGGCACCAACGACGATTTGCATCGCATGATGGCGACGGGAGAAGTAGAAGTCGAAATCAATCCGCAGGGGACTTTTGTGGAGCGCATGCGCGCCGCGGGGGCGGGGATTCCCGGCTTTTATACCCCGACAGGGGTCAACACCGTGGTCGCCGAGGGGAAAGAGGTGCGCGAATTCGATGGCAAGCCATACATACTCGAACGGGCATTGACTGCCGATTTTGCCCTGATTCGGGCCAAGCGCGGCGACCGCTTCGGCAATTTGCGATTTTGGCGCACTGCGCGCAACTTTTCTCCCATTATGGCCATGGCGGCGACCACGTCGATTGTGGAAGTCGACGAACTCGTCGAAGTGGGGGATATGGATCCAGACGATGTCCATTTGCCGGGGCTGTTTGTCCACCGCATCGTCGAGGTAAGGGAGCAT
>JAAUYH010034686.1_pt1 | contig 16760 bp, 18 predicted proteins | sample 7278061 | NCBI WGS metagenome assembly JAAUYH01 (sample SAMN14350203, study PRJNA611818) | marine sediment metagenome | isolation source: surface marine sediment (0.6m) | place: French Polynesia: Moorea | collected 2018-08 | reverse complement strand
TGTCCGACCTTGTAGCAAGTGGCGTTTGAGTAAGCGAAACCCAACACTTAGTAGGTTTTGTTGGGTTTCACTATCGTTCTACCCAACCTACAAAGTCTACAGAGCGATCGCTAAAGAGTGAAATCGATTAATCTGCTAAATGGTTTGTATAAAACTCGTATCTAGCAGCAAGTTGTTGAGCATTGAGTTTTTGAGTCCAGTATTCTACCAAAGCATGACCAAATGCCCAGGCAGTGCGTTCAGGTGCTCGATCATTTTCTAATAACAAACCCCAAATCGACAAGAAATCAAAATTACTAAAATTCTGGTCTTCACTTAAAAGTACAAACAGGTCATATGCCATTTGTAGCTTGCCAATTACCACTGGCAATTGTTCTACAGGAATCTGTTCGGCTAATAAATATGCCAAATTAGCATTGCCTGTAGTAATAGTGGAAACAAATTGAAGCACAGGACTTTTGAGCAATGAGGTTAACCCTTGGGTAGTTGCCATCTGGCGACTGTAGCGATCGATGATTTTAGCAGCTGCGGTGCTACGGGCATCCAAATCCCTGAAAAAACGGGCAAGACGTAATTGTTTAGCAGGGGCGATCGCTTCTAGGAGAGCAATAGATAGAGGTTTTATACCCCAAGCCTTACGGTTGCTTGTCCCATCTTCAGTCACCAGGGGCAAAATAGGCTCACAGAGATCTCCTAATAATTCAATTCTATATTCCGTAGCCTCACGAATCGATTTTTCCTTGGGTCGATCTCCTGTTTGCCAATCATAGGGAGGATTCCATTCTCGAATTGGACGCAGACGGTCTACTTGGGTGACAATGGCGATCGCTTTTAAGTCAGGTAGTTCTTGTTTAATAGTTTGTAGAAAATCTAGATCCATTTGCAGTGCAGGATCTAGGGCTGGGGTAACTAATAGTAACAGATCCGCAGTAGCAGCAGAGTTTAAAACTTGCTCCCGCAACTCGGGACGATTTACCTGTTCGTAACCAGGAGTATCCCAGAGATTGAGCATTGATTCAGTATTGGTTTGCCACTGATAAGTTTGAATTCGATCTGTGCTGGGTAATACGTCCACTACGGCTTTTTCTGCCTGAAACAGAGTATTAATCAAACTACTTTTACCCGCCCCTGTACGCCCCACTAAAATAATGCTGACAGGCTTTTGCTCTACCTTCTCCACAGGTTCAGCCTGGGCGATTATTTCTTTGAGGGTTTGGGTTTTAACTTCAGGTATGACAGAGGCAGGAGCAACATCAGGCAAGGTGATAGTTTCACTACCATATAAAGCGATCGCCTGTTGGGATAAATTTTTTAAAGCTGTTTCCCTAATTATTTGGGCAAGATTGAACAATAATTCTTGATTAGCCTGAGCATTATATTTTTTACTGACTTGTTTAGCAGCAGCAGCAGCAGGATTTAACAACCATTGTGACCAATTAATTAGCTTACCTAATTTCCGAGCTGATGGTTCTAGTTGACGATACATTTCATAGGCTTCATAGGCTTGCCCAATGGAAACTCGCTCCAATACAGGAGTTAATTTTTGCATCAAACGGTCTGTATCGTCTATTGTCCCCCTAATTAAGCCATATGCCTGGGGAATATAAATATTTAACAGTGGGCGTTTAACTTCGGGATGATAAGTATGAGCTACCGTACTGATTAATTCTTGACAGCGTTGCCCAAAAGTTTGCCAGTCTTCCCAGATGGGGGGATCGTTTCTCGTGGCGGCAATAATTTCTTGGAGAGATGTTTGCAGCGACTGCATTCTAGCATCATCAACCGCTATTTGCTCTATATTATCAGCTGCTTTCAATTCCTCATTTACTTCGTCTAATACCGCTGCCAAATCAGCGATCGCTGGACGAGTCCATTTAACCAACAGCCATCGCCAAAGGGCAAACACCAGAATTACAATTCCCCAAAGCCAATTAACACCCCAGTCGTGAATTTGTGTACCTGCGGCTATGAGTAAAAAAATAACGATAATTGCCATGGGCAATGCCAAGACGATCAATTGCCAAGATTTTAAGCTCACCATTGTTTTTCTCGCTCGCTCTGGTTGCTTGCTGACATTCTCCCACGCTGATTGCTTTCGGCTCTACTGAGCAAGAGAACAAACTACATTTTCGAGGGTGTATCCAATCTTTGACTTCTTTCTCGGTTAAAACACGAGAGATTCTAAGGGGATGTTCCAAATCGGTCTAAAGACACGATTCTCGACTTTTCACACGCTTGCTGTCACCGACAATCAATCGGTGGTGGCAGATCATTACCACCTACACGCTTTGACATATGTTCGATAAGCGAAAGCTTGTTGGATAAGTTTGGTGGTTGAGTTGGGAACCCCGCTCTGTATTGCGTAGCAATCAGAGTCGGGAGGATGTCAGCCCATGCTTAGTTTAGACTCAAAGTGGAATCTTTTTCAAACAGGGGTGACAATAAAGCAGTTATACGATCGCGATTTTAATCTTTGGCTGAAACAGATGGCAATTGAGAGCAGAGCGAATTCATCTAGCCGCAAAATTGGCTTAACCGGGGGGATTGCCACGGGCAAGACTACAGTGTCAAATTATTTGGCAGCCAAATATAATTTAGCGATCCTCGATGCAGATATCTATGCCAGAGAAGCCGTGGCAATTGGTTCGCCTATTTTAAATAGTATTTTTAAACGTTACGGTACTTGCCTGAAATTGCCCGATGGCAGCCTCGATCGCTCTGCTTTAGGAGATATTATCTTTCACAATCCCTCGGAAAAACAGTGGCTAGAAAGCCAAATTCACCCTTACGTGCGCGATCGTTTTCATCTTGCTCTCCAACAACAAAAATATACTACAATAGTATTGTCTATTCCTTTACTGTTTGAAGCTCATCTAACGGATTTGGTAACGGAAATCTGGGTGGTGGCTTGCGATCGCCAGCAGCAGCTAGCTAGATTACAACAGCGGGATCGTTTAACACTAGCTCAAGCTCAAGCTCGCATTGATAGTCAACTTCCCCTGTCTGTCAAAATAGCCCAAGCCGATGTAGTGTTAAATAACGATAGCGATCTCCAAACTTTGTTTACCCAAATAGATCGAGCTTTTCTCACCCCCAAGATATGAAATCTAAACTTAACAAGAGTTAATCACTCAAATTGGTCACGATAACCTACTTTTAAATAAACTGTAACATTTGTTACAGAAATATGGGCTAATATAGATAAGGGCAGTAAAAACAAATCATCGAAGTTACTGCTGATTGGTTGTTAATTAACCCTGTGTCTGGCAAACAAAACCCAGGTGTTGGTTAAGGGAAAACCAGCCCAAGTTATCGTAGTTCAGAGAGTAAATGATATGAGATTACAATTTAGAGGCAAAATTTACGAAAAACCTCAAAGTGATTGGAATGTAATTGAAGACAAGGTTGGCGGTGTATATCGCGGTAAACCCTGGAAAGTACACCGTCTTCAAGAAAAACATCGCACTCGTCACGAGCATTCTGAGTTAATCTATCGTGGTGTCCACTATCAAAAAGATTAAGCAGCAAAAAATAGCTCATAGCATAACATTTATTATTTGCTCTTAATTTCAAATCGTATTACTTATTTAGGGACACAATCAATTGTGTCCCAATTATCTAAAGAGTGATAGAAAACTGAAGACAAAATAGACTTTTCAGGTAAAAATAGATTAATTTAACTAATATAAGCACAATAACTATTAAAATAACTATGAAAAATACTAATTATTCAGCATACAAACCCAAAGCATCTATTTTAGAAATTAGAGAATCAGACCTCTTAAATCGCAATCGCCGCAAAAATTACAAATATTTTTATCCCCGCCATATTGTCCAATTAGAATCTCCATCCCACCAAGGATATGGCAATGGCTTTAATAATCTATATTCCTTACCTACCAGTTGTGCGCTGAATACAGTTAAGAAAACTCAAACAGCGAATATGGCGGTAGAAATTTTAAAATATCAATTAAGCGATCGCGCCGCAAAACAGGCACATTTCAACAGTGTTCGCCGTAGCTTAGAACGTCGCTTAAAAGCGGCGAAAAGCAATGGTAACGAACACTTAATCAATCTGTTAAAAAAAGAATATCTAGATTTGCAATTAACTTAGGTTTTGACACTTTCACCTGTTCCCTAATCCCCAGCCATCAATACCCAATTAGGATTACAATTTGTAGATAATAGTAAAAATCAAATTTAGTATTTTCTCGCAATGACTCAAGCAATTGTTAAATTTTCTTCGGAAGACTGTGGCGTTTGTCATAAAATGTCCTTTTACGATCGAAAAGTAGCCCAAGAACTAAATTTAGACTTTATTGATGTCAAGATGCAGGATACGGCAACTTATCGCAAGTATCGCAAAATTCTCATGACTCAATATCCTAACAAAGAAGACATGGGATGGCCGACTTATATTGTTTGTGATTCTCCAGAAAGCGATTTTACTATTATTGGTGAAGTTAAAGGTGGTCATCCCAAGGGAGAATTTCGCAGCCGCCTGCAAGACATTTTGAATGGTCAAACTGCTGCCTAAACTCGGGTAAATGGTGGGAAATTTGGGGAAGAGAAAATTGTTGTCAATGAATTTGCAGATTATGAAAACTGTATTGATCGGGCTGATCCAAGGCTATCGACGTTTTATTTCCCCCTTATTTCCTCCCACCTGCCGTTTTCAACCAACCTGTTCCCAATACGCTTTAGAAGCCATTGACTGCTTTGGTGTGTTAAAAGGCAGTTGGTTGGCAACCAAGAGAATATTACGCTGTCATCCTTGGCATCCTGGCGGTTACGATCCCGTTCCCAGTTTAGATCGGGACAAATCTATAAAATAAAAAATTAAATAATCATAATTTATCTAGGAGTTTTAATGTGATCAGTCCCCAGCAAGTTGAAACCATGATTCAAACTAAACTACCTAACGCTCAAGTCAAGGTAGTAGGAGATGGCGAACACTTTGAAGCCATAGTTGTCTCTGCTGATTTTGCAGGTAAAACTAAAGTAAAACAACATCAGATGGTATATGCCACACTGCAAGCAGAAATGGCATCAGAAGCAATTCATGCCCTATCTCTAAAAACCTATACCCCAGAAACTTGGCAAGCTATGGGACAAAATGTCTAATATTTAATCAAGATTGATAGGATAAAACTAATCGCTCTTGAAAAATCTTTTTTCTTTGGTTGGCGTAAATTATAAAGTTAGGTATTTGACTGATGACACCTGAATTAAAAGCAAAAATTGATAAATTAGTCACCGATAATAAAATTATGGTGTTTATGAAGGGATCTAAACTGATGCCCCAATGTGGCTTTTCTAATAATGTAGTGCAGATCCTCAACAGTTTAGGCGTTCCCTATGAAACCCTAGATATTTTGGCGGATAATGAAATGCGCCAAGGAATTAAAGAATATTCTAATTGGCCTACAATACCCCAAATATATATTAATGGAGAATTTGTTGGCGGTTCTGACATTGCGATCGAGCTATATCAAAGTGGCGAACTACAACAAATGGTCGAAGTAGCCCTAGCTTCTTAAGAAGACATTTAATTAGCTCTGAGCAATTAGATTAAATTAGAATACCTAAAAGCTCAGAGCCTTGCTTAATAGTAATCAGTTTCTGTCTGAGTTTGGGGTGTAGACAACTCAAAATTAGACGGATCTCTTAAAAAGCGTAATGCTTGCTCTTCGAGACGATGAATTAGATAAGGTTCGATCGCCTCAGTATAACGTAAACAAGCAATATATCCGTCCATATATAATTTTATTTCTTCAAAACTGTAGCGTCTTTGCCACAGACTGACCATAGCATCAGTAACTCTCTGATAATGGCGAATTGATTGGCTATCTTGAAGGATCATAATTCTAAATTGAATATGTGTTTAATAAGTCAAGTAAAGGGTGCTTGTTCTTAATTAAGCTACCCATTTCAGTCACCAAAAAAGATTGGAACTGCTAGAAAATGTGTTAAGTTTTTTGATTTATTTTCATTTTATCGCTTTAGGCTCTAATAATTACATTGACTATGACTCTTATTTAGCCCAGCTAAAATTAAAATTATCGTTAACTTTGTTAAGTTTATCTTCGTAACGCCTGCTACAAAATCTTAGTAATGACTTTGTTAGCCTTAGACTATAGAGATTTTCGCCAGTTATTTAATGAGGCTAAAGTGCATCCGGTTTATATTTCCATAGTTGAGGGGAATCCTCATTTACGCTCCTTGTTGGGCTGGCATTTGCAACAGTCTGGCTATATTGTCAAGCAATCAGCTACTATTCAACAGGGACAGGATATTTTTTATCAATATCAACCTTCTCTGGTAATCGTAGATTCCGATTTACCTGACGGTGATGGTTTGGAATTGTGTCACTGGCTATATAAGCAACAAAAACCCCTAATTTTACTTTTATCTGCTCGTAGCAGCGAGTTAGATATAGTTACTGGCTTAAAAGCAGGTGCAGATGATTATTTGACCAAACCCTTTGGTATGCAAGAATTTCTGGCGAGAGTTGAAGCATTAATTAGAAGAATGCGGGTTAACTCTGCACCTCTTTGTATCGATTACAACGATCTGAAAATCGATCTAGTTCAAAGACGCGTGCAGGTAAAAGGTGAATTTATTGAATTAACTCCTCAAGAATTTAGTTTGCTGTATGTGTTGGCACAAGCCGAAGGCACTCCGTTGAGTCGAGCAGATTTATTGCGTCGCGCTTGGCCTGATGCCATTGATAATCCTCGCACCATTGATACTCACGTCCTGTCTCTGCGCAAAAAAATTGAATCTAATCCCCGTCAACCGAACTTAATTCAAACTGTTCGCAATGTTGGTTATCGTCTTAATCCGACATTAATCGAACATAAAATTGTCTCTTCCTTACCAATAACCGAACCAAGAAAAAAGAGTGAACTACAAGTATCTAAAATCTCAGTCAATCAGTTTTAATCCCATTCTTGCTCTGTCTGCTGTTGTATTGCTAATAATTTTTGCCTGACTTTTGACCAAGAAGTTGCAGTTGCCTTGATGTCTTCTGTCAAAACTCCTTCAGCTAAATACAAAATACGATTGGCAAATTTCTCTATCAATTCTAGTTGATGATTAACCATAATAATAGTGACATTGTTATTTTGACTTAAATCATCGAGAACTAGTAAAAGATGCTGGGCAGTCCCTATATCTAATGCTGAAGTTGGTTCGTCTAGTAGAATAATTTGGGGCTGCATGACCAAAGAACGAGCGATCGCCACTAACTGTCTTTGTCCCAAGGATAACTGTAATTCAGTACGATTTAACCAGGTTTCGGGGATACGTAATCTATTTCTCCAAGTATCTACTCGTTGATTTATTTCTGCATTCGCTAGTTTTTGCAGATGTAAAGGATAGACTAAACTTTCCCCGACAGTCATCCCCAACAACTTGGGTTCTTGGGGAATTAAAGCTATCTGTTGACGCAGTTGAGCAACAGGTATTTGCCCCAAAGGTTGCTCCTGAAAATACATATTGCCTTCACTGGGATTATGGAGACGATTAAGTAGTCGCAGTAAGGTAGTTTTTCCTGCACCAGAAGCCCCAATTAAGGCTATTTTTTCGCCGCGATGGACTGAAAAGGAAATATTTTGTAGTAGCAATGCTGAACCAATAGAAGCTACCAGACTTACTTCTTGCAACTTCAAAATCGGCATTGAGGTTAAATTGTTTAGATTTGTACCGATCATCATTGACACTCCCAATCCGAAAATAAGCCCCATTACACTGTATCCGATAAAATCAGTGTAAGTAGTTCAAAGTTTGCAGCACGCTAACTGTTGGATACACTTGTCAAAATTTTTGGGAAGATGAATATGCTCCTGATGATGATAGCAATTGCATTAATAGGATGGTTAGCTTACTTGGCAAGCGAACGGAACTTCAAGTCCATCGGCAATACCAAACAAGAAACACAAATCAAACAAGCTCAGGAGGCTTTCTTCTCAAGCGAACGTCGCTACTCCACCCTAGCCAAAATAGCACCTGTTGGTATATTTCACACTTCAGCAACAGGAGATTGTCTCTATGTTAACGAGCGATGGTGTGAGATAGCTGGAATAACTTCTCAACAGGCTCTAGGTAATGGCTGGGCAAATGCTATCCATCCTGAAGATCGCGATCGCGTCTTTACTGAGTGGTATAATTCAGCTGCTCTCAACTTGCCGTTTAAAGCAGAGTATCGGTTTAAGTGTCCCGATGGTAGAACAACCTGGGTACTGGGGCAGGCAATGGCAGAAATGGATGATAGTGGCAACGTCAAGGGCTATGTAGGAACGATCACTGACATTAGCTCCCACAAGCAGATGGAGGAAAAACTCAAACAAACCCGCAACTTCTTACAAACCTTAATTGACCACCTACCAGTAGCTCTGTTTGTTAAAGATGGGAAAGAAGAAAGATTTGGTCAATTGCTTATGGTCAATAAAAACTGTGAAAAGCTATTCGGATTAACCTCTTCTCAAGTAATCGGCAAAACTGGTCATGATTTGTTTCCCCAAGAACAGGCAGCTTTTTATGAGGAAAAAGATAGAGATGCCTTTGCCCGTGAAGTTGCTGAAGATATTCCCACTGAAATGATTGATAGTTATAGCCTCGGACGCAGGATTCTTCACACCATCAAAGCACCCCTCTATGATAAAAATCACCAACCTGAATATTTACTGTGCATTTCCTCAGACATTACCGAGCAGTATAGGGCAGAAGAAGCCCTGCGACAAAACGAACAACGATTTCGAGCATTGATTGAAAATGCTACGGATATGATTGTAATTCTCGACAATCAGTTTCGCTTTCGTTATCTAAGTCCCTCGGTTAGGCGAATTTTAGGCTATGTTCCAGAAGAACTTATCGACCAGAGTTTTTGGGCAATTATCGCTCCCAATGAAAGGCAGCCTTTAGCTGACCTCCTGAACCGAACTCTGGAAAACCCAAAAGTCAGTCAACCATCGATTGAGTATCGCTGTTACTCTCGTCAGGGAAGTTGGCGGATTTTAGAGGCGGTTGTAACTAATCTCTTAGATAACTCTGCCGTGCAAGGGATTGTTCTTAACTGTCACGAAATTACCGAACGCAAACAAGCTGAGGTAAAATTGCAACATGATGCCCTTCATGATTCTCTTACTAATCTTCCTAACCGAGCATTATTGATGGAGCAACTCAAGCAGGCACTGAAGCGGCAGCAGCGATATCCAGAACGGCTTTTTGGCATACTGTTCCTGGATTTAGATCGTTTTAAGGTAATTAACGATAGTCTTGGTCACTTGGTTGGAGACCAACTTCTGATTGCTCTGGCTCATCGTTTAGAACAATGCAAAAGAACTAGCGACACGGTTGCCCGTCTGGGAGGAGACGAATTTGTAATTTTGCTGGAAGAGCTTACTGGTTTAGATGCAGCTATCAAGGTTGCCCAGCGTATTCATCAGTCTCTAGAAAAGCCTTTTACGATCGAGAACAAGGAGTTGTTCGTCTCTGCTAGTATCGGCATTGCCCTTAGCAATACTCCCTATTATTACTTAGAGCCTACACAAATATTGCGAGATGCTGACACTGCCATGTATCAGGCTAAGGAGCGGGGCAAATCTTGCCATGCAGTATTTGAACCCTCCATGCATAGCCAGGCTCTAAAGTTATTGCAGTTGGAGAATGACCTGCGTCGAGCAATTTCTCGTCGAGAACTTGTCGTTTATTACCAACCTATCCTCTCCTTAGAAACCAATTCTCTTGAAGGAGTTGAGGCTTTAGTACGTTGGCAACACCCAGAACAGGGTCTGATTTCACCAGCTGATTTCATCCCTATGGCTGAAGAAACTGGAATAATTATTGCTCTTGACCAGTGGGTGCTGAAGAATGCCTGTTTTCAGTTGCGTTACTGGCAACAGCAGTTTCCTGCTTTTTCTAACTTGTCTGTGAGTGTAAATCTTTCTGGTAATCATTTTTCCCAAATGGATTGTATCGAACAAATTGACCAAATTCTTGCTGCTAATGATATATCGGGACAATATTTGAAGCTGGAAATTACTGAAAGCGTGTTGCTTTCTAATCCAGACTCCACAGCAGAGATATTGAGGCAGCTAAGAAAGAGAAAGATTCAGGTGTGTCTCGATGATTTTGGCACGGGCTATTCATCCTTAAGCTATCTGCATCGCTTTCCGCTCAATATTTTGAAGATTGACCGCTCTTTTGTGACTAATATGGAGGCAAAAGACTCAAAGATGGCAATTTTACGTACAATTCTAACGCTAGGTCATGAGCTAGGTATAGACGTAATAGCAGAAGGGATAGAAACAACCCAGCAAATGCAATTTCTCAAAGCTTTAGGCTGTCACTACGGACAGGGCTTTTGTTTTTCTCCTCCTGTAGACAGTAAAACTTTAACAACTTTTTTGACATCTAACTATTAGAGCGTTAGTAGTTAGTAGTTAGTAGTTTGTATTTATGATTTCCTCATCTTGAGCCAACTAAAAACTTCAGATACGGTTAAATCTAGTTCAATTGAACTTAAAACAGGTAAAATATCACTTCCTTGTAACAATTGGGGTTGTTGCCCTGCCAGAAAAACTAAAATGCTACTATCGTCAGGATCGACAAACCATCCTATTTGACTTCCAGAAGATAAGCAGTGAAGAATATTGCCTATAACTTTGTTGGGTTTTTGGTCTGGAGAAAGTATTTCGATTGTCCAGTCGGGATGTAAATTAAAGTTATCTTCTATTTCCCCGTCTTTATTAAAAGATATATTTTCCCAAAGAAACACAGAGATATCGGGAATTATGGATCTTCCACCAAAAGTACATCTTAATTCAGGAAAAGCATAGGCAATTTTTTGTGCTTCAGTAGCCTCATTAATTACAGTACAAAGTTTGCCTTGTAAACGACTGTGTCTTCCTTTCGGCATTGGTTTTTGGATAATCTTGCCGTTTATATATTCACTAGCTGGTTTGGTTTCAGGTAGCTGAAGAAATTCTTCTAAAGATATTGGTTGGGAGAGGGTACTCGTCATCTTCAACCTTCAATTTGCCACAAGCTTATTATGTTAGAAATTGTAACGAAATGGTAGTCAAACTTTTAACTATTAACTATTAACTCAGAACTATGGGTAAAATCATGTTCTTGCAGAATTTGATAGAGATTGGTTTCAGTTTCAATCAGGCAGGCATGACCACTTTGAGGCAAGATTACAGCCTTAGCTTGGGGTAATAGGTCTGACAATTTTTGGGCTTCCGTCACCGAGGGCAAAAGGCGATCGCTTGCGCCAGCAATAATTAAACTGGGGATATTTAACTGCTGTAAATCTTGAGGGGGGACTGAAAAATCTTTTAACAGGGACAAACGCCAGCTTACTATTTTCGGGGGCAAGGATTTCATTCCTTGAAGTAAAGCCAGGCGTTGTTCTTCTTCTACCCGATTGAGTTGAGCTAAAAAGGGTAGTAGGGTGACAGCTGAATAATTGTGTAACCAATCTGGTACCCATTGAGTGATCCCAATTCCCCAACTCAAGATCGGAGTTTGATTAAAAGAAGAAGCAGGATTGACCAGAATTAAACGTTTAATTAATGAAGGATGGGTTAAGGCTACTTTTAATGCCAAGCAGCCCCCAAAAGATTCGCCACAAAGATATACAGGGCGATCGCCATTAATTTCTAGTTCTCCTTGAATTAGTTTAATTGTTTCTTGAGCTAAATCGTTCCAATCTCCTAAATTATTGGCGGGAATGGCAAGGCAACGTATATCAAAGTCGTCGGGTAATTTAGCAATTTGATTTTGAAATAGTTCTCCCGTGCCATCTAAACCAGGAACATAGACGAATAGAGGACGATTCCGTTTGATTTGTTGAGGCAGCAGAAAATGAAGATTAGATTGATAATTCATGTTTGAGGTAAAAAGTCAAATAAATTATAAAAACTTAAAATTACTTATAATTATTGTGTAAATCTCTACAAATTGAAATTTAAATTAGCTTTTCTCTAGATTTGAGCTTAAATTGAAGGGGATCGATATTCAACCCTGTAAGGTGGGCAAATTGGTTGTCAAATATGTTATTGAGTCGAAATCTAGGGTTTGCCTACCCTACTTTAATTGGTATTTTGTTTGATAGAAATGACCTAAATCAAGCTAAATCAGAAATCACAACTCAACAACATCCTGTATTTAATAGTTCCCTAATTTCCTCCTCACAATAACTAGTTAAGTCTATGGCTAACTCTTTTGCTTGCTTCCCTTTATAGGCTTTTTTTTGCTGTTCGCCAATCCAATAAGGACGACCAATTAACACCTTAACTCGGTGATAAACAACCATAGGATGTAACCCCTGACGATTAAAAAACGGTTCATCGGCATCAAATCTTTTGAGCCATTGGATGGGTATAGTAGGATATATAGTCTCGGCACAAGAAGCGATCGCCACTGGTAAAACGGCTAAATTAGTAACGGGTGTGCGCCAAGCCAGGTGGGCAAAACCTCGATGAAACTCTCTAATTTGTTGGGGAGAAGTAGGCTCGATCATCGGTTGTGTACCTTCAGGAAACAGTCCTACCCACTGTCTCACACCAAGTAATTGATTTGCTTGTTGAAAAAACTGCCGTTGTCGCTGTTTTGTCTCTGCTAAAGGAAAACAGCCTAGAGAATTAATTACCTCTCTAATCAAAGGAGTCTGTCCCATGTAGTGATGACAGGCTATTCGTATCGGGCGGGGCAAAATTTTAATTAGAATTGGTGCATCTAAAAAACTACGATGATTGCTAATGACTACCAGAGGAACATCTTGGGGAATACGATCTTCATAGTTGAGAGAAAGTTGAAGATCGATAGTAGATAATAGAGATTGAGCGACAAAACGAGGGTTAAAAGAAAGCATTAATTAAATAAAGCAGCTATAAGTATTTAAAATACGCAAAATCAACAAAAATAGTTCAAATATTTCAGTGGTGCCAAAACCAAAACTCTCAAAAATAAACAATTAACAAAATTTTCATACTTCTTAATCTAACAAGAGCTATATTAAAGCTGAAATAAATAACTCAAAAGGAAATACATTTCTCTATTTTGGAAAAATTTTGTAAAAGAACTCAAACAAGTATTAAGTATTTTCCCTAACAGTAGAGGTCGATCGCTGTTCTCATCAATACTAAATAAAATGAAGTTATAAATTTTACACCCAGCCCATTTCGTTCAATAACTTAAAAAACTTCAAGTTGGTAGTTTGTCTGGTGGCAAATATTCACTGCCTGCCAACAACTTAAAACAACTTAATAGTGCTGGCTCTAATAGTTTGAGTCATCTTCGGTTAATAAATCTAAATGAATAACTACACGAATAACTCTAAGTTTGCTTTAACTACTCCTCTTTATTACGTCAACGATGTTCCTCATATTGGTAGTGCCTACACTACTATGGTGGCAGATGTCCTAGCTCGTTTTCAACGTTTGCAAGGTAAATCTGTGCTGTTAATTACAGGAACAGACGAACACGGACAAAAAATTGAGCGCACTGCCAGGGAATTGGGGTTAGAACCTCAAGTCCACTGTGACCATATTGTGGCTAGTTTTGAGTCTTTGTGGTCTAAACTCGATATTCAATACGACCGCTTTAGTCGCACTACTGCCGAACCCCATAAAGCGATCGTCAACGAGTTTTTTCAACGAGTGTGGGACAAAGGAGACATCTATCTCGATCGCCAACAAGGTTGGTATTGTGTATCCTGCGAAGAATTTAAAGAAAAAAGAGAGTTACTCGAAGATGGTTGTTGTCCCATTCACACCAATAAACCAGCCGAATGGCGCGATGAGGAGAACTACTTTTTCCGTCTGTCTAAATATCAACAATACCTAGAAAAACTCTATCAAACTCGACCTGATTTTATTCAACCACTAAGTCGTCGTAACGAAGTTCTCAATTTTGTCGAACAGGGATTGAAAGATTTTTCCATTTCCCGCCTCAATGTCGATTGGGGATTTCCCCTGCCTGTAGACCCTAAACATACTTTCTATGTTTGGTTTGATGCTCTATTGGGTTATGTTACAGCCCTCTTAGAACCAGGTCAAGAACCCACTTTAGACAATGCTTTGGCACAATGGTGGCCGATTAATCTCCACTTAATAGGTAAAGATATATTACGTTTTCATGCGGTTTACTGGCCAGCTATGTTAGCTTCTGCTGGTTTACCTATAACAGCAAAAGTATTTGGTCACGGATTTTTAACAAAAGATGGACTCAAAATGGGCAAAAGCCTGGGGAATACAATCGACCCCTTTGATTTAGTAGAGCGTTATGGTTCTGATGCTGTACGCTATTACTTTCTCAAGGAAATTGAATTGGGTAAAGATGGCGATTTTAATGAAACTCGTTTTATTAATGTTCTCAATGCCGACTTGGCTAACGACCTGGGTAACTTATTAAACCGTAATCTGGGTATGTTAACCAAATATTGCCAAGGGAATGCACCCCAGTTAACCAGCACTGATTTTGCGGCGGATCACCCCCTGAAAAAAATTGGTGTCGGCTTAGGCGATCGCGTTACTAAGGCTTATGAGGCATTACAGTTTAGTAAAGCCTGTGAAGAAATCTTTACTTTAGTTCGCGCTAGCAATAAATATATTGACGAAAGTGCGCCTTGGAGTTTGTTCAAACAACAAAAACAGGCTGAGGTGGAACAAATTTTGGCTGCTGTCCTAGAATCCATCAGATTATCAGCTTATTTATTGTCGCCGATTATTCCGCAAATCAGCACTAATATTTATCAACAACTAGGGTTTTCCTTAGATTTTAATCGCCAAACTGAGTCAGTTCTAGCAGCGGATATTTTTCAAACCCACTCCCAGTGGGGAAAGCTACCCCCTAACCAAAATTTGGGTAAAGCAAGTCCTGTTTTTGCCAAACTAGAATTGCCCTCAGACAACTAGGTTTTAGTCACAAATTTAATTCATTCATTCATTAATCTTTCAGGGTTTAATCCACCCAATTAGGATAACTTTTATCATAAAATAACGAGGCTTAAAAAATGTTAGACAACTTTGGCAGCGATCCTATTTTTACACCAGAACAAATATTGGAAAATAGAGGGCGAGTAGCAATTTTTATTGATGGCTCAAATCTATTTTACGCTGCCCTACAATTAGGAATTGAAATTGACTACAGTAAACTACTATATCGTCTAACTGGTGGTTCAAGACTATTACGGTCATTTTTCTATACTGGAGTCGATCGCACCAATGAAAAGCAACAGGGTTTTTTACTCTGGATGCGTCGCAATGGTTATCGAGTTATTGCTAAAGATTTAGTGCAACTACCAGATGGCTCGAAAAAGGCTAATTTGGATGTGGAAATTGCTGTTGATATGATGGCTCTTGTAGGAGCTTATGATACGGCTATTTTGGTCAGTGGCGACGGGGATTTGGCTTATGCAGTGGATGCCGTCAGCTATCGCGGTGCCAGGGTTGAAGTTGTAAGCTTGCGTTCGATGACTAGTGACAGTTTAATTAATGTTGCCGATCGCTATATAGATCTCGATCAAATCAAAGAAGATATTCAAAAAACCATTAAACATGACGATCCTTATCGTAGTTTTACAGGATTTGGTATTTTAGATGAGTGTGATACACCCTAAATTTTGTTTGAGTATCGATCGAGATGGAAAATGATTACGGGTAAGGTTAAGAAATATCCAAATTAGTACCGCTGCGCGGAAGTCACAAAGGCGATTCGGTTCGCCGCATGTAGTCAGAAGTCAGGTAGAGACGCGATATATCGCGTCTGTACAGAAGTATTGATTGGTAAGGCTTTGAAGATTTTGTCACTGGTGGGTTATTTCCACCGTGCTGCACTAGTACCGCTGCGCTCAAGTAGCAAATAGCAATTAAGATATTATCGGGGAGTGGGTCAATAGCCCTACCTTTCTTGCCTTACCTTAATTTTATTCTCATACCAATTCCCTAAATTACTGCTACACATCATTCTCCCAGTCCCCCAGTCTCCTAGTCCCCTAGTCCCCCCGTCAAGCATCTGTAGTAACTTTAAATAGAAATGATATTAGAATCGGCTAGACTAGAGCTACCCTGTCTAATAATATTGATTTGAACATAACCAATTCAATCTATAAACATTTATTATTATCCATATTGATTTGTAGCCTTGCAGCTTGTGGAGTTAAGTCACCAACACCATCTTCAACCAATGCTCCCACTCGCCGCTCAACGACTCAACTGGTATTAAATAATGCTATTTTAGAGCAGTCTAGCGATCGCCAGAATCTGGTTTGGAAAATTAAATCCAATAGCACTATCTATAGCAAAGACAGAGAAGTAGCTAAGTTAACAGGGGTAACTGCTAATTTACTTCAAAATGACCAGCTCATACTGCAAATTAGTGCCGAGAGTGGGGAAGTGAGGGACGAAGGTAATTTAGTTTTACTGCAACAGCAAATAATCGTTCAAGATACTCGTAATGGCGCAGTAGTTAAAACCGAGCAAATTGAATGGCAACCCCAAGAGAATCTATTGATAATACCAGCCAAGCTGACTGCTACTCATCCTAATTTAGAAGTTAAAGCCCAGGGGGGTAAATACTCGACCGACAGTGAAACCCTAGAATTACAAGGTAAAGTTAAAGCCACTGCCATGAAGCCAGCTTTACAATTAACCAGCGATCGCCTGATGTGGCAGATCCCCTCAAACAAGGTAATCAGTCCCTCCTCATTGCAAATAGTGCGCTATCAACCAGATCGAACCGTCAGCGATCGC
>JAAUYH010058071.1_pt1 | contig 16761 bp, 15 predicted proteins | sample 7278061 | NCBI WGS metagenome assembly JAAUYH01 (sample SAMN14350203, study PRJNA611818) | marine sediment metagenome | isolation source: surface marine sediment (0.6m) | place: French Polynesia: Moorea | collected 2018-08 | reverse complement strand
GGGAGACGGGCTTCTAACCTCACGATTAGAACTTGCTCCCCTCTCTTGGTGCGCGTTCCCATGCTCGGGAAACCCGAGCGGGGTCGCACCGCTGCGCCACTTATCTAGAACGAAGTTCCCCGACAGTACGACTTGAGAGCCACGACGAGCGCGTTCCCTTGCGTCTTACGCCGACGCGGGGTCGCTCGTCAATTTCTTGCTTTTCGGGAGTCCCCCGATACGTTTCTATTGCTCGATTACACAGTTCTTGGGCTGAGGCAATGTCCCGATCTATTTCGTACAAACATTCAGGACATGAATGTAAGCGAACTGACAAATCTTTTCTCACTTCTGCACGGCAGTTAGGACAAGTTTGGCTACTTCCTTTGTGATCAACTTCCCCTATAAACTTGCCCCGTTTCCATCCCACATACTTGAGTATTTGTCGGAACTGACCAAATCCTGCGTCGATAGTGTGTTTCCCCAAAAACCCTTTTGCCATAATGCTCCAATCTATATCTTCAACAAAGATTGAATCCGCCATGTCACAGAGTTTGTGGGCTAACTTAAACTGGTAATCTTTGCGTTTGAAGGCAATATGGTTATGTTGTTTTTCTACTTTCAGTCTGGCTTTAGAATAGTTAGCAGAACGTTTCTTTTTCTTCGATAACCGATGTTGCAGCACTTTCAGCCTACGGTGTTCAGTTTTGAAGAATTTACGTCCTGGTTCTCTCCAGCCGTCACTAGTAGCGCAATATGACAGTAATCCGACATCTACCCCTATAAAATGCCCAGAAGGAACTGGATTTGGTACGGAGATGTCAGACTGAATACTAATGATTGCAAACCATCCTTTTGCCTTTTTGATAACACGAACTTGCTTGATGACAAAACCTTCTGGAATCGGTCGATGCAAGTTGATTTGCACCCTACCCAATTTCGGCAATTTTATCTGCCAATCAGTCAAAGGGTTAGATCGGAACTGCGGGAAAAGAATTGACTTCATTTGCCCATATTTCTTGAATCTAGGGAATCCGTAACCCCGACTGCGAAAAAAATCCCAAGCATCATGCAACCTTCTAATATTGGTTTGTAAAACTTGTGAAGGTACTGATGCTAAGAAAGGAAATTTTTTCTTGGCTGCTGGTAAGTTATTTTGCTGTTGTTGATATCCAGGGAAAGGATAATCTGCTGACATTATATATTCAAACTCCAAACTACACCTATCAATAGGACACTTACGAGAAGATATCCAATCCTTCAATTCCCTCAGTGCATAGTTGTAACTAATACGACAAGTTTCCAACCACTCGTTGAGTAGTTCGACTTGAGAATTCTCTGGATACAGGCGATATGTATAGTTGAAAATTATAGTCATGAATTTATGTTACCATAACTAAGTTTGATTAGTAACATAAATCTAGCCGAGCGCGAACATCCCGTCCCCTGAACTCTAAGGGAATTCCCGCTCGGTTCTTTAATACTTACTTATTTAACTGCATCTTTTTCTAGTAAAAGAGGGACGGCGACCTTTGGACCCAAGGTATTAACTCCTAATGTATTATATATTTCACAAGCTTATAGGCTTTATATACAAAGAAACTAAGTAATAAATAAGGAATGACCAAGGAAAATAAGGAGCTAGAAAACTTACCATCTGAACAGTTGCCTAATGATGGTGGTTGGCACTGGGACAGATTAGTAACAGAAGCTAATGAGCGGTTACACAAGATTGGGCGACACGGAAAACGAGCCAAAATAAAGATTAGTAGCCCGATTAAACCTGGAAAAGCAATATCAGCACAGTTTAAAGTCCCTGGAGATAAACAAAGAAGCTATGGGCTAAACTTATCCTTAAACAAAAACAACCTAGTTAAAGCTGAGGAGCTATGTAGCTTAATTACTGGTCAATTGGTAGCTAATACATTCACCCTGGATTGGTTTTATTCATTGATAGGAAAAATTGAGAAAGTAAGTAAAAAACCAGAGAAGCCTCTAACTTGTAAAGAGATGTTGGAAGAATACAAGACTCATTATTTCAAACAAGGAAAAGACAACAAAGATACTGATAATAATTGGATTAAATACTATAGGCACATAGAAAAAACCTTTTTAAAGTATAAAAATGATGTCCTTACCCTAAAAATTCTAAAGGAAACCATAGAGTGTACTAATAATAATAGTAATGCCAGAAATGTAACTTTAAATAGTTTAGGCAACCTATTTAAATACTTTGATAATAATGACTTTAAGCCAATTATTAAGCGATACAAATTAGAAAATAACCCTAAACCTAAACAGAAATATATTCCTACAGATACACAAATATATCACGTGTATCAATCTGGTTTTGAAATCAATCCTAGTTGCTCTAAAAGGTGGCGTTATAGATATGCTCAATGGCAATTTTTATATAGCTTGCTTGCCATCTATGGATTGAGAGCGCATGAAGCCTGGAACATTAAAAACTGGGATGAACCTGTAACTTTAAAAGCTGGCGAATGGATAGCTATAGCTGACTTAGAAGACACTAAAAAGGAAAATGAAGAAGAGCAATATAGCTATCATCAAATTAAACAAAATCGAATTATTCCAGCTATTCTTGATCCAAATAACAAAGATTATTTACTTTGTATAGGACATGAGACTAAAACGGGTTATAGGGTAGCTATTCCTATGTCTCCTAGCGGAATAGCGAGGAATTGTGATTGGGTACAAAAGTTTAATCTAGTTCAGTCCATGAATTTGCCTGATGTGAAAGAGGCGTTAAAAAGAAGACCAAGAAACGGAACTCGCAACTGTACTCATGCGACAACTAAATGGTTTAATCCTAGTTCTAACTGGCAAAAAAATAAACGCAACAATACCCCAAATAAATGCACTCTTAGATATGGATTCACCGCTCATGCTTTAAGACACGCTTACAACATTCGAGCGCATAGATTGGGAATTACTCCGAAAATGATTGCTGATAGTTTGGGACATGGTCAAGATATAAACTTAACCACATACAAGAGACATGAACAAATTGAATCTAAAATTGAGGGAATCGAGCAAGAAGTATCTAAACAAGTTAAAAAAATGTCTAAAGTACAAGAACTTCAAAGCCAACTAGAACAAGCTTTAAAACAGAACGCTTACCTAGAAGATGAAAATAAACACCTAAAAGCAGAAAACGAAAAACTAAGGACTGAGTTAGCGATGCTCAAAGCAATACACCCAACTCAACCCCAATAAGTAATAAAAATTCTAATATTCATTGTAGTAGGGAATTGTTCATTGAATTTAACTTGACTACCTTTGGTTGATAGATTGTTAAACCAGTCTCTTTCTATGTCGGCTATTATGTCTATTATCTTTTGAGCATATTTCCCCTTAAACTCGGTTTCATGCCTTAAAAATTGCCCTTTATGGTCATATATTCTAGTGTAATGGTCTGACTTTCTTGACCCCATAGCATGAGTTATTTTCCCATCTGCTTCTGATTCACAATGGTCATAAGTTCGGAAGTAAAACTTGTTCCCATCATTAATAGCTTGTACCATCTCATCTACTGGAATATGTTGGTAAGTTACATCATCAGTAGCTATATCGATTCGGCAACAATGACAGCCATAGGCATTACATAACCCTCTAATTATTCGCCATATATCTATTGCAGTTTTTCCTTGAAAGTACTTACCTGTAAAGTCAACCATTACATCTACAGTTCCAGCTTTTTCATTGATGTTAAATCCCCCTACTACCCCATTAGCAGTGGGAATACATAAAACCCAAAATTCTTTGTATGTAAAGGTTTAAGCGACGATAAGTAAAAATTGTGGCAATCTCCATAAAGGGTAAATTGACTCACAACGAGTAATTCTCCCTGAATATCAGTAACGGATTTTTCCCATTTACTACTGTCGCTGTCCCCTGGAAATATTCTTAAATCGAGACATTTGCGAGCCATCCACTCAATTTCTGTATCAGTATCATGGGGGGAAATTCCCACTAACAGATTTAAACCTCTTCCGATTTTACCAATGATTTCTTCGTTAACAATGACGGAAGAGGATTTTACTCGCTGAATTACAACGCGCATCAGTTTTAATTCTTGGGTTTCAAACAGAACAATTGATCTTAATTATCCATTGTCCATTTACCAATTACTTGCCAAATCCTTTACCACGGTTGCTAGAAGGGAAACAGAGACATTTCTCAATTTGTGTTCTTAAATTATCATGATCGAGGTTTTGACCAATCAAGACTAATTGGTTTTTCTTCTCTCCTTTCCATTCTTCATCTTCGATGCTAAATCTTTTCCCGCTCAGATGGAAGATATGACGCTTGGGACTTTCATCAAACCAAAGAATACCTTTAGCGCGAAATACGTTTTCTGGTAGATGGTTATCAAGGAAGTTTTGGAATTTTCTAATATTCAATGGGCGATCGCTTTTAATGGATAGAGAGGTAAAACCATCATTCTCTAAGTGATCTGAGTGGTGGTGATGGTGATGATCGTGGTGATGCTCATGGTGATGATCGTGGTGATGCTCATGGTCATGATCATGGTCGTGATGATGTTCTGATTCAGCACTATCAAAATATTTATCAGACTCAAACAATCCCACACTTAAAATTAGAGGTAAAGATACTTGAGATTTTTGAGTGCGTAAAATTCTCGCATCTTTCTTAAAGTCTCTAATTCTAATTTCTAAAGATTCAACATCAGCCTCATCTACTAAGTCAGTTTTGTTGAGAACAATCACATCTCCATATTGTATCTGACTGTGGGCTGCTTGGGAGTTGAATAGATCAAGACTGAAGTTAGCACAATCCACCATCGTTACGATAGAATCGAGGCGGGTCATGTCTCGTAACTCTGTCCCCAAGAAAGTCAAAGCAACAGGAAGGGGGTCAGCAAGTCCAGTAGTTTCTACTACTAAGTAATCAATTTTATCTTCTCGTTCCAGAATTTTATAGACTGCATTAACTAAATCTTCGTTAATGGTACAGCAGATACAACCGTTATTGAGTTCTACCATACTGTCATCGGTAGAGACGATCAACTCGTTATCAATCCCAATTTCACCGAATTCATTAACTAATACTGCTGTTTTTATTCCTTCTTGGTTAGTTAAGATGTGATTGAGGAGAGTTGTTTTACCGCTACCAAGAAAACCCGTGATGATAGTAACAGGTAAACCTTTTTTTTGTGTATCCATGCTTGATGTAGCTTGAGTCTCAACTATTGTCATAGCGATCGCCGTTAAGAAAAAATGTTTTTCAACGATATTTTAGTGTTTATGAGTCAATTATTACCCATTTGACAATTTATTTTTCATAAATCGTCTTGACTCTATGGTTTTGATTGGTCTGATTTATTGGTTTTTGATTTCATACGGCCTGCTTGTTGGGTTGCTTTGGTTAACAAATATTCAATTTGAGCATTGACACTACGGAGATCGTCAGCAGCCCACTTTTCTAGGACTGCGTACAATTCAGGGTCTAATCTTAATAGAAATCGCTTTTTGCTCACTGATTCATCTTCACTTAGGTATCTTCATTTAGGTGTATAAAGTGCCTGTATTAATAATTGGTTGAGTAGCACCCTCAGAGACAATCGCGACAAGAAGATTATTGACCATTGCAGCTTTGCGCTCTTCATCTAATTCCACAACTTGTTGTTCACTAAGACGATTTAGAGCCATTTCCACCATCCCCATCGCTCCTTCCACAATTCTTTCTTTAGCAGCGATTACCGCAGCAGCTTGTTGCCGGCGTAGCATTGCTTGGGCGATTTCAGGAGCATAAGCTAAGTGAGTGATCCGCGCATCGACTACTTCAACTCCAGTTACTTCTAATCTGTTTTGAGCTTCTATCTTTAGCACTTTTGCCATATCGTCTGGCTGGCTTCTCAGGGTTGGGACATCCGCTTCATAGACATCATAAGGGTAACGGTTGGCTAAAGCTCGAATTGCTGTTTCACTTTGAATAGCCACAAATTCCCTAAAGTCTTCAACATCAAAAACCGCTTTCGCAGAATCAATAACACGCCAAACAATTACCGCCCCAATCTCAATGGGGCTACCTTGAGCATCATTAACCTTGATATAGTCACTATTAAAGTTTCGCACTCGCAGAGAAACTTGTTTGCGTTGGACAATCCAAGGTAGAGTCCAGTAAAATCCTGGTTGGCGGATACTACCAATATAGTTTCCTAACAAAATCAAGACTTGAGCTTGGTTGGGTTGAACAATAAATAAACCAGTACATAGGAACAAAGCTAACAGAAAAATAGTCAGACCAATACCCAATAGTAAAGGATTAACTACTTGATTATCCGCAATAGATTGAGTAAATAAGAAAACACTTCCTAGAAACCCCAGGGCAATAGCAGGAATCATCAAAAGTCCATTTAAGCTCCAAGATTGGATTTCACGAATCTGATTCATGGCATTTTTACTTATAGGATATGGCTACCTTAGCAAAATTCATTGCTGTTTTTGATATCAACATGATATCACTTTGAAATCAAAAGTTGCTGGAAAGTAGCAAAATCTACTAGTTTGACATAAGTAGTTGGTGCATCGGTATGAAGCGATAGTTGAGATACTGTCGAATCTTGGGAGCTTTAACCATTTTTGCTCCCTTGTTTCCCTTGTTAGCTTGTCGGCGGGAAGCGGAACATCTGTACCCGATAGGGTCAGTGGTGGAATCCCGCTTAAAAACAAAATCGATAGGCTTTAAGTCTCATCCTAGATATAATAAAGCGGGTTTCCACGGATGAAAGCCGACGCAGGGTTTATCGGTCGCGCGGTTTACAGTTTTGAAACAAGATATTCATTGGCATTAACACACTTTATCTTTGTCACATTACTAATCCCTAATCCGCGATTTCTCCATTAAGACTACAGATGAGCGTGGTGCAACCAGATAATTGTTTTGGTCAGTTTTGACGGCTGTTTCTAAGTCAGAAAAATCATCTGGTGCAGATAAAGCAGTATCCACAATTCTATGCCAGTGGTTTCCTGGTTTTAGGGGTGGTAATTCAAATTTAAGGGGTTCCCAATAGGTATTGAGCATAATATGGAGGTGTTCCCCTTCAGCAGGATGGCACAAAGAAAAAGCTAGAGAGTGAGAATATTCGCTCCAATCAGGCTGACCTAAATATACTCCATGCCAAATTAGATGTGGCTCAGGGCTTGCATAACTAACTTCTAAAAATTGTTCTTGGCGGAAAATTTCTAGTCCTTGAATAAAGTGAATCAACTTTTTGACGAAACGCAGCAAACCATCATGTTTATTTACCAAACTCCAGTCAAACCAGCTTAATTCGTTGTCCTGACAGTAGGCGTTATTATTCCCTAGTTGGGTACGTCTTACTTCATCTCCCATCAGCAACATAGGTGTTCCCTGAGAGATAAAGAGAAGGGTCAAGAAATTTTTAATTTGTTGCGATCGCAATTGCTCGATTTCTGGGTCATCTGTTTCTCCTTCTACTCCACAGTTCCAACTAAAGTTATCATTACAACCATCACAATTTTCTTCTTTGTTAGCTAGATTATGTTTGCGATTATAAGAAACTAGGTCATTAAGAGTAAAACCATCGTGACAGGTAATAAAGTTCACACTACGATTGATATCGGTATCTAAGCGCGAGTAGATATCGGGACTGGCTATAATTCTCGCTGCTACAGCATGAATTGAACCATAATCGCTCTTAACAAAACGGCGGACATCGTCCCTAAATGGTCCATTCCACTCGGAAAACCAGTCTGCTAATTCCACAAACTTACCCACGCTATATAATCCTGCTGCATCCCAAGCTTCAGCAATTAGTTTGCTTCCAGCTAAAACTGGATCGGATTCGATGACGGAGAGAATGTTCATTGTTCCCGTTTCTTCATGTATCGGGTGTCCAAAAGTATTTCTTGCTAAAATTGTCGCCAGATCAAACCGAAAACCATCAACGTGCATTTCTGAAACCCAGTAGCGTAAGGAATCCAGAATTAACCTACTGACGATAGGATGATTACCTTTAAAGGTATTACCACACCCACTATAGTTTTTGTAGTGAGCAGGATTCTCATCTTCCAAAATATAGTAAGTTTGGTTATCTAACCCTCGGAATGAGAGAGTAGGTCCTTGATGATTGCCTTCTGCGGTATGATTGAAAACCACATCCAAAATTACTTCAATTCCTTCTTTATGAAGGGCTTTAACCAGATCGCGAAACTCATCTACTGCTCCTAAGAGATCCCGCCGTGAACTGTAACCTCTATGAGGCGTAAAAAAGTTAATTGTGCTGTAGCCCCAGTAGTTTTTTAATCCAGGGCGCACATCCTGGGGATCGAACTGATGGACTGGTAGCAATTCTACTGCGGTAATTCCCAATTCCTTAAGATAGGGGATTTTTTCAATTAAGCCTGCATAGGTTCCTCGCTTTGACTCTGATACTCCAGAGTTGGGATGGCGAGTAAAACCCCCTACGTGCAGTTCATAAATTACACTGGTTGAGTAAGGAATTCTGGGATGGCGATCGCCATCCCAATCATAAGTACTAGGATCTATTACCACTCCTTTCAGTGCTTGAGCGCAGTTATCCCCTGAACTAGAAGCCTCGGCACGATTGTAAAATTCGCCCCCTGCAATTGCCTTGGCGTAAGGGTCTAGTAAAACTTTAGTACTATCAAAGCGATGTCCTGTTTCGGGTGCAAACTCTCCGTAAGCTCGATAAGCATAAATCTGTCCAGCCTTAATTCCTGGTACAAAGACGTGCCAATAGTGACAGGTTTTGTTTAGTGAAGAATCTAGTTTAATTGTCTGGTCTGGTTGCTCCGCGTTAGCTGTATCAAATAATAGCAGTTCCATAGCTTCTGCGTGTTGAGAAAAGATGCAGAAGTTTACCCCATTAGGATATACAGTAGCTCCTAGAGGGAAACTTTCTCCAGGTAATACCTTGAGTTTTTCAGTCATTTTGTGTATTTTTTTTTGGCTCAATTAGCTTTTAGCTTCTAGCTTGGAATTAAGTAACATAAAATACCATAAAAATAATATATAGATTATTTTGGTATCCGCGATTCGCGTCACCGAAAGTGCAAAAAGTAGCGACTCACCCTTACAATATATATATATTCGTAGCAAACATCTAAGTATTTCATATAAGGTCAGGGATTCAAAACAAATTCTGATTCGGAGTTGCTTAATTGCCATCGATAATTTTAGGATGGGCTGAGAAAGGTTGATTAGATTCTAGCAAGCCATTAAGATAATCTTTCCCGATAGTCTCTAATGTATCAGGAACTAGTTGGTGAGGTTGACCCCCTCAATATCTTTACACCCAACTCAGTCAACTGCTAGTAAAAATGATAGCGGAGGCTACCAAAGATGCAACCGCTCGGGCTAAGGCGATCGCCAATAGTACTGGCAATCAAGTAGGTGCGATCAGAAGTGCCAAAACAGGTGTATTTCAAATTACATCCCGCAACTCAACAGATGTAAGCGATTACGGTATTTATGATACTTCTTCCCTGGAAAAAGATATTACTTGGTGTCAGTTCATTTTGCCATGAAGCCAGGGCAAAGATAGTCAAACAAACTAAATTTAGGGTTTTATAAAGTTCTTCTTGTAGTAATTCTCTGAGCAAATACTCTTTGTAATACTCCAGAAAGTGATTTTCAAACTATCAAGCCTGTTTGCATAGTTCCCGCAACTGTTGCCGTTGATGAGAGTCTTCTGGTACTAAATATGACCAAAGTCTGGGACAATTTTCATAATAACTACCAACTAAATAGTAACCGCGAATTCTGTCTGAGAAATAATGCTGGATTACACAGATTAACTCAAGCAAAATTTGGTCAATCTTGAGATAAGCTGATGAGGTTATCTCAAGTAATATCAGTCATTTTCAATTGGGGGAATCAATGGCGTAAACACGAACTGGTTTATCTTCCAAAATTACATCTTTTTCATAGGTCAAGCCGACTTTTGATGCTACTTTGCAAGAGGCAATATTATCTGGATCGATCAAAGAAATCATCCGCTTGCAACCTACAATCTCAAATCCATAATCGCGAATTGCACAAGCTGCTTCTGTTCCTATTCCCTGTCCCCAATAGTCTTTAGAGAGCATATAAGCAATTTCAACTTCTCGCACTCCTTCTATATTTTGGGCAATCAGTCCACAGCGACCAATTAGTTTATTATCCGCTTTGTGAATTACTGCCCATAAGCCATATCCATATTTGTCGTAGCACTTAAATATCCATTCCAAACTTTTCAAGGTTTCCTCGTAATTTCGGAGACCCAGGAATTTCCTGACTACAGGATCGCCATAGAGAATAGCTAAATCCTGTGCATCTTCTAGGGTGAAATGTCGCAGCAGCAATCTTTTTGTTTCAGTGACAATTTTAGAACTCATTATCTTGTTAATTTCTGTAATTTAAGCGCGAAAAAACCGGAAAATCGAGAATTATTCCAAGGCGATCTCCGCGTAGCCTCCGCCACTGCACGAGACCTTCGGTAGTCGCTGTCGCGATCGCAGTGACATTTTTTACGATACTGAATACAGCAATGCTAGTTCAAGCAAGTGAAACAGTTTTAGAGGTTTTATCTTAATGCTTTCTTACTGTATTGTGGTTCATCCAATTGGGTGATTTACAGCGACATCCTAATCTTAGCTTTATCACCCATGAGATATTTTGGCATCATTATACTAGTACAAAAATATCTTGCGCTATAGTTTTAGTAGGAAAATACTAGTACAAAAATATCTTGCGCTATAGTTTTAGTGGGAAAATACTAGTACAAAAATATCTTGCGATGTAGTTTTAGATAGAAACAAAAATCCGAAACTTTAGAAGAAACCTAATTATTTCGTCGATCTGTTGGCGGTACTGAATCCTATTATTTGGTTAATAATTTAAAATTGAGTCGATAGATGAAAAATCTTGTTGTCATGCAGTTTCAAGAAATTTATCCTTCCCTCGACACTCACCTAACGCTTTATATGCTCGAAACCTTCGGAGCATCAGTTAAATTAGCTAGTGAATATTATCCTGATGAGTTGGAGGTTCAACTGTGGACAAATACCCTCAACAAACTCAATAGTGAAGGTGATTGGCATCCCATAGAATTGTCCTATCAATCCCAAGAATCGGAACATAGCTATATCTTTCAAGGCTCTTTGACTCCCACCAGTCAAGGTAAGTACCAATTTACCTATCGAGTAGGACTAAAGCGGAAGCCTGGACAATGGCTTTGGGCTGGTCAATGGGGGGAAAAGGGTTCTCTTAATGTTGAAGCTCCTTCACCTGAAATGATTTGGACTCAGGGTGCTAGTTACGTCGAGATTTTGCCTCGGGTCTATGTGGGCAATTTCATCGCTGCTTCTAATGCTTCCGAACTTGGCTTTGATGCGGTTCTCAACTTAGCAGAGGAATTTCTGTTGAATTTTCCCGAAGCTACTGGCATTGCTTACAAGCATCAACCCCTCAAAGATGGAGCGCAACATTCCATAGCGGATGAAATTCTAGCAGAAGCTATTTTCTGGATTAAGCAACAACTGCACCAAGGAAAGAAAAAGGTGCTTATCAACTGTCGGGCTGGCATCGGCAGAAGTGGCTCTGTTGTTTTAGCTTATTGTTTCTCTCAATATCCTCACTGGAGTTATCAACAAGCCTTAGATTATGTTTGGAGTAAAAAAGCAGATATTTACCCTCATCAAAATCTTCAGAACAGTTTAGAATGCTTGTTTCCTAGAGTAAATAGTATTAGTTAGCAAGGTCAATAAGTAAGAGCAACAAACAAGGTGAGTTCGATGAAGACCTAAATCTTGGAGGGATCAGAGGTCAGAGGGTCAGAGGGTCAGTAGTCAGAGGTTAGAGGTCAGGGGTCAGAGGGTCAGAAACACTGAAAAATCCTTACCTTACTAATTTGTCAGCATACATACGGCTTGCTGGTCGAACTCACGTACAAACAATTAAAAACTGAGTTGCCAAATCTGAAATAACTCGCCAGCAGCACTTTTAACGATTTTGCCCTCAGCTTGGCGCACCAAACTTTGCCACTCACTCAAGGGTGTTAAGAACACTTCTGCACCGAGATAAGTTTCTAAAATCGCCCAATCTTCAGCAATAGGACTTTCAGGATCGATAACATCAAAAAGAAAACTGCCTCCAGGCTTCAGAACCCGCTTGACTTCAGCCATAACCCGCTCCCAGTAATCAAGAGGATAGTAACAACTCCAACCTGTTGCGATCGCACCATCAAACTGGTTATCTTCGTAAGCTAATAGATGACCAGCACCTAATTTCACTCCACGAAACAGTTTAGAATTGAGTTGTGGTCCCCGACTCATTAAGATGTCCCGCGCCACAGCACTAACTTCCTGTCCAGAGAAAAAAGCATCCCACTCGTACCAGGGATAGATTAAAAAACTCAAACCACAACCAATATCTAACCAAGATTGCTTTTTCTTAGGAGTTTTCAATTCCCAAAATTTAGAAGCAATGCGGTTTTGCAGACTTCCCATTTGCCATTCGTTAAAAATAGAAATCAGTTCTACTTCTGGAGGGAGAGAGAATTTTTCTTGACGGTATTCGCGATCAAATCTCTGAGTCGTATTTTCAATGACCTTTTGCCAGTCTGAGGCTTTTTCTGGTAGTCGAGTCGAGGGAGAAGTCTGTTTGTGCTGTTCTTGGTCTGATTTGCGTTTTGCCAAAGTGTCTGCTTCCTGATATTTGCTTTAGTGGTGCTTGGATAGACAATCTTTACTTTTAAAGTAATTGATTTTTAGTAATAACAATATGCCCAAACTAATAATAAACCAAAGATTAGAAGCTTCAGGTATGCTTGTAGAACCGTTGTTATCCACTGCAACAAACTCCGCTTCAAAATTAGTATAGTAAAGAGTAGTTGTACCTTCAAAACCAGAATCCGTACCAAAATAAAGCCAGGCACTTCCACTATCATCTGTAAGAAAACTATAGGGCTGTTGGGAAGAGCGATTGATTAGGGCATAGTCAAATGTACCATCGTCTGGTTTAGCAATATCCCCCAATAGAACCGAATCAGACCCAGCATTAGCTTGATTCCCCTTATCTACATTTAATCGCAGTAAATTTTCATCATTTTCTAGTATGGGTAAAGGCTCAACTAGGGTTGCACCAGCTTTAAGAAATACACTGTTAGCTGGACTCCCACCAATGCCGACACTACCATCAGGAGCATTGCTAGCTAGTTCAAGAGCGAAGGTTACTTGATAATTGGTATTGGGAGCTAATCCATCAATTTCCCTACGAAAATACATGAATAAATCGTCACTGCGATTTGCCCCTGTGATAAATAAAGCAGTATCATCACCCAAGTTTTCAGGCAGAGGAAGCAAACCTGAGTCTAACTCATAAAATTCCTCTTCTCCTGGTGGATAGTCAGCAAAATCTCCTTGCCAACCTAAACTGCCTTCGCTAAAATCCCAATTTAATATTGTTGACATTGCCCTGTTTGATTCCCTGTAAACAACTAGATGCAACACCTCTAAGTTTAGTATATGCAGGCATCAACCTTTGCTATGTGCTTTTAGATTTTCTTTATAAACAGTCTCTTAGTTATTAGTTTTGAATAGCGAAAAAAAGATGGGCATTGCCCATCCTATAAGAAATTCAATCAAAATTAATTTAATAGTGATTACCTACTTTACGGTGGTGTATTGCTGTTATGGCATCGGGGTCAGAGACTCTACCAGTGGTTACTTTGCTATATACGAGCCAGTGATCGCTGCACTCCATGCGACTGACAACTTCACATTCTAAGTATGCTAGAGCATCGGTGAGGATGGGAGAGCCATTATTAGCAGTTTGGGTATTTACCCCTGCAAAACGGTCTGCACCTGGTTTAAACCGTTTCAGAAAGTGCTTCATTAGTTGCTGATATTTGCCTTCTTCCAGAACATTTAGCACAAAGCGATCGCCGACTTGCATTAAAGATTCGATCGCCCGATCCTTAGCTACAGCAATAGTAAATCCAGGGGGTTCAAAACTAGCTTGAGATACCCAGGAAGCTAGCATGGCACTTTTTATATTTCCTTTGGTAGCGGTGATAATATATAGTCCACCACTGATTCTTCCCATAGCTTTATCGAGATCGCTATCTAGGGATTTCATTTGTTTAACCATTTTCTCACGGGTTAACAGTTGTCCTAAGTCTGTTCCCGATTCTTCACAGAGTTGGTAAATTTTTTCGTTGGGAGTATCTTTAACTCGGATGGAAGGAAAAGCTTTTTTGAGCCCTACATCCCTAAATTTAGTTAATAATGGGTCTATGGGTTCGTCATTATCACCGTAGGATTCAAACATCCCGATTACTTGTTTTTCCTTGGCAGCAGCGAGAATTGTTCCTATATTGGCTACTATTTCTTGATGATTATGACCTGATAGGGGAGGCATCCCTAACACAATAGCAGAGGCACGGGTGACAATTTCGTGAACTTCATTGTTTTCTGCTGATCGCAAGTCCAACATTTCTACTGCAACACCAGTTTTAGTAATACCTCTAGCAATGGCTTGGGATAGGCGATCGCTGTAACCGTAGTCGGAGATGTAAAAGACAGCGACATTTTTTTCGGCTTTAGTCTGTGCTTTACTCCATTTCTGATAGCGGTCTAACAGTTCTTGGACGTTATATTTTAGTATTGGACCATGACCGTTAGCAACAGTGGTAATTTCTCCTAGTTTTTCCATTCGCTTCATTGCAGAAATAACGGAACGAGCATTAGGAGCCATTAAGCAGTCATAATAAAAGCGGTAGTCTTTTTCAATGGCGGATAGGTCTTCATCAAAAAAGTGAGCGGAACAATAGTGCATTCCAAAGGCATCGCAAGTATAGAGGATATTAGTACCGCGATCATAACTAAAGATAGTGTCGGGCCAGTGTAAGTTAGGAGCATTAATAAAGTCAATAATATGACCTTTACCTAAATCGATACTCTCACCACTTTTAACTAACTTACGTTCAAAGGGTTTGTGAACTAAATCTTCTAAAAACTTGATTGCTGTTTTTGCACCTACTACTACTGCTTGGGGTGCTAACTCTAAGACATCTTTAACTAAACCACTGTGATCTGGTTCGGTATGACTAATAATGATGTAGTCAATGGTTTTGGGGTCAATAATTCCAGTTAAAGTTTCTAGATATAGCTGACGGAATTTAGCATGGGAAGTATCAACTAGAGCCGTTTTTTCTCCCTGGATAATATAGGAATTGTACGTAGTACCGTTTTGTAAGCCAAATTCAATATCAAAGCGATCGCGATCCCAGTCTAGGGAACGAATTGTAATAGTATCAGAAGCGATCTCGGTAGTTTGTATTGTTAAACGCTTTTCAGTTTTTATGGGCGTTGCTACCATTTCCCCACTCCTTTACTTTATTTTTAAATTGTCTATTTTTCTTTATTGTTACACGATGTCAGTTATCGGGTGGAAAACAACGGATTGGGGATTGGGGAAGTAATACTTATTACTTATTACTACTAAATACCTCGTTGCGATCGCATGGATTGTCGAAACCCCAAGTATCGGTTTCAAGATTTCCTTCTAGAACAACATTTGTTCAATCCTTATAAGGTGGTGTTGCTGACGCACCAGTAAAGTCTTATGCCAGCAATACTTCAAGTTCATCTGTCAAAATTGAATTATTCACGGTTAAGATTACTCAAAATTCATTGATAAATTTCTAATATAATGCAAAGTTTTTAACAATCAACAGTGACCTGTAGCCAGTTATTAATAATCTTGAATGACCAGCTTCATGATACAATAATCAAGCTATTTTAACCTAGTTTATTCCTCATAGCAAGCTGTTTTTCGCTACGTCTCTATGTTCAATTTATAATCTTATAATGATATAAACGAAAGTAATAACTGATTGTTGTTTTAGTTACTTTCTCAAAATTTTGTGGGGTTTATTTTCTTGAGAGTTGTGACCCTAAAAAAACTTTATTATTAAATGGTAAATGAGCTACTTTATCTCGATTTTTTCAAAATATTTTTTTACCACATTGTATCATTACAACTCCATTTTTTTTAGCCTGGCTAAATTATCTTTTAACTTTACTTTATTTACATTTTGCAGTTAGTAATTGTTTACAAAGTCTAAGTATAATAAGCCCTTTTAAATGGTAAGCACTTTAGACTACCTCAAATATATCATACTTCAAATGTTCTAGGTTATCGCTTTTCAGCAAATTTTAACTTTAATTTCCTAAGATTTAGTTTTAACTAGCCATTAGTCAAGAATGAATAAATTGTAACCATTGAATAAATTGAATATCAAGTAAATTTTAAACTTGTTACAATATTAGATTTTTAACTCTGGATGAATTCAGTCTTATTAGGAATTTTCTAGTTCAAGTGAGCTAGAAATACTAATTTATAAATACTACCAATATAGAAAGATCAATACATCTTGCGGTAGAGCCAGAAAGTGAATATAATTAGCAGGATTATTGTCACAAATATTAATAAAATGTTCTAGTTTTAGGAAATCTACTAAAATTTTATTGACTTGCATTAAGTGACTTAATTCAAGTGTAAATTCATATACAAAACTAAGGAAATTTAGTTAGTTCAGTTACAAAATCAATTCAGTAATCTAGAAAACTTAATTCTTGTACCAAAAGGAAACGACTTATGGTTGCTACTCCCCCTAGAGATTCAGCATCAGAAACAGCTTTAACTGGCGAGGAACTAAAAAAAATAGACGCTTACTGGCGTGCCTGCAATTATCTGGCAGTTGGGATG
>JAAUYH010068404.1_pt1 | contig 16763 bp, 15 predicted proteins | sample 7278061 | NCBI WGS metagenome assembly JAAUYH01 (sample SAMN14350203, study PRJNA611818) | marine sediment metagenome | isolation source: surface marine sediment (0.6m) | place: French Polynesia: Moorea | collected 2018-08 | reverse complement strand
GGTCGAGCGGGCCAACGGCTCGACCGCGATGCCGGCCGGCGTGCCCTCAACGGCGGCGAACGAGTTCGCCGCGAACCTCAGCGATCCCTGCGGCACGTCGAGCGTCTTGTCGGCGGCCATGTAGAAGCCACTGTCGATGTCGCTGATCGCGATATTGCCGCTCGGGAAGTAGGGGTAGGCGCCCCAGGCGCCGACGAAGTTGGCGCTGTCCGAGAACGGGTAGGTATCGAGTCGACCGACGCGTGTCGGGTTCTGCGGGTCGCTGATGTCAAGAATCGTCAGGCCGCGACTGTAGTTCGACATGTAGTAGCGGTTACCGCGCACGAAGCCGTTATGGTCGATGGCCGTCGTCGGGCCTTCCCAGTCGCCTGTCGATTGCGGCGCGCCGAGATTGGCGATCGAGAAAGCACGCAGCGTTGTCTGCAGGCCGAGGCGCTGCTCGTCGAGCTCGTCCTGCACGTACAGGACCTGCTGGTCTTCGGACACCCAGCCGGAATGTACGTAGGTTGCATTGTTGTAAGGGGTGCGGCTCAGGCGCGCGGGAGCCGCCGGATTGGTGATGTCCCAGAGGTCCACTGTCGACTCGTTGAAGTCGAACAGCACTTCGCAGAACTCGCCGGCATTGACGCACTGTGTGTCCTTGCGGGCGTCATAAACGATCATCGACGCCGCGTCGTGCATGTAATCGTCGCTGTCGCCGGCTGGCATCGAGACAAACGACGGCTGCGACGGATCGGTGAGCGAGTAGGTGCGGAACTGGCCGCCGCCTATGCTTGATCCCGCGACGATCAGCGACGGCGTTGCGCCGGTCAGCGAAAGGCCGGTCGTGAAGTCCGTGTTGGAAGCGTAGACGTTGTGCGCGGCCAGAAAGTCGCTCGAGTAGCTGATGCGACGCACGCTGTGCGGCAGATTGGTCATATCGACGACGAACATGCCGTCGCCCGCGCCGTCGGTCGTAACGTAGGCGTAGGACGCCCAGCGATCGGCGTCGGCATCGAAATACTGGTGCACCTTGACGTCCCGCCAGCTCGCGCGCTGCCCGTCGATGAATCCGACCTCGAGCGGATTCTCCGCGTCGGTGACGTCGAACACGGCAGTGCCGATATCGAATCCGACAAGGGCGTATTCGCGATGTGAATTGAGGTCGACGAATCCCCAGACGTCGGCGGCCGCCCCGGGTTGCGCGCTGATCGATGCGAACGAGACGTGCGACAGCATGTCGACGTTCTCACAGGGCAGGTTGTTGCTCGTGCCATTGGAGCAGGGCGCCGCCGCCATGTCGGCATGCAAGGTATCGTGCAGCGCGAGCATCCTGCTCGTCTTGCGCAATACGTCGCGGCCGATGTCCTTGCGATCGGCAATGACGCGGAATCCCCGCTCGCTGAGGATCTTCCGGTATTCGGCGGGCACGCCGACGAGAACACTGTCGTCCCCACGCACATTGACTACGCCACTGACGAGATGAAATACGTCCTCGGCGCTCTCGACCTCGTAGCGGCCGGTTGCAACGCGGATTTCGCCGCCCTTGCCGACGTTGCTGAGCGCGTAGCCGATGCTCGCACACGGGCTGGTCGCATCATGGCAGCGCCCGGTATCGACGCCGCCGGGTGCCACGAACAGCGGCTTTTCGAGTTCCGAGTGCGCCAATGCAGTGCTGACTGCCAGGAGCCCCAGTAGGCCGAGAATTCGCGTAGGTCCGTTCATAAGCAGGCCTTTTTTAGCGGATTGTGCGATTGTACGCCCTTGACGGCGTCACAAAGGGATAAATATGTCTGACAAGGGCGGGAGCCTGGTGTTCAAGGCAGGTCGCGGAGCCTTTGAATCCATTCGCAGGGACGGCTTTTCGGCAGACAGAATCGGTACGATCGCCGGCGCTTCCGGCGGTGCGAAATGGCTGGTGTTAAGTCAACTCGACCGCGTCATTCTGCGCGACCTTTTGCCGAAGCTCCAAGGCCCCGTGCACCTGATTGGCTCCTCGATCGGCGCCTGGCGATTCGCCTGCTACGGTCAGCACAACCCGCTGGCAGCCATCGAGCGGCTGGAGCTCGCGTATCTCGAGCAGCAGTACAGCGAGAAGCCCGACAAGTACGAAATCTCCGAAAAAAGCCGCGAGATCCTCGATTTCGTGATGCGCGACACCGGCGTCGGCCACGTCCTGACAAGCCCGCTGTTTCGCACCCATTTCATGACGGTCCGGGCGCGCCACCTTACGGCCGCCGAGCATCCGGCCGTGCTCGGTGCCGGCCTCGCCGCGGCGGCGGCGCTGAACGTTGCCAGCCGCAGATCGCTCGGTGCGTTCTTCGAGCGTGCCCTGTTCTACGACGAGCGCGATATTCCGCCGTTCTTCGCGGCCAAAGGGTTCCCGATGCAGCGAGTCCCGCTGTCGGCCGACAACTTCAAGGACGCCGTCATCGCATCGGGTTCGATTCCGATGATTCTCGAAGGCGTTAAAGACATCTCGGGCGCCAGTCGCGGCGTTTATCGCGACGGCGGCATCATCGACTATCACCTCGACCTGCCGCAGTCGCAGCCCGACAGGCTGACACTGTACCCGCACTTTTACGAGCACATCGTGCCGGGTTGGTTCGACAAGAAGCTGTCGTGGCGTGCGCCCGATCCGGGCAACGTCGACCGCACCGTGCTCGTCAGCCCGTCACGCGAATTCGTCGCGTCCTTGCCGAACGCCAAGATTCCCGATCGCAACGACTTCGTGAAATTCGATACGCTCAAGCGCAAACGCGACTGGCGCAAGGTCGTTCTCGAGTGCCAGCGCCTGGCCGAAGAGTTTCACGAGGTGCTCGACAAGGACCAGCTGACGGCGCGGCTGCAGCCACTGTGATAGGCTCTGCAAAAAAATAAACGGGGGACATTCCACGTGTCACGTGATCACTCCATGGCGCCGTACCCGGAGCTCACCTGGGTTGCCGTCATCGTCGGCTGGTTTCTCGGCTGCATCATCGCGATATCGATCGGCTATGCGGCACTGATCCTGGGCTTTTCCATCGAGGGCTCGGAGCTTGCGGCGATTCTCGGTTTCGGGATCCTCCGCGGCATCCTGCGTCGCAAGAGCATTATCGAAAACAACATCGTGCAGACGATTGCGAGCGGAGTTAACTGCGCATCCTCGGGCATGATGTTCTCGGTTCCCGCGATCTTTCTGCTCAATTTCCAGGACCGCTTCGACCCGGTGATTCTGACGTTCGGTTGTATCGCGGGCGCGTTCCTCGGTATTGCGTTCATCATTCCGCTGCGCAAGCACATGATCGACTACGAGCGGCTGACGTATCCGGGCGGTGTCGCGGTCGCAACCATCCTCAAATCGCCGGGTGCCGGCGTGCGCAAGGCGGTCCTTCTGCTGATCGCAGCGCTGGTCAGCGCGACCGTGCACGCAATTACGATCAACACCGGGGTGTCGAACTGGAACCTCGTCACGCTGATCGGTATGCCGGATTACATGAACGGCATCTGGTACCTGTCGCTGATGACCATCGGTGTCGGCTTCATCGCCGGCCGCGGCGGCATCGCCTTCATCATTGGCGGCTTTGTCGCTTACTGGTTCCTGTCACCGGTCCTCGCCTTGACGGGTGGCTTCCCCGTCGATGATGCAGGGCAGACCATCAGCGATCCGGAGTCGTTGCGACTGTCACTGTACCGGCCGCTCGGAATCGGCATGCTGATCGGCGGGGCGGTCATGGGCGTCATCCTCGCTGCGCCACTCATATTGAGCGCCATCAAGTCGATGCAGAAAGCGGCCCAGGTCAAGACCGAGTCGTCGGGCGACGAGATGCCGATCAAGCTGCTCTATTTCGCCGTCGTTGGCGCGACCATCCTGCTTTGCTACATGGCGATCACGTCGGTCGATACGATGGGTATCGGCGGGGGCATCGCGATGGCGATCCTCGGCACGCTCTGGATCTGGATGGCAGGCATCATCCTTTCCGAGGCCATCGGCCGCACGAACTGGTCGCCGCTGTCGGGCATGACGCTCGTAGGCATCACGCTGCTCATCGTCCTGACGCAGGCGCTGGGCCTCGATCGCGCCGACTCGATCGTTGCAGCCCTGATGGTGGGCGCCGCAATGTGCGTGGCAATGTCCCAGGCGACCGACCTGATGCTCGACCTGAAGACGGGTTACCTCGTCGGCGCCACGCCGCGAATGCAGCAGCTCGGCCAGTTCATAGGTGCATGGCTGGGCCCGATCGTCGTCATCGGCGTCATCTTCGTGCTGGACAAATCACACGGCCTCGGTTCGGAGACCTTGCCGGCACCGCAGGCTCAGGCGCTAGCGAGCACGATCGACGGAATCATGGGCGGCGACGTGCCGACGCAGAAGTACGCGGCCGGCGCTGTGCTGGGCGGCGTGCTGTCGGCGTTCATGGGTGGACTCGGAATCACGGTGGGCCTTGGCTTCTACCTGCCGTTCAACATCGTACTGACCTACTCACTGGGCACACTGTCTCGCGAGCTGACTGACCGTTTCCGGGGCAAGTCGTGGAGCGAACAGACGGGTATCCCGATTGCGGCGGGACTGATCGTGGGTGAGGCGCTGGTCGGAGTCGGTCATGCCATCGGCATGGTGCTGGAAACCTTGTAGCGGGTAATCGATTATGAAGACTACGGGCTTTTTGTTGCTGGTCGCCGGATTCCTCGTTGGCGCTTACGCGACGTCACTTGACGTCGAGCAGGTCAACTGGAACCTGTTCATCCTTGCGGCCGTCGCGGCGGTCGCTGGAATCGTGATCGTCAAACGAGCCGATAACGCGCACGCGCAGTCGGAAACGGTGCTCGAAACGAACCGCAGCGAACTTCGCGAGTCGCTCGACAACGTCGTGCGAGACCTCAATGAGATGACAGCGGGCGATATTCACAAGGGAGACGTGTTACGCGAGCTGATCGATTCACGGTTGCGCGCAGACCTGCGGCGCTTCGCGGAGGCTCGCGAGAGCATGGTGCATCTTTACGGCTTGCAGACCTATGCGGACATAATGAGCAGTTTCGCTGCGGGTGAGCGCTACATCAATCGCGTCTGGTCTTCGTCGGTCGATGGCTACGACAAGGAAGCCGAGACATACCTCCACAAGGCTGCGAAGCAGTTTGCGGAAGCGCAGCAGCAGCTAGGCGACGCCGCTGCAGCGAGCAGTTAGGTCGGCCAGCAGCGCCTCGACGTCCTCGTTCATCAGGTGGTCGCGCTGGTCCTTCCAGCCCGTGAGCATGGCGAGCGTGCGTTCGTTGACGACGAGATGATTCTCGTTCGTCTGCGACTCGACGTCCCAGCCGGGCACGGCAATTACGGAGCGGACCCGGACCTTGTGGCCGAGCAGCTTTCGGAATTCTTTTTCGAGACGAGCGGTGCGCGCAGCGATATCGACAATGGTCAGCGTGTCTTCCGAATTCGAGAAAAAGAGCTCGTTCTCGGCGAGCATGACCGTGCCGTTTCTCGCGGGTCGCCTGGCGACGACGTTGACCGCGTACAACCCGCTCTGGCCTATCAGAACATGGTCGACGATACCGGCGGTCGTCGACACCTCGTGATAGACACGACCCGTGCCAGGCGCAATCTGTCGCAGCTGGTGGCCGATGGCGACGTTGGCATCGTGCAGGAGCCTCACATTGCGTCTCCGGACGAAACTGCCCGCAAGTCGCCAGGCCACCACGGCCATGGCGGCGCCCAGCGCCACGAGCAATGCGTACATCTGCCAGCGCGGGTAGTCGGGGAACAGCTCCTGCGCCCGGAACGTGTACGCGACCATGAACAGCATCACGAACACGAGTCCGCCGCTCAGGTAGATCGCCTGGTCGCTGGACAGGCGCTGCAACTCGGCACGGAAGCGCTGCGCCGCCTCGTGCATGATGCTGTCAGAAAATCGTTGGCCCGGTGTGACAAACCGGCCGAAGGCCTGCCAGGACCGGGCGATCAGCAGGAAGACTATCGTACTGGCAAGCGCGACCGCCGCCGCGCCGCTGATGGCCTCAATCGTCATGACAGAGCGCTCAGGTAGCGGAGTTCCTCCCGAGAGTAGCTGCGAGCATCCTCAGCCACCGTGACGCAAGTCACAGCGATGCGACGAAAAGGTGTCCGGGTCCTCGTTTTTAAGCCTGCGTTCAGCGGCCTTTGGTTATCTGTGAATGTCATCACGGCAGTTTCCGCGAAGCGGCGGTAGCCTGATTTGACATAGTCGTAGTACCAAAGGACGAGGTGGGACATGAACAGGAAGTTGGCAACAGTTTTGACAATTCTGGCGTTCGCTGGCCTGAGCGGCTGCGCCACGATGAGCGGCGACGAATGCGCAACCAGTGATTGGCGAGCCATAGGCTACTCGGACGGGGCGCAGGGGTACACCGGCGACCGCTACAGCCGACACAACAAGGCGTGCGCCAAGCACGGCGTAACTCCCGATTTCCAGGCCTACCGGGAAGGCCGCAAGGAAGGGCTGCGGCAATTCTGCCAGCCGTCTCGCGGTTACCAGCTCGGTGAGAACGGCGGCACCTATAACGGCGTGTGCAGCGCCGACCTCGAGCCCGCGTTCCTCGACGCGTATCGCGCCGGCAAGCACCTGCACGGCTTGCGGGCCAACGTCAGCCGGGCATCGGTAGCGATCGCTGCCAGGGAGCGCGAGCTCGAAAATCTTAAGGACGAGATACGCCATGCCGAAGCACGCCTGATCGACGATGAGACGACGACCCAGGATCGCGTGTTGCTACTCGCCGACCTCAAGGAATTGTCCGAGCGCTCCGGCGAGCTAGAGGCCGAGATCAAGAAACTCTATGCCGATCGCGCCCGCTTCGAGGTCGAACTGCAGAACTACCAGGCTTCGCTGGCAGCGTACCGCTACTGATCAGATGTCGTTGTCGAGATCGTCGTCGTTACTGCGGCGGCGATCTTTTCCCGATCGTTGCTCCTGCCGGTAGCTGCCGGTCGCAGCAGACAGCCCGGCCGGCGAGAACGGATTGCGGCGGTCCTTGCCGCTGCGCCGGTCGTCATGGTGTTTGAAGTGACACTTGCACGACAGTGCGTCGCAGTTGGGCAGAGGCAGTTTCGGCGAGGCGCTCGACAGGAATCGCCGACCGGCCATTTCCTTGGCCGCGGCACAGGCATCTTGCTCGAAGACGATTGAAACGGCGTGAAACTCCGTCGACTTGCGGCCCGGGCTGCGAATCGGCTCCGGGCGCTCCGTCTCTGCCGCGCCACGCTTTTTCACGACAAACCAGGCGATTACGAGAATAGCCAGGAGCGCAAGCAACAGCTCAGGCAGCACGACGGGTCTCCTTCAATGGGGTATCGGTGAAACGCCGAAAGCCCACTCGTGGCCGAACAAAACGATGACGAATATTACGGTTGTCGCAACGAGAGTCATGAGGTCCCTGGACAGCGGCACGGGCTCGGGCTTCTCCCGGGCGCCGTCGCGCCGATTGATGGTCAGGATCGACACGAGCGCCCACAAACCGAGTCCGCCGAATAGCACGACCGAACGTGACTCGCCGTTTGCCAGCAGGTGCGCGACCGCCCAGACGACCGTGCCTGTCAGCATCGGGTGGCGCAGGAAACGCTTCGTGTTGCCGGGCGCGTTGGCGGCTGCGAACAGAAAAAATGCGACAAAGACCAGCAAAGTGACAACGGGGCTCCCCAGCAGCGGCGGCACGTACAGCGCCTGCAGCTCGCTCGAGCGCCAGCCGTACACGATGAGGGCGATTGCGATTATGATGTCGACCGCGAACAGGCCCTTGTAGAGATTCTCGCCGAGCCTGGCGACGAGATTGGCTCGTACGCCGGGTGCCAGAGACGGAAACAGGTGGACGACTGACCACAGGACAACTCCAGCAATGAGAAACGCCATGCCACTCCCCCTTGTACTTATTTGGTCACAGTATACCTGTCGCGCGCAGCGTTGACGGTCTTCATGATAGATTTGGGAATATGAACAACGAAAACAAGCTCATGGACATGCTGACGGGTTACGCGGCGTCGCACCAGCACCCGTTCAATATCCTCGTGCACATGATCGGTATTCCAACGATCATGCTGGGGGTACTCATTCCACTGACCTGGCTCGAGTTCGAGGTCGTCGGCGTACCGTTCAATCTGGGCCATCTCGTGATGCTGGGCTTTGTCGCCTTCTATTTCACACTGGATCGCACGTTTGCACTTGTGTTCCTGCTGTTCGCGATCGTGTGGATCGAACTCGCTGCGTGGATCGGACAATTGCCGATAGCGACGGCGGGGACGATCGCGGCGCTGTGCTTTTTCGGCGGCTACGCGGCGCAATTCGTCGGCCACGCGGTCGAGAAATCGATGCCCGTGCTCGTCAAGCATCCCATCCAGGCGAACCTGGCCGCGCCATTCTTTACGGTGGTTGAGCTCTTCAAGATTCTGGGTTTACGCGACGAGCTGTTCAACGAGGTCCAGCGCGAGATTGCGCTGCGCCGCGAGGTCGAAGCAGGAAGCAGCCATTGAATCGATTGTTGCCCGCGATTGCGCTTGTCGCAATTGGCGGTCCTGCAGACGCCGACGCCAGCGGCCTCGAGGAGACGTCGGTTGACGAGATTATCGTCACGTCGCGTTTCCGCGAGGAGCGGCTCGCCGACGTTCCCGATTCGATCACGGCCTTCACGAATGCGGATGTTGGAAGGCACCGCATCGAGCGCATCAACCGCGTTGCCGAGCTGACTCCGAACCTGCGTTTCTCGGATGACCAGGAAGTCGGCGTCAGCACCCTGGTCATTCGTGGTGTTCGTCAGAATCGAGGCACGGGTCAGCCGCCGGTGTCGTTTCGAATTGACGACGTCAGCGCGACCAACAACCTGCTGACGACGCAGGAACTGTTCGATATCGAGAGCATCGACGTGCTGCGTGGGCCACAGGGTGCGCTTTATGGCCGCAACGCGATCGGTGGCGCCGTGCTTGTCTCGACGCGCCGGCCCACGGCTGCCCCCGAGTATCGGCTGCGCGTCTCGGCGGCAGAGGGCAGGGACTACACGGTATCGGGCAGCGCGTCGGGTCCCTTGCCTGGCGAAGAGTCGCTGTATCGCCTGTCGTTTCGCGTGCAGGATCGCGAAGGCCAGCTCAGGAACGCTTACCTCGACAACCGGCACGTCGATTTCAAGGAATCTCGGTCGGTCCGCGGACGCATACTGTGGTCGCCGTCCGATCGATTCGAGGTCGATCTGCGTGCGCACTACCTGGATCAGGAGGGTGGTTCGGGGTATTTCATGCCGGCCAGCGAGGGGTTCCTGCCGCTGCCACCGCCATCGCCGCCGCTGTTGTTCGGCAACCCGACCTACGAGATCCAGTCGAACCGGATTGGTGAGTCGTTCGTTACGTCGGCGGAGTTTTCGGCGAAACTCGATTATGACCTGGGCTGGGCAATGCTGACGTCGGTCACTTCGTTCACGGACGTCGACTCCGGCAACGACCAGGATCTCGACCAGACGCTGGTCGAAGCGATCGACATTGTCGTCATTGACGAGTCGGAGACCGTGGCCCAGGAGCTGCGGCTGGTGTCGCCGTCGGATCAGTCGCTTCGCTGGGTCATGGGCGCGAGTTATTTCGACCAGGAGCGGTTCCGCTCGTTGGCGACCACATTCCTCGGCACGCCGGTGCCGCCGGCCGCGCAAGACCTCGAACTCGACAACATCGCGCTGTTCGGCCACCTGAGTTACGACGTCACGGAGCGGCTCGAGGTGACCGTTGCGTTTCGCTATGACGAGGAGACGCCGGCGGACACGACGCAGGGGCGATCGCGGGCGTTCAGCGAATTGCAGCCCAAGGCCAGTCTTGCATACCGGTTCAATGAGGGCCTGCTTGGCTATGTGTCGGTCGGCAAGGGCTTCCGCGCGGGAGGTTTCAACAACGTCGCGCCCGGCAGCAGCTTCGAGCCGGGCTTCGACAAGGAATCGCTGATCAGCTATGAAACGGGACTCAAGGGCACCTGGTTCGACGGTCGCATGCGCGCAGGCGCGTCGCTGTTCTTCATCGACTACGAGGACCAGCAGTTCTTCCTGTTCGACCAGACTGGCACGCAGGCAAACATCAATATCGGCAAGAGCGAGATCGTAGGTGGCGAGCTCGAGTTCTCGGCGTTGCCTGCGGAATCGCTACGGCTCGATGTCGGCTTTGGCTTTACCGACAGCGAGATCCAGGAGTACGAGGATATTCCCGGCGTACTCGTACCTGCCAGCGAGATTCTCGGCAGCAAGGTCCCGGGCGGTCCAATCTGGAGCCTGAGCCTGGCAGCTCAACACACTGCTGCCGTATCGGGCACGCTCGATCTCGTCAGCCGCATAGCCTGGGAGCACCGTGCCAAGACCTACTGGACACTGGACAACGTGGATACGCAGTCGGCCTATGACCTCGCCAATCTGAGTCTCGCGCTCGAGTCGAATCGCTGGGCCGCCCGCCTGTTCGTCGACAATTTGTTCGACGAGGAATACATCGAGTGGTTTTTTGCCGCCCGCTTCATCGGCTTACCCGCTGACATCGCATGGCCCAGCAGGCCGCGCCAGGTTGGCCTGGAGGTAACGTACAACTATGACTGACCCGACCCGTAATCTCGTCTATCCAAACGAGAAGAAGCTGTTTGTCATTGCGTCGATTCTCGCGACGATTTTCTGGCTCGTACTGATCCTTGGCACCCTGGGAATCGCGCTGATTTACCTGCTCCTCATTTTTGTCTTCTATCTGTTCGCACAGTCGGGCTTCATAACGATGCTCAAGGGCAACGGTGTGAAGATATCCAAGACGCAATACCCTGATCTCTACCAGCGCTTGCTGGAATGCTGTCAGAAGGTCGGCGTCAATGACGTGCCCGAGATGTACCTGCTGCGCACGGACTTCTTTAACGCCCTGGCAGCGCGCTTTCTTGGTCGCAACTTCATTGTGCTCTTCACCGACGTCGTCGATGCACTGAGTGATCGTCCCGATGCCGTCGACTTCTACATCGGTCACGAGCTCGGCCACATTCACCGCAAGCACTTGCTCTGGGGCCCGTTTCTGTTTCCGGCGCTGGTATTGCCATTGTTGGGAGCCGGGTATCGCCGTGCCGAGGAATACACCTGTGATCGCTACGGCAGCGCCTGTTGCAAGACCGAGGATGACGTCAAATTCGCGATTGCGGCGATCTCTGCCGGCGACACACGCTGGAAGAGTCTCGATGCTCAGAGCTACGTCAACCAGGTGAAGCTCACCGGCGGTTTCTGGATGTCGTTCCACGAGCTGACCGGCGACTATCCGTGGTTGACCAAGCGCATGACGTCTGCGCTGGCCTTCCTGCGCGGCAAGGACGCGACGTTTCCGCGGCGCAGTTTATTCGCATGGCTATTGGCCATGTTCGTGCCGCGCTTTGGCTTCGGCGGCGGCGGGTCGCTGATCATCTTCGTTGCGATCATCGGCATTCTCGCGGCTATCGCCATACCCGCATACAGCGACTATACGATTCGCGCCGAGGTCGCGCAGGCGCTGACACAGTCGGCCGGTCTGCGCAGCCAGGTCGAAGACTACGTTCTCGAGCGCAACGAGTGGCCGGCGAGTCTCGCCGACCTCGGCTACTCGGCCGATACATTGCCCGCCAGCGATATGGACTACGTTGTCTCTTACGGTATCTACGAAGGCGGGGTCATCGGCATCGAGACGAGCATCGGCAACGGCTCGGGGTACGTCGTGTTCGAACCGTACGTCGAGGAAGACACGATTCAGTGGACGTGTTACGGGCAGGACGTTGCCGACAAGCACCTGCCGATGATGTGCCGGGAATAAACAGAAAAGGCCCCCGCTCGCGGGAGCCTTCTGCTGTCTGGTGCCCAGAGGGAGACTTGAACTCCCACGGGGTTGCCCCCACTAGCACCTGAAGCTAGCGCGTCTACCAATTCCGCCACCTGGGCCTGTGCTTTACGCGTACAATCGCGCTCAACACGAGGGTGGCGCACTTTACTCTTGAGTGGCGCGACCTGTCAATCATCCCCAAACACGGAGCAATTCTTTGCCCGCGAAGCAAAAGCGCCCGTCGAAAAAACGGGCCAAGACCTACAAACATCCCATTCCGGGCCGCAACGAGCTGCTCGATTACCTGACCGAGGTCGGTCGGCCGGTCAAGGCCGGCAAGATCCTCAAGGACTTCGGCCTCAAAGGGCAGCGCATGCGCGCGCTGCTCGACGACCGGCTGCACGGCATGGTCCGCGCAGGGCAAATCATCGAAAACCGTCGTCACGAGTATTGCCTGACGCAGAAACTCGACCTCGTCACGGGCGAGGTCAGCGGCCACCGAGACGGCTTCGGCTTCGTCATTCCGGACGAAGGCGAGGATGACGTTTACCTGTCGGCACGCGAGATGCGGGCGCTATTCGACGGCGACCGGGTTGCCGTCAAGGTCGTCGGCGTCGACCGGCGGGGGCGCCCTGAAGGCAAACTCGTCGAGGTGCTCGAGCGCGGCGTCCATGAGGTGGCGGGCCAGTTCCGGAGAGAGCGGGGCGTTGGCGTGGTGATTCCCGACAACGCAAGAATTTCCCACCGCATTCTCGTCGGCAAGGGTGAGTCGCACAACGCCAGGAGCGGCGACATGGTCGTCGTCGAGATTCTCGATTTCCCGACCTACGTCGACCCGCCAACGGGACGCATCGTCAAGGTCATCGGCAAGCCCGACCAGAAAGGCATCGCGACCGACATTGCGATCCACTCGAACGGCATTCCGTTCGAATGGCCGCGCGCCGTGAGCAAGGAAATCAAGCAGTTCGGCAAGACCGTTCCTACGAACGCCAAGAAAGGGCGTGTGAACCTGCGCGACGTCGATCTCGTGACGATTGACGGCGCCGATGCCCGCGACTTCGACGACGCCGTGTACTGCGAACGCACGCAGAGCGGCTGGCGACTGCTCGTTGCGATTGCCGACGTATCGCACTACGTGGAGACCGACTCTGCGCTCGACAGGGAAGCGACGAATCGTGGCACCTCGGTTTATTTCCCCGATCGCGTCGTACCGATGCTGCCCGAGGTGCTCTCGAACGGCCTTTGCTCGCTGAACCCGAAGGTCGACCGCCTGTGCATGGTATGCGACATGCGCGTCAACCGTGAGGGCAAGGTGACGAAGTCGACGTTTCTCGAGGGCGTCATGCGCTCGAAGGCGAGGCTTACCTACGGCCAGGTCAATGCGTTTCTCGAGGGACGCAGCAAGAAGTCCGTGCCGGAGCCGCTGCAGCCGGCCATACGCGAGCTGCACAAGCTCTACAAAGCGCTCGCGAAAGCACGCGCTCGGCGCGGTGCGATCGAACTGGACCTTCCGCAGACGAAATTCAAGCTCGACAAGTCCGGCGCGATTGAAGACATCGTCGTCGAGCCGCGCAACGATGCGCATCGCCTGATCGAGGAGTGCATGATTGCCGCCAACGTGCAGGCGGCGAAGTTCATACGACGTCACCGCATTCCCGGTCTCTACCGCGTGCACCCGAAGCCCGACCCGGATCGTTTCGACGAGCTGCGCCAGTACCTCGTGTCGCTGGGCCTCAAGGTGCCACACTCGGAGCACGTCGAGCCGCGCGCATTCAACAAGCTGCTCAGACAGGTCGAGGGACGCCCCGACAGTGCGGCGATATCGATGGCGATGCTGAGGTCACTTACGCACGCGGAGTACACGCCGGTCAACGTGGGGCATTTCGGCTTGGCGCTGGATGCATACGCGCACTTCACGTCGCCGATCCGTCGCTACCCCGACCTGCTCGTGCACCGCGCCATCCGCCACATCCTGCGCGGCGGCAAGCCGGCCAGGTACCACTACAATGGCAAGGTCATGGAACGGCTGGGTTCGATAACGTCGGCGCACGAGCGTCGTGCCGAAGACGCAACGCGCGAGGTGGAGGCATGGCTCAAGTGCCAGTACATGGAAGAGCACCTCGGCAAGGAATATACGGGCGTCATCACCGGGGTGACGAATTTCGGCGTGTTCGTGCAGCTGGAGGGACTGCTGATCGACGGCCTCGTGCACGTCACGAGCCTTCACAACGACTACTACCATTTCAACCCGGGCAGCCAGCAGCTCGTCGGCGAGCGGACCGGGCGTACCTATAGCCTCGGGCAGGAGATGGAGGTCCGGGTGCACCGCGTCGACATGGAAACACGCCGAATCGATTTCCGGCCGGTATGACATGAGCAGGCGCCGGTACGTCACGGGCCTGCGGGCCGTCGAGCAGCTCTTGTCGGTGCATGCCGACGACGTGAAGCGCATCTACACCGAGTACCAGACCGCCAATCCGCGCGTAGAGGCCATTATCGGTTCGGCGCGTGAGCAGGGTATCGAAGTGCAGTCAGCGAACCGGGCGCGGCTGAAGCAGATGTCCGGGGAAGCCCGGCACCAGGGCGTCGTCGCCGAGGTGACGCGCGCAACGTTGCTCGACGAGTCCGGCCTGCGCGACCTCGTAGAGAAGCGCCTCGCCGAGTCCGGGAAGCCTTTGCTTCTGCTCGTGCTGGACCGCCTGCAGGACCCCCACAACCTGGGCGCCTGCCTGAGAACGGCGGATGCCGCGGGCGTCGATGCTGTGGTCGTGCCCCGGCATGGCGCCGCGGGTCTCGGACCCGCGGTCAGCAAGGTCGCGGCTGGCGCCGCCGAGACTTTGCCGTTTGCGACCGTGTCGAACCTCAAGCGCGTGCTCGACTGGCTCGGCGAGTACGGCGTGCGGCGTGTCGCGACCAGCGACAGGGCGGAAAAGAGTCTGTTCGACGCCGATCTGGACGGGCCGCTGGCGTTGGTGATGGGACGTGAGGAGGACGGCATCGGCAACGCTCTGATGAGTCGCTGCGACCTTGCAGTCAGCCTGCCGATGCGGGGATCGGTCTCCAGTCTCAATGTCTCCGTGGCCACCGGGATCTGCCTCTACGAGGTGCTGCGCCAGCGTCGCTAAGCCCTTGATTTGGGGAATTGGCTTGGTTAGGATGCGCCTCCCCGTCGAGAGGGCGGGGAATCTCTTGCCACACCGGGTAGCCGGGTGGCTGTGATCCGCAGGGATCTCATCCAGAAGGGAAGACAATGAGACATTATGAAATCGTATTCCTGGTCCACCCGGACCAGAGCGAGCAAGTGCCTGCCATGGTGGAACGTTACCAGGGCATGGTCACGGGCTCCGGCGGGGCGGTTCACCGCACCGAGGACTGGGGTCGCCGTCAGCTGGCGCACCCGATCAACAAGATCCACAAAGCGCACTATGTTCTTCTGAACATCGAGTGTGATTTCTCCGTGATCGAGGAAATCAAGGGCGCGTTTCGCTTCAATGACGCGGTGCTCCGGCACCTCGTGATCTCGCGCGACAAGGCAGTCACCGAGGCGTCGCCGATGGCGGTTGCCGTGGCCGAGGAAAAGGCCAAGGAGAAAGAAGCGCAGCAGCGTCGCGAGGCGAAAGCGGCTGCCGAAGCGGCACAGCGCGCCGAAGAGAAGCCGGCGGAAGAGAAACCGGCTGAGGAAAAAGCCGAGGAAAAGGCGCCTGAAGCCGAGGCCGAGAAGGCCGAGGTCGCCGAGTCCGTTGACGAAGGCACGGCCACGGCCGATGCCGACAACAAGGCAAGTGAGGCGGCTGAAGAAGAAGCCGCTGCCAAGAGCGCCTGAGGAGAGCAGAGATGAGTCGTTATTCACGCAGGCGCAAGTATTGCCGCTTCACGGCCGAGGGCATCGAGGAGATCGATTACAAGGATCTCAACCTGCTCAAGGCGTATGTCACGGAAACCGGCAAGATCGTGCCGAGCCGCATCACGGGAACGAAATCGCATTACCAACGCCAGCTCGCGACCGCCGTCAAACGCGCGCGTTACCTGGCCCTGCTGCCGTATACCGACCGTCACTAGGCGCGGATCGGGGCTGTGCAAGCGATAGCTGCATGGCTGGTGGGGCGGCCGCTCAACGGGGTCATCGGCCTCGCGCTGACGATCTGGCTGCAGTCACTGAGTTTCATCAGCGCGATCGTGCTGGTCGTGCTGATCCTCTCGAAAGGGCTGCAGCGTGCGATGCTCGATGTGGTGATGGCGATCGGCTTCGTGATTGTCGTCGGGGTGCTCGCCAAGGTGCCCTTGCCGGCCGCCATCGCCGGTGCGCTGATGGTGTGGCTGCCGGCGACGCTGTTTTCGGTGCTGCTGCAACGGACGCGGTCGCTGACGCTCGTGCTGCAGTTGTCCGTGCTGCTCGCGGTCGCCGTTTTGACCGGCATATTTGCGATTGCAGGTGACCTCGTCGACTACTGGCTGGCGTATTTCGACCAGATCATCGATGAGCTGCGGGCTTCGAACCAGTACGCGCTGGCGCAATGGGTCGAGGCGCAAAAGCAATACGCGGACCAGATGACAATGGTCGCGGTGTTCGCCAACTGGCTGGTGCATTCAGCCGCGTTGGTACTGGGATACAAGATGTACCGGTCCCTGCCGGGCACGGGTCACGAGTTCGGACGGTTTCGTGACCTGAACCTCGGCAAGGTCATCGCATCGGTGACGGCGATTACGTCGATACTGGGAATGCTGACGGAGATGATGTGGTTTCAGCACGTCGCCTTCATCACCTTCGGAGCGTTCTGGCTGCAGGGATTCGGCATCGTCCACTGGCTTTACGGCCAGCAGATGATGCCGCGCCTGGGGCTGGTGCTCGTCTATACGATGCTCTTATCGGTGATATTGAGTGCGATAACCGTCTTAGGACTGGCGATCTTTGGGTACATGGATGCGTGGTTCAGGCTGCGCCGGGTCAAGACCGCCTAAACAACAGAAACTGAAGAAATCGGACTGGCAGGACAGGAATATGAACGTC
>JAAUYH010238219.1_pt1 | contig 16766 bp, 12 predicted proteins | sample 7278061 | NCBI WGS metagenome assembly JAAUYH01 (sample SAMN14350203, study PRJNA611818) | marine sediment metagenome | isolation source: surface marine sediment (0.6m) | place: French Polynesia: Moorea | collected 2018-08 | reverse complement strand
CCTTTACTAAATGAATCTAATGAATTAATCTCTATTCTTCATGCAATCATTAAAAATAGTAAAGCTCAAAATTGATTCTAAATTCTGAATTCTAAATTCTAAATTCCTCCTGAACAGACGTTTTCGAGCTTAACCGAGTAGTATTGTAATGTCGGTCTTTAATCAAAAACCGTGATAGTTTGCTAACGCTTGATAAGAATTAATTTCGATCGACAGAAGTAAGCATTAATCGAATTTAATAATTTTGAAGGTTAAATTCAAACTGCTTGATTACTATTTCCCGCATAAATCCACTCTAAACGCAAGTATCTCTGCAATAGTCGTAATAATTTTTCTTCATCAAGGGGTTTACTCAGAAATTCATCGCATTGGAGATATTTGTATATATCCTCTGTAATTGCAGTAGCCGACAAGACAATTATGGGAATATTTTTATACTCTGGTATTTGTCGTAACTGTTTTGCTGAGGTAAAGCCAGTCTTTTTCGGCATAAATAAATCAAGACAAATTAAGTCTGGTTTCTCTTGTTTCATAACATCGAACATATGTTCGCCATTTTCAGCAGTGGATACTTTAAAACCCAAAGGCTCAAGTATATTCACTAACAGCCAACGATTTTCTTCTTTGTCATCTACGACAAGAATACTGCGCCGTTTCCCTTTATAACCTAATATATTTTCTAGTTTGGATTTTCGTGATGTATTATAATTACTCATCACTACTGGCAAAACTGTCTCAAACCAGAAATTAGAGCCTTTCCCTAATTTACTTTTGACTTGTAGCTTTCCTCCCATTAACTCTACTAATTGCTTGCTAATGGATAAACCCAAACCAGCACCCATAATCCGCAAACTTTCATCTCCAATTTGCTCGAAGGGTTGGAAAATTTTGGCTTGTGCTTCTTGACTAATACCTATCCCCGTATCAATGACTTCAAAGCGGATTTTCTGTTGAGGTAAACTTTTATTAGTGGAAAAAGTACTAATACCTCTAACTCTTAAGATTACTTTGCCACTTTCGGTAAATTTAACTGCATTGTACAAAAGATTAATTAATACTTGTTGCAGTCTTTTTTCGTCTGCTAATACTCTGTTAGGTAAATTTTCAAATCTGGTGATTACTTCTAGTCCTTTGGCATTTGCCTCATTTTTAATAATCCCTACTACTGATTTTAAAAACTCAGGCAGAGCTAAATTAATAGGATTAATCTCCATTTTACTGGCTTGATTTTTGGAGAAATCTAAAAGATCGTTAATCAAAGTTAGTAAATGTAATCCGCTCTTTTCAATGATATTAAATTCTTCAATTTGTCGCTCATTTAAAGGTAGTTCTCTGCGTAATATTTTTGTGTAGCCGATAATGCCGTTAAGAGGAGTACGTAATTCATGACTGATATTAGCGATAAATCTATCTTTAGCATGATTAGCTCTTTCCGCAGATTCTTTGGCTTTATTTAATTGGGCAGTACGCTCTTTGATTTTGGCTTCTAACTTACCGAAAGCTCCTTGTAATTGATTGGTCATCTTATTAAAAGAATTAGCAAGAATACCAACTTCTGAAGAACTTTTAATTTGTACTCTTCTATTCCATTGTCCTTCCGAAATAGCAGTTGTTGCTTCGGTTAAGTCAGTAATTGGTTTAATGAGATGATTTGCTAAAATCCAGACCAAAATACTGATACTTACAATAGCGATCGAAGTTACAACAAATGCTAGATTTTGAATATCTTTTTGGCTATTAAATAATTCCCATTCCTGCTGAAGAACAATAATTCCCCAACCAGTATTATCTAAATGTTTGTTATAGGAAACCCAATTAACACCTTGCTGGTCTTTAAAGGAAAAGATCCCCTCACGACCCTCTAAGATCTGTTGGACTGGAGGATATTTACTAAAATTTTGGAGTTTGTCTCCAGAAATATAGGATCGATTGGGGTGAGCTATGATTTGACCTACTTTGTCTACGATAAAAACATGACCCGTCTTGCCAAATTTGATTTGACCTAATTGTTGACTGATTTGCTCTAGATCGCTACATATGGCTGACACACCGATAGTTTCTGTTGATTTTTCTGGATGAATTGGCGTTGCCATGCATACAGCAGGTCTTTTATTAGTACGGCTAATTATGGTTTGATGAGTTATTTTCTCCCCAGCAATAGCACCTAAGAAATACTTGCGATCGCTATAATCTTTGAGAGGACTACTGTCATTACGAGCAATATTCATCCCCTGGCGATCCATGACCATCGCCAGATATAACTGCTTGTAAGTCTTCGTCAAATTAGCTAGCACGGGCTTTTGTCGTGTCGGATTCATGCTAACAATATCAGGCTGTTGACTTAAATTTTGTAATGCTAGGGTATTAGCCATATCCCATTGAGATACTAATTCAGCCAGCATATTAGCTCTTAAAGCCATATTTTCTTCTGATTCTTGACCAATATTTCTCGAAGCTCTCTGACTGTAGTAAAAGAACACTACAACAATCAAGGGAACAACACCTAAAATCACAGTCAAAGGCATCTTGAATTTTAGGCTATTAAATAATCCAATTTTCATAACGGTGCTTCTATCCTCACTACCAAATTTTGTTAATTAACCAACGGTCGGAGCAAGCTCCGTCGTGTCTTGGTGAGCGTGTCTTGGGCAGCGTTCCCTTGCGTCTTACGCCGACGCGGGGTCTGCCCGCTTCCCTTGCGCCGAAGGGCAGAGCTTGCTCTGACTTCTATTTAAAAAATTGATTTTTTATTGTAATAGGTCTCTCTCTAAGTATTAAAACTAGAAGAGAAAATGAATAGGTTAATTGTTTTACCTTTAGCCCATAGCCGAGCGACTATATACTTGCTAGTAATATCAACTGATACTATAAGCTTGAATTATAATCAACCAGCAAAATACACGGATACTTACGTATATATAATTTAGTTATCTATATAATCACACGGATAATTCTTTGCGGATAATTATACTCTAATCTGTGTATAATGATACTATGTTTTTATAGGATTACACTGATATACGTATAGCTACATTATACCTATATACATTTTGGAATAATTATTCTATATAATTACACTGACGTAATTACACAAAAAATATACTCAGACTATTCTTTCTAAGCGAGTCAAATCGCGAGGGAAAGTATGGTCTCAATCTTAAATATTCTTAAAAGATAAAAAATGAATCACCATATATTTTCTCGTAGAAAGTTCGTAGGCACGGCAGCTACAACTTTAATAGGGACGTTTATCTTAAAGGGTTGTCAAACAAATACACAACAGACAGCTATTGGAGAAGGAGATACTAGTAGTGATGGAGATGTTCCTACAGGAATTTCTGCCAATGACGAAGAAGCTCTTTATGAAGCAGCTAAACAAGAAGGTAAATTAGTCTGGTATGCTGTCTACTTCAACCAAGAGATAGTAGATGAGATCGGTAAAGCTTTTACCCAAAAATATCCAGGAATTAGTTTTGAAGGTACACGCAATACCGCTTCTAACCTCTTCCAGAAATTAAATCAGGAAGCTCAAGCTGGTTTAAATATTGCAGATATCTACGCGACTACAGATTTTAGCCAAATGCTACAGCTAAAAGAAGAACAAAAGCTACAGCAATATGAACCAGCAGGAAAAGAAAATATCGTTGAAAAATATCGCAATCTCGATCCAGATAATTATTATCAAGTAGGTGCTTTCCTACCTATTATTATCGGTTATAATTCTGAGCTAATCTCTCTAGAAGAAGCGCCTTCTAGTTGGCAAGAACTTACCAATGCTAAGTATCAGGATAAAATTGCGACTGGTAGTGGCGCAGCCAGTGGACAAGTGGGAACTTGGGCTTTATCTATGGAGCAAAAGTATGGTTGGGATTACTTAGTTAATTTCAATCAACTTAACCCTAAACTTAGTCGATCGATCAACGATGTCGTGCCAGCATTAGTCGCCAAGGAAAGAGCTTTGGGTGCGACAACAGTAGGACAAGTTTTGACTCGTAAATCCCTTGGAGATCCCCTCGATGTAATTTATCCAGAAGATGGAGCAATTGTGGTAGTTGCCCCTATTGCTATTTTAAAAGAGGCTCCTCATCCTAATGCTGCTAAACTATTTCTCAATTTCCTCAACTCCAGAGAATATTCTGAGGTAATTACTAAATATTTCGAGCAACCAATTCATCAAGAGGTAGAACTGCCAGGAGCTAAATCTTTAGCGGAAGTTAATACTTATACTCCTCAACCAGAGACAATTAGTGCAGACATACCTAAAGTTAAGGAAAAATGGCGTGAAGAATTTGGAGCGTAGAAAATCTTTAGCCAACTATGATTTTTCTCTGATTATCTGGCTAGTCTTTATCGTTGTTCTGTTAATACTAATTGGCTTACCCATATTTTGGTTAATTAGAAACAGCTTATTCTCTCCAGAGAGTGAAAGTCTGAGTTTTATTAACTATCAGACAGTATTTATCAAGCCTCGTTTTCGAGAGGCAATTTATAACTCTCTGATTTTGGCTAGTGGTTCAAGCTTTCTGAGTCTCCTACTAGGAGTTCCTACTGCTTGGATAATCAGTCGTACTGATATGCCGTTACGGAACTTATTGCGGGTTCTGTTGTTGCTGGTGTTTGCCATGCCTCCATTTTTGGGAGCGATCGCCTGGACTCTGTTGATAGCTCCTAATTCTGGCTGGTTAAATCGCATCTACATGAGCCTTACTGGGGCAGAAACAGGGATATTTAATGCTTACTCCATGTGGGGGGCAATTTTTGTGATTGGATTGTCTACTTATCCCTATGTCTTTCTCTTAACCAGTTCTGCTTTGGATGTAGTTAACTCAGAATTAGAAGATGCAGGGACAATTTTAGGGGCAAATACCTGGAAAATGACCACGAAGGTTACTCTGCCTTTAGTAGCTCCAGCTATTATTGCTGGAGGGATTTTATCCTTTCTAGAAGCGATCGCTTTGTTTGGTTCTCCTAGTTTACTGCTTATTCCTGCTCGTACTACCGTTATTACGACGGAAATCTGGCAACTATTTCAGTATCCACCCAAAATTGAATTGGCTTGTGCTTTCTCTCTCTGTCTAGTATTAATTACTGCTTTACTAGTTTGGGTACAGCGATCGCTCACTACCCGCAAAGATTACGCGGTGATTACGGGGAAAGTAGGACGGAAACGCTTGCTGAAACTGGGGATAGGTCGTTGGGTAGCACTCTTGTTTTGCCTGACTGTTTGTAGCTTATCTCTCTTTTTGCCCTTACTGATTCTGCTGCGTACTGCCCTTTCTCAGTCCTGGGGAAGACCCTTTGGTTTAGACAATTTTACCTGGAAATGGTTTGGGGAAGTCTTAAGTAATTCTAGTACTTCTCTAGCAATTAAAAACTCTTTCCTATTTAGTGCGATCTCAGCAACTATAGCTATGGCGATCGCTCTGATTATTGCCTATCTAGTCAGTCGTAAATTAGTCCCTGGGTATCGAATCTTAGGCTTTTTACCCATGTTACCCATCGCTATTCCTGGGGTAGTTATTGCTGTGGGGATTTTTGCTGCATATACTCGTCCACCTCTAATTTTATACGGAACCGCAGCCATTATGGTTGTGGCTTTTACTACTAGATTTATACCCGTGGCATTTACTAATGCTAGTACCACCGTCATGAGAATCAACCCTGAATTAGAGTTGGCTGCGCGTAATTTAGGAGCGACTAGTGCAACTACGGTACAGCAGGTAGTTTTTCCTCTGGTAAAAAGAGGGTTAATTAGTGGCTGGATACTGGTTTTTATCCTTTCCATTCGGGAACTTAGTTGTGCGATCTTACTATTTACTCTCAACACTCAAGTTATGTCCACGGCATTATTTGAGTTAGTTAGTGAAAGTAGTTATGAGCGTCTTTCTGCCCTAGCTATTATTATGCTGGCGATCGTCTTTACTATTGTTCTGTTAGCTTATCGGTTTTTGGGTAAGGATTTCTTGCTGGAAAAATAACTTTTCATTGAATATTAAACATTGAAGCTCAAGCCTATACCTTGTAAGGTGGGCAAATCTCAGTTTCAACTCACCAAAATACTTAAAAACCAACAACTCTGCCCACCCTACTTTGATTGCTACTAAGGATGAAAATAAGTTAATTCTGAATCCTGAACTCCTGCAACTTCTGAACTTCTATTCTCAAGCCAAGTCTATACTTAGACCTAATTATAAAATCATGTCCAGTATTGTATTTGAAAACTTAACCAAATATTTCCAATCTAGTCTTGCTCTCGATCGCCTTAATCTAGAAGTAAAAAGTGGAGAATTTATTACTTTACTTGGCCCTTCTGGCTGCGGAAAGACTACTACTTTACGTCTGTTGGCGGGGTTTATCACTCCTGATGAGGGCAAAATTATTGTCAACGATCGAGTAATTTCTGCTCCCAAAAATTCTCTACCCCCAGAAAAGCGTAATATGTCGATGATATTTCAAAGTTACGCTATTTGGCCTCACCTAACAGTGTTTGAAAATGTAGCTTTTGGACTACGACTGAGAAAAGTAGGCAAAAAAGAGTTAAGCGATCGCGTTTCTCAAGCTCTTGCTCTAGTTCATCTAGAAAAATTAGCTCATCGTTATCCTGCGGAGTTATCAGGGGGACAACAGCAGAGAGTCGCTTTAGCGAGAGCAGTAGTTATCGAGCCACAAATTTTATTATTAGATGAACCCCTCTCTAATCTGGATGCTAGTTTAAGAGAAGCCATGCGTCATGAAATTATGACTTTGCATCAACGATTGAAACTAACTACAGTTTATGTCACTCATGACCAAAGAGAAGCATTAGCTTTAGCAGATCGGGTAATAGTCATGGCAGGAGGAAAAATCCAGCAAGTTGGCACACCAGAAGAGATTTATGAACAACCTGCTACAGAATTTGTAGCCGATTTCATTGGACGTTGTAATCGGCTCTCAGGTAAGGTGGTTACTCGTAACTCAGTAGAGGTGAATGGTATCCTCTTTCAGGTGGCGAATATACCTGGAAATATTAGCATTGGAGACAATGTAGTTGTTTGTTTTCGTCCCCATGCGGTGATCGTGAATTCTGCTAATTCTCTTCTTGATGGAGAAAGAGCCAATCATTTACGTGCCAGAGTGGAATATTGTGAATATTTAGGTGAGTTTCGCGAATACGAACTGAAACTAGAAAAAAGTAATATTCGTCTGCTGGCGATCGCACCACCTAATATTCGTCATCAACACAATAGTGTAGTCAATATATCTATTTCTAGTTCTAGCTGTCGGATTCTTCCTGGTAAATTTAAAAACTCGCTTTCTGCCAATAAGCTATCAGCTATTAGCTCTTAGCTAGATTTTTATAGTAAGAGAGTTAAATCACATTATATAGATTTCAAAGGCAGAAAACATGATAAATCTTTCTGTTATCTCGTTCATTCATCTTAATCATCGAATTTTTAAGCAAGATTAGCTTATGAGTCACAATCTCTATGAAATTTTAACTGCCTCAGTTAAGAATAAAGAAAAGACGTTTTTGATTACAGAAGACGAAAATACACTCACTTATCAAGATATAGATCTATTATCTGCCCGTATTGCTGAACAGTTAAATAAATTAGGCATAGTCAAAGGCGATCGACTTGTAGCACAAGTACCTAAATCTGTTGAAGCTCTTGCTCTCTATCTTGGTTGTTTGCGTAGTGGAGTTATTTTTGTTCCTCTTAACCCTGCCTTTACCCTCAATGAGTTGCAGTATTATTTAGAAAATGCTGAACCGAAGATAGTAATCTGTACCCCAGATGCTTATGCAGGAATCACAACTTTAGCTGCCAACCTTGGCATTAATATCGTTAGAACTATCGAAGTAAATGACGAAAATAGTTTAATCCCTTCCCCAGACATTGAACCAGAGAATCTCAATTTTCTTCCTGTAGAAGTTGCTCAAAACGATATTGCTGTAATGATCTACACCAGTGGCACTACAGGGAAACCCAAAGGGGCAATGCTATCTCATCACAACTTAGCAGTTAATGGCACAGCTTTAAAAAACTGCTGGAATTTTAGTGAAAATGATGTCTTGTTACATTCTCTGCCAATTTTTCACGTTCATGGCTTATTTTTTGCTACCCATTGCGTCATGCTCAGTGGCGCATCTATGCTATTTCTACCGAAGTTTTCTGTCGATACTGTTATTGAATTTTTGCCTCAAGCTACAGTAATGATGGGAGTACCAACCTACTACACTCGTTTACTAGCAGATAGTCGTTTTCAAAAAGCAGGTTGCTCCCAGATGCGCCTATTTGTTTCTGGCTCTGCACCTCTACGAGAAGAAACTTTTCAAGCGTTTAAAACTAGAACAGGGTTAGAAATTCTTGAACGCTATGGCATGAGTGAGACGGGAGTTAATACCTCAAATCCACTCCAGGGAGAAAGAAGACTAGGTACAGTCGGTTTACCATTGGGCAAATCAGAGTTAAGAATTGTCGATAATAATAACCTTCCTTTACCACCAGAACAAGTTGGCAATGTACAAGTAAAAGGAGAAAACGTTTTTGCTGGTTATTGGCGCATGCCAGAAAAAACTAAAGCAGAGTTTACTAATGATGGTTTTTTTAAAACTGGGGATTTAGGTAAGCTTTCTGTTGATGGCTATGTTTCTTTAGTGGGTAGAGCCAAAGATTTAATTATCTCTGGCGGTATGAATGTTTACCCGAAAGAAGTAGAAGTTTGTCTTAACGAAATTGCTGGAGTAGGGGAATCTGCAGTTATCGGCTTACCTCACGCTGATTTTGGAGAAGCGGTAACTGCGGTAATTGTCTCAGATAATTTAGAGATGAGCGATCGCGAAATTAAAGTTTATCTACAAGAAAAATTAGCTAATTACAAGATCCCCAAACAATTCTTGTCGATCGACAGTCTTCCTAGAAATACCATGGGTAAAGTACAAAAGAACATATTAAGGCAAAAATATCAGGATTTATACAAATCTTGATACGTAATCAGTTTTATTTGACTCTATTTTGAAAGCAAAAGATCACTTAAAATAGAACTAATTGCTAACATTTGATTACCAATAAATTTTGAAGAAAAATCCAACACTAGAGTATTTAATGCTACTTTTAAAGTCTATAGATTTTTTCATGAGCAAATCTGCATAATGTTTTTTAATCAAGAATATTTGATTGGTTTGTGACAAAATTGGGACAAGAATTTGCCAAGTAAGTGCAAATGCTTTATGCAATAAATATAGAACTCTATCAGAAAAGATTAGATATGTTACTACCAAAAAAAAGTTAATTTTTGGATTAAACCTTCTGACAAAAGACGATGAGATTTGGACAATCTACATTCTGAGTTTTCCATTTTCCCTTCTTGAATTAAATTAGATAAAAATGAAGACAGAACCTACAGATATAATCACTCTGCGAGAAAAACTTGAAGAAGTAACATTTAAAAATAACCAAAAAATTCCTTGGATCGTTAAATTAATAAAAAGCCCTCGAAGTTTATTGGCTTTACCAGGTAGTATATCTCGGAAAGACTACAATTATCTTTATGCTCTTCTGAATAGAAACAGAACTCTCCAGGATGAAGCTTTTATGAGTGGTTTTTGTATGGGAAATGATCCTAAAACCACATTATTTCATATTGGGATATTTAGTTTTTTTTCTCGCTATTTATATCCTCATAAGTATCGATTTGGTAAATCTGATTTTTTCTTTTTTGATCTAGGTTTTGCCTACGGGAAGAGTTTACCAATTCAGTTTAATTTAATTGATTTTTCCAAATACAAAGATATTTCTTTATCAATATTAAGAAAGGAATTTGGTATCGATCTCGAAGATTTGTATGGAATCGATTATTATGAAGCGGAATATATAAATAATTCTCAAAAGTTTCACTCTCAGTATGTGGTTAGAAATAAACCGCTTAAGAACAAAAGAAGGAAAATTTTTTATACAACATTTTTGAAGCTTTCTAGTAGTATGTGTGGCTTAGTTGGGGGGGCTACTTTAGCATCAAATACTTCTATTAGTGGTTATGGATTTATTTTTTTGGCTTGTAGTTCCAGTCAAATGCTAATCGCGTCCCTTTTAGATAAGGATAAACTTTTGATATTTTATTCAGCTACTATTTTTTTCTGTGTAGATTTACTAGGCATTTATCGTTGGTTATTTAATTAAAAAAATTTTTTGTTTTAGTTGAGATAATTTTTCCAGAGCAAACTGTGAACATTCCAAATTTAGACTATTACTACCAATATCAATTAGATAATAGTGAATTCTTTTTGGCGATCGAGGTATCACCTTTGGTTTATCCTCAGTATCATCACTGCAATAATATTTAGTCTGAGTGGTTTAAAGTTAGCTTTTCAGTCTCCTTATGTTATTCAGGATGATGCCAGACAACATATTTTCTGGATGCAGCAATTTAACGACAGTGATTTATTTTCTGGAGATTTAATTGCCAATTATTTTAAATCTGTTTCACCTTGGGGATTTACTTATTTATATAAAATAGTTAGTAGTCTAGGTATAAATGTAATCTTCTTTAATAAAATTTCTCCTCTTTTAATTGCTGTTCCTACCACAATTTATTGTTTTCTAGTTTGTCTAGAAATTTTGCCTATTCCCTTCGCTGGTTTTATTAGTAGTTTATTACTTAATCAAAATCTCTGGCTATTAGATGATCTATCTTCAGGTACACCAAGGTCATTTATTTATCTCTTATTTTTAGCTTTTATTTATTATTTATTACGACACAAGCTATTTTTTTGTATATTATTAATTATTTTACAAGGATTATTTTATCCTCCAACTGTCTTAATATCAGCAGTAATTTTAGTTCTCAGGTTATTAAGTGATAAGCAGCATAAAGCTATCTATTTTTCAGGATTATTGACAGCAGTAATTATTTTATTAATTTACGCTGCTAAAACCTCAGAGTTTGGAGACATAATTACTTTAGAACAAGCTAAATTAAGACCTGAATTTATGCCAGGAGGAAGAAGTGCTTTCTTCTCTGATAACCCCAAAGAATTTTGGTTATTAGGTAGAAGGAGTGGTTTTTTACCCATCGAATGGCAATATAGTTTGATGGGTGCTTATGGGGCTGGTTTATTTTGGCTCAAAAAATATCCTCATCGCTTTCCCCTAGTTAAAAAAGTCAATAAAAATGTGATAATTTTGCTGCAAATCTTCAGTGCAGGATTATTACTATATTGTTTAGCTCATCTACTCTTATTTAGATTGCATCTACCCAGTCGTTATAGTCAACATATCATCAGGATAATTATTGCCTTATTAGATGGAATGACTATCGCAGTTATTGTTCATACTTTGAATCTGAAGATCGATCGTCAGTTATTTAAATTCTCTGCTTTAATAAGCTTACTTTGTTTACTGTTGTATCCTACCTATGCAGCACAATCCTATGCTTACAGATTGGGTTATGTCAAACCAGAAACTACAGAAATATATAACTTTTTAGAGCAACAACCAAAAGACTCTCTCATTGCTACTTTAGGTGAAGAAGCAGATTTTATTCCGACATTAGCTAAGCGATCGGTACTAGTATCAAGAGAATATGCACTCCCTTATCACAACGGCTACTATGAGCAGATTAATCAGAGAGTTCGGGATTTAATTACAGCACAATATAGTACAGATTTGGAGACTGTTCGGCAGTTTATTAATAAATATCAAATAAATTTTTGGCTAATAGGTAAAAATACTTTCACAATCAATTATCTTAAGAGTAATCCTTGGTTGATGCAATTTCAGCCCGAAGTATCTAATGCCATAGAGATGATGACCAAAAAAGAAAAGCCAATAACATCCCAATTAAGTAATCGCTGTCAAATTTTTACTGAACAAAATTTGGTAGCGATCGAAGCTAAATGTATTACGTCTTTAGCGGAGAACAAAACTGAATAGAGAATGAGTTACAAATTCACTATCAAAAAAAGGTATTATCTCGATCTTCTAATCTTTGCTCTTACTCTCGCTCTTATCACCTTCGGTATTGGAACTTATGGTTTGTATGAACCCCATGAAGGTCATTTTGCAATGGTAGGACAAGAGATGTTACTGCGGGGAGATTGGATTACACCCCATCTTAATGGCGATCGATATCTTAATAAACCACCTTTATTATACTGGCTCATTGCCCTATCTACTAGTATATTCGGCACAACAGAATTTGCTGCCAGATTGCCCCTAGCTTTATCTGGTTGGGTAGGAATAATTATCGTCTGGAAATGGTCAAAGGAATTATTTGGTATTAGAGCTAGTCGCATAGCTGCATTAATGCTATCTGTGAGCTTAGGTTGGTTTATTTTTACCCATCAGTTATTAACCGATGTGCTTTTGTCTACCCTAATTTTGGCTAGTAGTTATTTTTTTTGGAAATTACTATGTCAACCTAAGTCTTGTACTTATTTCTATAGTTTATATATCTCGCTCAGTTTATGTATTCTTACCAAAGGATTAATTGGGGTTGTTTTACCCTTGTTAAATTGTCTGGGTCTATCAATTATCAAGCAAGATGAGAAAATTTGGCGAAAGATTAAACCAGGTAAAGGAATAATGATTATTCTAGCAATAATCGCTCCTTGGTTTGTCGCTGTAGATGCTGCACATCCTGGCTTTCTTTCCTATTTTATTGTTAACGAACACATTAAACGCTTTTTTGATATTCGTTTTCCCCCTGACTACGACGTTGCTAAAACTAGTGCTTTAGGTTTTGTCGTCATTACTTTAGTTTGGTGTTTACCTTGGAGTTTATTTTTACCGCAGATAATCTTATCAACCAAACGATATTGGCAAAAAATCAAGGCTAAACATCGTCAAGATGGAATCTTGTTAGTAGCGATCGCTTCTTTGACTCCTATTCTCTTTTTCTTACCTCTATCTTCTCGGTTAGTTTATTACAGTCTTCCCGCTATTCCTTTCTATATTATTCTCTGTGCTGGTTGGTATTCTCGAACCTATCTTTGTTCGTCGCCCACTAGTGTTTATATCTTGGGTTCAATTTTTATTGTCATTGGCTTACATTTACTAAGTACAATGCTATTTTTACCCGATCTAGTTAATTCTTTAACTTATATCGATGACAAAATTGATATTAGTCTGCCCATTATTCTTCTTGCTTTCATTTTAGGCATAGGATTGCTCTGGGCAGGAATAGCTATGGGTAAAAATAGGCTGAAATTATCTTTAACAGCCTTATGGTTAAGCTTTGCTATGACCTGTATGACAATTACTCTTGGCTTTAATATCTATCAATATTCTCGCTCCAGCAAGATAATGGTTAAAACTATCGATAGTTGTCTTGGAGTAGATACTCTCTGGATATTTGAAGGTTCGCGAGAAATTGGGGCTGCTGGGGCAATTAGTTATTATCTTAACCAAAAGAAAGACTATTCTCGTTCTACTGTTTTTTTTACCCAAGATAAAAATAGCCTTACTTTACCTCTAGGTTGGACGCAAGGCAAACAAGATACCATTTATCGAACCGTCTTAGTTCTAGCTGATGGAGGCAAAAACCGTCTTCCTCCTCAGTTTCCTGGTGCAACCCTATCTTATCTAATTACGAAAGAAAAATTTATGGGTTATTGGTACAGCGATCGCCCTGTTGTCTTTGTTACGGACTTTCTTAGAAATAAGGACGATTATAACGATCCCCTAGATCTTAACTTACCTCACGATCCAGGTAGACCCTTACTAGCGATCGCCAATAGGAAAGTTTATGGTAATTCCGCAGCAATAGATAGATGCTATTTCCACGATCTTAATAACACAACTAAGAATAAATAAATACAAAGAAAGACTTTTTGATAAAATCTTAGAGAAACGTTAAAAAATATTACAATATTAATAAATGAAATTATTAATAGTAGGGGCTACAGGTACTCTAGGCAGACAAGTGGCTCGTCAGGCACTAGATCAGGGCTATAAGGTACGTTGCTTAGTACGCAGTCCTAAAAAAGCAGGATTTTTAAAAGAGTGGGGCGCAGAGTTAATTCAAGGAGATATTTGTAACCAAGAAACTTTAGCACCCGCCCTAGAAGGAATTGAAGCCGTTATTGATGCAGCTACAGCCAGGATTACTGACAATCTGAGTATTAAAGAAGTAGATTGGCAAGGAAAAGTAAACTTAATTCAAGCAGTTAAAAATGCTGGTATAGAGAGATATATCTTTTTCTCGATAATTAATGCGGAAAAATATCCAACAGTACCATTAATGGATATTAAACGCTGTACAGAGCTATTTTTAGCAGAATCAGGCTTAAATTATACAGTTTTACGCCTTGCTGGTTTTATGCAAGGATTGATTGGACAATATGCCATCCCTATTCTAGATAACCAAGTGGTCTGGGTAACAGGAGAAAGCACCCCTGTCGCCTACATGAATACCCAAGATATTGCTAAATTTGCTATCCGCGCTTTGGAAGTACCAGAAACCGAAAAACAGACTTTTCCCGTAGTGGGGACTCGTGCTTGGGAAGCTTACGAAATTATCAATCTCTGCGAAAGATTATCTGGGCAAGATGCCAGAATTTCCCGTGCTTCTCTAGGATTATTGCGTTTAATGCGGGGCGTTACTCGTTTTTTCAAGTGGGGACAAAATGCAGCAGATCGTTTTGCGTTTGCTGAAGTATTAGCTAGTGGTAAACCTCTAGATGCATCAATGGAGAAAACTTACCAAACTTTTGGTATCGATCCAGCAGAAACCACTACTATGGAAGAATATATGCAAGAATACTTCACTCGCATCATGAAGAAATTAAAAGAAATTGATTACGAGAAAAACAAAAACAAGAAGAAGAGGAAAAAACCCACCAAACCCTATCGCAATCAGTTTTAAAAACTCTTGTATAGTATAAGCTAAATGACCTGGTGGAATCGAGATTTATGTACTCAATAACCAAGAGTTACCACCAGGCAACACCATAGCAATACGTATTAGTATTAAGACACTCACTACTCACTACTTGCTACTTTTTACTAAGATGTCCTAACTTTTTTTGTATTGCTATAGTATTAAGGAAGCAAAAAAGATCTAAGATTCGCCTTTTAAAATTCAGTGGTTTGACTATTCAAGCTAGGTTGAGTATTATCAGGACTTGACATTACATGATAGTAGGTTGCGATTCTTCTATTTCTCGAGAGCGAAAGTTATCTCCACCTTTCTGCTCAAGTACATGATGGTAGAAGAGGGCAGCAGCAGCACCACCAGCCAAAGGACCAATCCAGTAAAGCCAAAAGTATTGCAGCCCACCTCCCATGAGAGCAGGACCGAGATACCGAGCAGGGTTCATCGCTGCACCAGTCAAAGGACCACCAGCTAAAATATCAAGAGCTACAGTTAAACCAATAAACAATCCTCCCACTTTTGGCGCGCGAAAATCGATCGCTGTACCAAAGACAACAAAAACTAAGAAAAAAGTCAGTATAAACTCCAGAGTTAAACCCATCAAGGGAGTTGCTCCTCCTCCGAGACTAGGAGTTCCAATATTGACTGCTTGAAGTATCTCTAAAGGAATAGCTAGTTTGAGCAAACTGGCAGCAAATATTGCTCCCAGACATTGAACAATAATATATCCAAGAGCGTTCTTAAGATCGATTTTATTGGTTAGCAAAGCTCCAAAAGTAACGGCTGGATTAAGATGACCGCCACTAACAGCAGCCGTTGCACTGACCATAACTGCAATGGTAAAACCGTGAGCAAGGGCAATAGCAGCGAGATCTACAATTGTTTCCGTGAGTCCACCTCTTATAATATAGTTAGTGGCGATCGAACCAACACCAATAAAAATCAGGGCAAAAGTTCCAATAAACTCAGCAAACAAAGCTTTTGTATTCATCTTGTTTTTCCTGGAAATTTCTATATAAGTAGTCGGGCAAAATTAAATTTAAAATAAGAAACAATTGGTCCACCACAAAAATTATGATGACTAATTATTTTCCTTACTCCCTGCTCCCTAACCCCACTTGTTAACACCTCGATGGGACGATACTTACTCCCGTCTCAACCCTTCATCTGGTGAAGTCTCCTCACCTACGCGAAGTGACTACCGTAAGGTCTCCCTCTCGGTCAAAAATCATCTAGGCAGAAGAATCAAACTTGTGTAATTAATTATGTTTAATGTTTAGATATTTAAAATTATCTCAGTTAATTATTTTGAGGTCTTTTAGAAGAACGTCTGCTTTTAAACCACATCTGCAATCCCGTGATGGCTAAGACGATCGAACCTAAGCCATTAAGAAAGGGAAAGCTTTTTTGAAAATCAACATAGTAAAAATTTCCCTTGTGCCAATGAATAATAAAGCGTACTTGATCTTCAAAACCGCCTAATTCTGCAATCTGGTAAATTACTCCAGTAATTACTGTGAACAGAATTGGTACGATCATAATTGGTGCAAGTAGTCTGTGGAGTTGCCTAATTTTAATTGCTTTCATATTCATCTCCTGCACCTTCACTACTAAGTAGATAAGTAGGTTGCTCTATGACAGTTCCTTGTTCACCGCCTTCACCACCTTCACCACCTTCACCACCACCATCGGGGTTGATCTCACAGCCTACTAAGGTTGTCATAAAACCTAGAGACATTGCTAGGGTTAAGGAAGTTAATCTAACTTTTTTCTCTGGCATTTTAATAGTTTTCCTGAAGAACCTTAGAGGATGTCTGAAAAGTCTAAATAATTGCGATCGCGAACAGCAAAAAGAAAAACTCTCGCTAAATTAAATCTGTCAATAGCTTAAAAAGACAGGAAACGAGAGTCAT
>JAAUYH010140475.1_pt1 | contig 16768 bp, 14 predicted proteins | sample 7278061 | NCBI WGS metagenome assembly JAAUYH01 (sample SAMN14350203, study PRJNA611818) | marine sediment metagenome | isolation source: surface marine sediment (0.6m) | place: French Polynesia: Moorea | collected 2018-08 | reverse complement strand
AGTCAAAATCTAAGAGGTCAGTCTGTTTGGGAAGATTTACGCGATTTTACTCTGGCTAGTAATGATAATAACGCGATCTCTCCTCCTGAAAGCCAAGAATATAATCAAAACAGCGAAACTATTATCGAAGCAAATAATTGGGTAGTTAACGATCAAGGAAAGGTTGAATTAGTTAGCCATATTCCCACATCATTCAACCAATGCAAAAAATAGGCAATAGTTAATATGTGTCATTCGTTTAATTATGGAAAATATTGAGCTATAAAATATCTACCAAGCAATCTTGATACAGCTAGTTTTTTCTATGGTTCTAAAACTTACTCCAAGACCACTAGCAGTACTTTTTAAATTTATAGTGGTATATTTGACTATATATTGAGCTATGTAGTTAGTTTGACAACTATAGTTTTTTGTCATTTACAAAATATAAAGATAATGACATCTTTTGTCTCTATTTGTTGACTTTCTTTGTGGTTTAATTAATAAAACAAAATTTTTGTAAAAATCAGGGAATACTCCTCGGAATTTTGAATATAAGCTATAAGTAGCAGGACAAGACGAAACCTTACAAAGTAATCCTGTCATCGCTTCGCATTTGCCTTGCCTTTTGATATTTTTCTTAACGAAAGGAGGTATTGGTATGAATACAACCTTGTGGGTAGAGCTTAAAGATCAACAAGCTGAAGCCATTAATGGTGGTTTAAGAGTTATCCTTGATTTTAATACTGACCGAGTTGGCCAAGACTATGACAGAAAAGATGGAATAAACAATTTGGAAACTTGTATGAATCTCTGTATTGGGGATTCCCGATGTAAAGCTTTCACCCATGTTCCCCCCGGTCTTCAACCAGGTCAAACTAATCCTGAAGGCATTTGTTGGCTAAAAGATGGAGTTCCACAAGCAACTTCGAGACAAGGCTTGACTTCTGGAATAAAGAGTTAATTTTAATACTGAAAACCAGTTTTTTTTACTCTACCGATGCTTCAAAGCTCTATTAAAATAGGCTTTAGACAAATCACCACAGTCGTGTTGGTAAGTTAGGTAATGGGTAATAAGTAAGAGATCACCTTGACTTTTGACTCTTGACTCTTGACTTTTAACTTTGCATCGTTAAGTGTCATTTTCGGTAGAATTAGATGCTAGAGAAATTTCCTCCATTTTGGGAAGTTTTTCCAGAGCTAAACGAGAAGATTGATTGCTTCCAGAAAGTCTTTTGAGTAACTTGGGTCGAGGATCATGGAGTAAACAGGTAATTTCATCTCCTGATTGCCATTCTTCCGTCGATTTGACTACTTGCAATTTCTTTTCCCTTTTTACTAACAGAGGTAATAATTCCCCAGAACGGATTAAAGCTTGGATTTGAGCTTGTTGGAAAGATAGATCTTCCTCCGTTAACGATGTTGTTCCTAACCTAAATTGCCCGTCTTCTAAATAAGTATTCCAAGTTTTGATCGATAGCTGAGAGATAAATGCTTGATTAACTTTGGGATTAGGATTGGTGTTGCTATTACTAGAATCAGAATCGCTTTTTGGAAAAACTGCTAACACCCTAGGAGGTTGAAACTCTTCCATGGCTCGTTGCGCCAATACCAGATTAATTTCCCCATTTTTGGTTAAAGCAATAAAAGTTCCCATCGATTCAATGCCGATTTTTTCTAAAGTTTCGGCATCTAAACCACTACGCTGTACAACTGGGATCTTCTCAGCTTCAGCTTTTTTACAAGCTTCCTCATTAGTATCAATTAACATCACCGATTCTCCCGCTTCCAGAAATAGCTTGGCGATTAAACGACCTAAATTATTACCACCAATAATTACCGCACCAGTTGCTTCACTTAAAGTAATTTGCAATAAACGAGCTACGAATCCCGCTGTCAAACCCTGACAAAATACGGTCATCATAATAGTGAGGAAGACTAATGCTTTAATGGCATCACCACCTGTGATCCCATTTTCAGTCAATAAAATCGCAAATAGAGAAGCAACCGAAGCCGAAACAATTCCTTTGGGTGCTACCCAAGCGAGAAATATTTTCTGTCGCCAATTCAGCCCACTGTTCCAAGTACAAATTGCGACACTGAGAGGTCGAATCACTAACATTAATACCATTACTGCGATTACACTACCCCAACCAAGGGCAAACACACTGGCAATAGAAAGATCGGCTGCTAATAAAACAAATAATACTGAAACGAATAAAACAGTTAATTGACCCTTAAATCTTTTTAAGAGTCTTTCTTCAGGAAGCCCAGAGGCTTTAACCATAATTCCTGCTGCGACGGTTGCCATTAACCCCGATTCACTGTAAAGAATTTGGGATAAAACAAATAAACCCCATAATCCAGCTAAGACAACTAAATTTTTCAGTTCTTCCGAAAGACGATCTGCATTTTTGAGAAATAACCCGAGTAGCCAACCACCAGTTACACCAACAATAATGCCAATCCCTAATCGTAATAACAAGCCACTAGCGACGGTAATTGCAGCAGCGTCACTATTGAGAATTGCATTCAAAACTACGACAGCTAAGATTGCTCCTACTGGGTCAATTAAAACTCCTTCACCTTCTAGGATAGTAGATACTTGGCGATCTACTCTGACTTGTTTTAACAACGGGCCAATTACTGTCGGGCCTGTAACTACTACCAGAGAAGCATACAAAAACGCGATCGACCAAGGAAATTCTGCTAGCCAGTGAGCAGCCATTCCCCCAGCAACCAGAGTAATTAGAGTACCTAAGGTCACTAAATTACGTAAGCTACCAGAAACCTTGCCTAGTTCTCGTAATTCTAAATTCAATCCTCCTTCAAACAGAATCACTGCCACAGCTAGGGCGACCAGTACTTCTAAACCGATACCTAATTCATTAGGATGGAGTACATCTATACCATCAGCACCAAGTAATATTCCCAGTAAGAGTAAAAAAACGATACTTGGGACTTTAAGATATTCTCCTATTACCTGTGCGCTAATCCCTGCTAGAACAGCGAGCACAATCTGGAGGGTGATTTCAAAAGATTCTTCCATAAAGTATATTTTAGAAGTAAAAGAAAACTTTGGCTGGCAAGTTTTATCCCTTGCAAGAAATTGATTAATTTTTCTATTCTTTAAAAGATCCTTTAAGTTACTAAGAGTAAAGTCCAGTCTATCATAGCGATGTTTTAGTTTTTTTTGTACTAAAAAGTAATTTTAAACTGTTTTGTTTATGTTAAACTAGGACAATTTAAGTAAACTCGGTTATAAAACAAGTTAATATGGTAAGTTGCTATTTCTCACGAATTGAGTTGAAAGCATAATTTATCACTTAAAAATTGAGGATTTTTTCTAACAAAAGAAATTTCAGATACTGGGGAGCAAAAAAGAAGGCTAAATTGTCAGAAAATTCGACAATAGAACCTAAAAATTCAGTCATCAAGAAAAAAATAGGTTTTGTGATTAAAAAAGGAAATGAGGAAACCTTTTATGAACAATTAAAGCAATTGAATAATCAAGTACGAGAAGAATGGTCATCTCAGGGTGATAATCCGCAAGATTTTATTGAAAAACGTCCCAAGATATTAATTATTTTAGACAATGCGAGCTTTCATAAGAAGCAAGAAATTATAGATAAAATAGAATCAGAATTACCCAATATTAGGTTAGAATTTTTACCAGCCTATATTCCAGACTATAATTTAATAGAATTAGTGTGGCACTCAGCAAAAGAATACATTGCTCATCGAGAATTTGAAACCCAATAATGACTTAAAAAAGTAGTTAATAAAATTTAATTAGCGGGTCATGCTAACCTCTATAATACCGCTAAATATGACATAAGAGACGAGGAAACTAAAAGACAAGCGGTGCGGAAATTGCAATTTTAATCTGATCTTATTAGTAAACCATTGATTTACAGAGCTTAAGAAAAGTGTAATCTCTATTAATTTGTTTACGTATAAATACTGAGTAGCAAAGAAGTGGAATTGACAAGTTCAGTGATAATACGGTGGAAAAATCTCCAGATAATTCTGAAAATAGCATTATTGATTTAAACATCATGATAGATGTTTTTTTTGGAGTTGTTATAACAAATCCCACAACGCTTCATAAGGATTCAGGTGAAAGTGACGATACCGCAGTTTCTCTTCTCTTGCTTTGTGACTCAGCTATTAGCTGAGTTTTTTTTTGGAAAATTACCTTAACTAATTTTCATAATTTCAGCTTTAAAGGCTTCAGAAGGTTGGCTCATCAGGCTAAGAGCTGAGATATATTCTACGTTCATCTTCACTAGTAGCTTCAGTTTCTACAATTTTGGCAGTAATTTGAGTTCCATCTTCAAGATTAACAACCCAATCCTCTCCAGGGATTAAGACTGGACAATTTCCTGTTACTTCTTCCCATGTCAGAAAAACTCCATTTAAATAATAGTTAAAGATACAGAAATATCGCTCTTTTTGCAGATTTTTAATAGTCATGACTTTTTGCTCCTCGCTATACAATGATAAAGGATTTATTTTGCTGTCAGCCTTTTACTGTGAATCTAATTCTGAATCGCTACAAATAGTTAACTGCTTTGGTTGGCATTGTTGAAGCTTAATAGTAATGCCCTCATTTTGTTCCTCAACCAAGTCTTCGACGTAACCAGCCTGATAAAGTCTAGCTTCTTGGGGACTAGCAAAAGGACCAAACCAATAAATACAGTAGGGTTTAGCTGTTTTAATTTCTAACCACCATAATAATGGGGGCTGCTTAATCCACGGTGTTCTTCGAGACGAGCTGGGACGAGTTAATTTCTTTAAAAGCATAGCGTTTCTCACTTAAATCAAGTAAAAGGACTCTGAAGTTTGAAGCAGGTTATTTTTAATAACTCTGCTTTAAAACAGCTTGAGAACTGGCCGAAAGCTGATAACTTTTTCTTATTTCATTGATTGATGATAAAAGAGAATCTATTATTAGAATAATATAAAAAAGACATAAAAAAACATTGGTTTTTAAAAATATACAAGTAACTAAATATACTTTAATCTAATTTAATAGTGATCATATTTATATTTTTTTCCCGAAGCAAAAACTACAGTCATGAAACTAACTACATAGCTAAATACATAGAAAAATATATATTTATCAATGAAAAAACTATTGATAGTGATCTTGAAGTAAGTTTTACAACAATAAAGAAATAGGGCGTATCAGGATTGTTTGGTAAATACTTTAAAATTTTTATTAGTGATGAGTTTTCTCCATAGAGAATGAGCAAAAACATGTTTATTTTTGTATTTAACTAAGTATAAAAGTAAAATAATTTTTTTTAGTGATTGATTATTTTTACGTTTTTTTTTGATTATATATATGTGCTTTTCTAGTAATATTTAAAAATTTCAGAATTGCTCTTAGTACGATATTATGAAGCAAGGTAGGGTACAATTGCTTGAATAAAAGTGATTAATTAGCTTTGCAATAATTTATACAGTTATGCTTAAGCTATCTACCTAATCTTTGGAAATCTTCTCCTGTTACCTGATTCGAAATTACTTCGTCAGCTTAGGGCAAAGAAGAATTTTCTTGATCTAAACTTGTTAGGATTTGAGGCAATTGAATCTTTCTAATCCACCAGCTATCTTAAGCGTTGATCTTTTATTTACCTGGCGTTCCAAAATAGCCAAGATAGATTGTAAATGCCGCTTGAGAATCTACAAAATTGCTTTTGATAAATTTGTTGTCATTGTTTCTGAACTTTCTGATAATTTAGGTCGCAGCATTACAGAAGAAGCTTTAACGCTGAGTCATCTAATTTGTCATAAATTTGCTCTCAAACCTACTAAAACTATGTGGCTCGAACATTATTATCCCAAGGGATATCTCGGGAATGAAGAAGTCTATGAGCAACTGGCGTTAATGCAGTGTAATCTTTGGTCCTCAAGGATTAAAAAACAGAATCTCGAAGCCTTATTGGGAGTCAAACTAGAATCATGCTGAACAATTATCATTACTAGAGAATCAAGTCTAAATTTTCAGGAACTTGAACCAGATGTTCAATAGCTAAATGTTCCTCAGTTACTGATTCTAGCGCTTGATATATTTCTTCTTTATTGAGCGAATGAGCTAGGACTTTTCCTTTAATTACTGGTGAATTTTCATCGGTTGCGGTGTAAGCAATTAAAGCCCATTCTCCATCATAATTTTGCTGGATTTCTTCAAAGGTCATAAGATCTGACATCAGTTATTCCTCACTACTAAACATGAATAAGAGTAAAACGGCCTGGCAGCTAATTTACTCCTTAACTGTTGCAAATTTCAAGCTTTTGATGTTAACAACATAATACTTAAAACTCAGCTGTTTTACTCAAAAATTTTTATGATTCATGAATTTTACCTAGATAAATGGACAAAAAAATGTTTATTTTTGGATTTAATTGAGGATAAAAAATTTAAATTAGATTTTTTTGGTTAATTAAAAGGAAGTTTTATAAGATTAAGCACACTATACATTCTGATATTTTCGTTTAATCTGTCCTAGGTTTTCTAGGGCATTTTTATCATTTTATTTACTTATTTATACCAAGTTAAACAAAATCTTCCTCATTCCTTAACGAGAGCGCGCTGGGCACTAAATCTTCAGCTTCAAGAAGAGTGATAATTTTTGTAATCTTTAAATTTCTGGCTTATATTTTTGGTGTATACCTATAAGTTACTAACGAAAATAATTGATGCGGAGGATTTTATGTATCCTGATGCAGGGCAAATTGTTGTAGCCAATCGCAATTCTGGTAACCTGTCAGTGATTGACGCGGAAAACGATAAGTTACTGTTTAACATTCCGCTCCCTCAAGCGGAGGGTGAAGCCGTCCCAGAACCCATGTATGTAACTTATCTTTCGGAAACTAATGAAATAGCGGTGGGAGATCGTGCCAATGACCGACTCGTGTTCTTCAATCTTAGTGATTATAGTGTTAATTCTTTAGTTCCTTTAGGGGAAGGAGTTTTTCATAGCTGGGCTGACCCCAATGAAGAACAACTTTGGGTCACTAATGATGTTGACAATACAGTTAGCGTGGTCGCTCTTGAGGAACAAGAGGTGATCGCCACTATTCCACTGGCAGAAGATTTAGTGGCCGCTGGGGGGAAGGTTCACGATGTGCTTCTCGATCCAGTTACCGATTTCGCCTATGTTTCTGTTCTAGGGGTAGAAGGCGACACTGATGTAGTTGTCAAGTACAGTAGGCATACCTTTCAAGAAGTAGACCGAGCATTGGTGGGAGACGATCCTCACTTGGCTGCTACAGCTTCCAATGACCTCCTCTACGTTCCTACCCAAGGAAGTAATCAAGTCAGTATCCTTGATCGAGCAACTCTAGATTTAGTTAAAGAGATATCTATACCTGGTGCCCATGGGGCAGGAATGCCAATTGATCGCAAGAACTTTGACGTTTTCTACACCACCAATTTGCCGGGAGAAGGGACAGATGCACTCTATGCAATTGACACGAAAACAAATAAATTACTCGGTGAACCAGTAGATGCTCCCTTTCCTGTGCCTCATAACATCGCACTCTCGGCAGAAGGAGATAAATTATTTGTAACCCATTCTGGCAGTAACAATCAGGTTAGTATCTACACTCTGAATGAGGAGAAATTACCGGAGCTATCGGGATCAGTTACAGTAGGGAATAATCCTTTTGGTTTGGCAGCAGTTATACCCATGAGCTACGAACCATTTTGATTCTGATATTTGATGAATTAGGCAATTAATTACTGCTTCGGCTACATTACTCTCTAAGCCCAGTTTCCCGGCAATAGAAATAGTTCTCATGCCAATTTAAATAAAAGAATACAACAGATAATGAAGGGGTTTAGCAGTGCTAAACCCCTTCCTAATAAAGCCCTACCTTAATTTTATGTGTCGCAAACATTATTGAATTTGGTCTCAGTAACAAAAACCTGGGCGATCGCGCTTATCGCTATCGAGGCGGCTTAGAGAACCCTTAGCTTATGCTTATTATATATACTTAAATTAAATAAAAATATTGATATTTGCCGATGCTCATTAGAATTGAGCTTCTAGGATTGTTGCGATCGCTAATTTTTTTCAAGGATTACATAATATTAAGTATTGGCACTCAAGCGTGCCAGTTTATTCTTCTTGCTGCTGAATAAACGTCAATTCGATGATTTGTCTTTTGAGTTAAAGGCTAAATGATACCATAATTTTAGGACAAATTTATCTGTCCTAGCTGGACGCTTCGTTCACTATCATGAGGGCGCTTATCTTGCCTGTCCCATTCTTAGTAGAGAGGAGTTTTCTCCCATCACATCAGGTAATAATTATCAAATGACTGATTCATCAGATAAAGAGACGGTTTTAGCCACTAATGAAGCATTTTACCGTGCCTTCTCTAATAGGGATCTTAGGTCAATGACTCTTCTTTGGTGGCAAGGCTCAACTAGTTTATGCATTCACCCAGGCGGTCGAGTTCTTACGGGATGGGAGACGATTCGGGCCTCTTGGGAATCTATCTTTAGGAATACTAATTCTTTAGAAATAGATATAGAAATTATCAAGGTAGAAATTGACCAAGCTCTCGCCTATGTGCTTGTCCGAGAAATTGTTTTGCAGTCAAGCCGAGGCAGAAAAGTAAAAGCACCATCGATAGCAACTAATATTTTCCAAAAGATGGCACAAAAATGGTACTTGGTTCACCATCATGGCAGTCCCATTATGCGCTAGTTAACGGTCTTGCTGAATAAATCAGAGTTGTTTGTTAATAGGGGGTTCAAGCTTTTATCTCCTATTCCAGGTGTCAGATTTTTAATAGATTGACGTAATTTTCTTGACACTTCTCAGAATAATCTATACTGATGTATTCAGGTAGTAGGGGTCATTAATCATTACAATAGTAGATCTAAGCGTTATACAACTAGATGAAATCAACTTTTGAATTAAATCTGCAACAATTATTTCCTTTTGAATTAGACGAATTTCAACATCAAGCGATCGCTGCTTTAAATGCTGATAAATCCGTGGTAGTCTGTGCCCCTACAGGCTCGGGGAAAACTTTAATTGGAGAATATGCTATTTATCGGGCTTTGGCTAGGGGCAAAAGAGTTTTTTACACTACACCATTAAAAGCTCTTTCTAATCAAAAGTTCCGAGATTTCCAAAGTCAATTTGGAACTGATAATGGCAAAAGCGTGGGCTTGATCACAGGAGATATAATTATCAACGCCAATGCCGAGATCATTGTCATGACCACCGAGATTTTTCGGAATATGCTCTACGAAACCCCCATTGGACAAGTGGGAACATCTCTAGAGAATTTAGATGCAGTGATCTTAGATGAATGTCACTATCTAGGGAATCGCGGTCGAGGTACTGTCTGGGAAGAATGTATTATTTATGCTCCACCGCAAATTCAATTAGTGGCATTATCTGCTACGGTGGGTAATCCGGAAGAATTTACTGACTGGATAGTGCAAGTTAGAAATGCCAATGGTGAGCGCAAATATGATTGTCAATTAGTTAATTCTGATTATCGTCCTGTGCCTTTGAGATACTTTTTTTGCGATCGCAATCAGATGTATCCCTTACTAGATAGTAAACAGACGAAGCTTAATCCCAAATTAAAATCCCTAATTCCCAAACGAGGTAGCAAAAGGAAAAGACTCAAACTTAAAGAATGTCCCAGTACCTTTAAAGTTTTACAAGAACTAAAAGCTAAAGATATGCTTCCGGCGATCTATATTATCTTTAGTCGGCGGGGATGCGATCGCGCTGTGGAACAATTAGACAATATTAGTCTGGTTAATGCCCAAGAATCTCAAGCAATTGAAGGTTTCTTATTACATTTTTTCCTTGATGAAAATGAGACCTTACAACAAGCCTTATTAGATAATTTTGCCCCAGATAACCCCGAACTTCATAATTTAATCCGGGAATATTTAGCAGCGAATCCCAACGCCGAGATCAATATTTCAAGTTATCTTACAGCCAATCCCAATCAGAAATATTTATTGTGGGAATTTCTAACCACCCAATCGCAAATTATTAAAATTGAACAAGTCGAACCTCTTTTGCGGGGTATTGCCTCCCACCATGCAGGATTATTACCCGCCTGGAAAGAGCTAGTGGAAAGATTATTTGAACTGGGATTAGTCAAAATTGTTTTTGCCACTGCAACTTTGGCAGCAGGAATTAATATGCCTGCTCGCACGACAGTTATTTCTGCCCTTTCCAAGCGTACCGATGCGGGACATGGCATGTTAACGCCGTCAGAATTTTTGCAAATCGCCGGACGTGCTGGGCGTCGAGGCAAAGATCCTGTTGGTCATGTGGTGACTCTGCAAACTCCCTTTGAAGGCGCACCAGAGGCTGTTTATCTGGCAACTTCTGACCCAGAGCCTTTGATGAGTCGCTTTACGCCTTCCTATGGCATGGTGCTGAATCTGTTGCAGAAACATGGCTTGGACGAAGTTAAAGAATTACTAGCCAAAAGTTTCGCCGAATATTTAGCGAAAAAGAAACTAGCTCCCGAACAACAAGCGATCGCTGAAATTACGACCCAAATGGCAAAACTCGATGTCGAATTAGCCATGATTTCCCAAAGCGATTTCGCCAGTTATCAAAAAATCAAAGAACGACTTCACGAAGAAAATCGACTATTAGATACCCTTAAACAACAAGCAGAAGCTGCGAGAAAAAAAGCTATTAAACCTTTAATTACTCTTTTATCTCCTGGCAAAATTGTCGGGCTAAAGGGTAAGCATATTCGAGTATCATCCCCCCTGGCTGCGGTGCTTGTAACCAAAGTACCAGGTTCAGGACAGGCCGATAATCTAGTTTGTTTAGGTATAGATAATAATTGGTACGTAGCAGCAAATGCTGATATCACTGAGATTAATGAAGGAGAAGTGCCGACTCAAGAGCTAGAATCGGTTTTGTTACCCCATCTAGAAAACCCTCGTCTCGGAAAATTACAACCAGGAGGAGAAACCAGTGCCATTGTTGCCCATAACCTGAGTAACTATATTATTCCCCCAGTTCCTGCTAAAGAAGTCATTGAGCAACAACAAAAAATGGATCTGATCCAAGAAGAATTAGATGCTCACTCTCTTAATAAATACAGTAATCTCAGTCAATTACTCAAAAAACAACAAAAACGAGATTTCCTGCGTAATAAGCTCCATAAAAGTCAATCTAAATATCAAAAACACAAATTAAATCAATCTTATTACTGGGAAGAATTTCTCAATCTGATTAAAGTATTGCAAGAATTTTCTGCCCTAGAAGAATATACTCCCACATCTCTAGGTCAAGCTGCGGCGACCATCAGAGGTGATAATGAACTGTGGCTCGCGATGGCATTTATGTCAGGAGAACTAGATAACCTAGCGCCCCATCATTTAGCTGCTGCGGTATCAGCTTTAGTTACCGAAACTCCTCGGGGAGATGTTTGGTGTGAATATGTGGCGGCTCCGGAAGTTTTAGAAGCTTTGGGTATTCAACGCCGTCAACCAGGTACAGAAGTTACCACTTCAGTTTTGCGCGAAATACGCCCCCATCTGTTCCAAGTACAACATCGTTATGGTGTTGGTTGTCCAATTTGGCGGGAATATGAATTAGTGGGATTAGCAGAAAATTGGGCTTTAGATGTGGAATGGAATGAACTTTGTGATAATACCAATCTTGCAGAAGGGGACATCGTGAGAATGCTGCGACGGACGATTGATGTGCTGTTGCAAATTCCGCAAATTCCTTATATTTCTAGTGTTTTAGTCAATAATGCTAGGGATGCCGTATCTGCTATGAAACGTTTTCCGATTTGACACTCCGCTACCATCTGGAAGCGGATTCTTGCTTCATCCCGACGTATCTAGGCAAGAACACCATTGGTGAAGACATGCCCCCGAAATTGGTCGATCCACAAGCTTGGCGCTAGTTTTACAACTAACCTGTTTGGGTCAGCCCGACCCTACAGTGAAGAAAAACTTCCTCGATGGGGTCGCTCGTCTAACTTCGCGGTTCAAAAATTTTACCTTAGTAAACACTTCTACTAAGAACCCTATATTTTTGGTTGTCGAGGTACTGATATGAACTTGGTTTTCGTCCATTGAAAGCATTGTACCATGATGGGTGACTCACTTATATCCCCGTCCTAAACGACGGGGTTTTACGTTCGGCTTGATAAGTTCGCTTTGCCATTAGCCATAAGCTATCTAAATTTTTACAGCATTTAGACCTGTCTTGAAAATAGAGGCTAGAACAAGGTAAATTCATAGACTGTTCTATTTTCATCCCTGGGTTGTGAACGGATAGTTCATGGCATCTCTTGCATAACGAGGAGCAAGTCAATTATGTAATAGGTACAAATACTAGAAAAAAACAGCTTAGAAAATCTCATAGCTGTCTGTCCTAAATTATAGTCATTCTAAATAGGAAGTATAGATTCTGACCGCGGAATGCGGTCAGCGCAGCGGGCAGACCCCGCGTCGGCGAAAGACGTTTACCCAGCTCCGTGTTCTGGGCAAACGCCAGTTCCTACAACGGGGGGAACCCCCGCAACGGACTGGCTTGGGAATGCTGCCCAAGACAGGCTCCGTCGTCTCTTGGTGCGCGTTCCCTCCAAAAAAAATCACCAAAACTACAGGCTTCAAACTAGACGTGGTTTAATCTAGCTGTTCTTCTCCTAAATCGCTAAGAGCTGGGCCATTTCCTTCAGGAGAGATCCCCAAGAACCAAGTTGGCATACTGTAGAATTTCACTCCAATGATATAGAAGCTAGTAAATACTAGACCTAGAAGCATTCCAGAGATCGCGCCTTCGCGATTAGTACGGCGGTCAAAAATTCCCAAAAGAATAACTGGGAAAAAACTAGCAGCAGCTAACCCGAAGGCAAAAGCCACAACTTGGGCTACAAAACCTGGGGGATTAATTCCAACATAACCAGCGATCGCGATCGCCAAGACTACCATAATTCGTCCGACCATGACCCTCTGTTTTTCTGAGGCTTGGGGATTAATAATGCGATAGTAAACATCATGGGCGATCGAACTGGAAATTACGAGCAATAAACCCGAAGCAGTAGATAAAGCTGCGGCTAATCCCCCTGCGGCAACTAGGGCAATTACCCAAGGAGCCAGTTTGGCTACTTCAGGCGTGGAAAGCACAATAATATCGCGATCAATAGTAATCTCACTAGTTACTTTATCTGGGGTTAATTCAATTCTGCCGTTATTATTTTTATCTTCAAAACCTAGTAAACCCGTATTTGACCATTTGGTTGCCCAGTCTAACTCTTGTACTTGCGCAATAGTTTTATCATGCAAACTGTCAATGAGGTTGTAACGAGCAAATGCAGATATGGCAGGAGCTGTTGTATAGAGAATTGCAATAAAAAGTAATGCCCAACCCGCCGAATAGCGAGCAGCACGAGCCGAAGGCACAGTATAAAAGCGCACGATCACATGGGGTAAACCCGCTGTCCCTACCATTAGGGCAATGGTGATAAACAGCACGTCCAGCATCGATTTATTGACAAAAGGTTGAGTATATTCGGCAAAGCCTAAATCTAGTTGAACTTGATTTAACTTTTCTACCAGATCACTAAAACTAAAAGCTAATTGAGGAATGGGATTCCCTGTTAAAATAAACGCGATCGCTATAGCAGGAATTAAATAGGCAATAATCAAGACAGTATATTGGGCTACTTGGGTCCAGGTAATCCCTTTCATGCCGCCTAAAACAGCAAAAAAAGCCACAATGATCATTCCTATAATGACCCCAGTATTAATATCTACCTGGAGAAAGCGACTAAAGACAATGCCCACACCGCGCATTTGCCCCGCCACATAGGTCAGAGAAACAAAAATTGCCGCCACTACGGCAACTAATCTGGCCCAAACTGAATAATAGCGATCGCCGACAAAATCTGGTACCGTATATTTGCCAAACTTCCGTAAATAAGGAGCGAGCAACAAAGCCAGCAGCACAAAGCCGCCGGTCCAACCCATCAAATAAATCGAGCCATCGTAACCCAAAAAGGAAATGAGCCCCGCCATCGAAATAAAAGAAGCCGCCGACATCCAATCAGCAGCGGTTGCGGCACCATTAGCAATTGCGGGAACCCCGCGATCTGCTACAAAAAATCCTTTACTATCGCGAACCCGGGATCTCCATCCAATATAGAGATAAACGATAAAAGAAATTAGGACAAAAATTGTTGTCCAAGCTTCTACTGTCATCATATTTTTGTTAAATAATATTTTACTAATTACTATTTTTTGCGATATCTGTGATCGAGCTTGTCCATTCTAATTGCATAGAAAAAAATTAGAATAACGAAGATAAATATTGAACCTTGCTGCGCCATCCAAAAACCGAAAGGGACATTTCCCAGAGTTAGGTTATTTAATAATGGAACCAACAGGATGCTGCAACCCAGGGAGACTAGCATCCAAATAATTAATAAATTGCGAATTAGCCTCACATTGGAACGCCAGTATCTTTGCTCTCTTTCTTGGTCTTCTCTGGTTGTGGATGGGAGATTTTCTTCATGAGGAAAATCCTCTGCTGGAATTGACATACAAAAGCCCTAATTTTTACAACTTAAGGCTAGAGTCTACAAGGAATTGGCAATTTCCCGCAATTTTTGTAAATTTTTGTATTGGGCTTTTCTTAAAGATTTCCACTCCCATTTCCTGAAATGAAAAAAATTTTCCGACTGCTACGAAAAATACCCCTACGGCAGCAATGAGAATGGCGATTAAAATCCAAATATTGTAGTAAAAATAAGCATAATACCCATGATTATATAAAGCGCTCTTGTACTCAGTTGAGATCGCTCCAATTTCTCCCTAGTTCTTCCCGATTCTCTTTTTTAATAAAGACAAGTTAACAGAACAGAAGAACAAACCATGAAATTTAGAGCAAAAAAGCTAATGGTCAAAAACCTCCCCCATCCCGGCACAGCAGGTTCACTCATTCAACTTACTCTACTTCCCATTAGTTTAAGACCCTGTGCATATTTCAAGATTTAAGACCTATTAGAAATCAACGAGAAAACTCACCTAGTATTTACCAGAGATCATAGAACAATGAAATTACGTTTTCTAAGTCAAACCTACTCTAGTTCTGATAAGCGAATTAAAACCAACACTGCAGAACACAAGGCTCGTTTCTTGGGGCAGAGTTATACTCCTTATCGTCCTGTTCAACCCTTTAACTCAAAATTAGGTCTCAGAAAATATCGCGGGATTGCCTACGGTGCTTAGAAAAGAGAATTGCTATTACTGAAAAAATATCCAAAGCATGATCTTGCACTATCTGCTCAGTGCACTTCCATTGAATAGGGAGCAACCAAACAATGTCCAAAGCTCACCAAAACCAACCTCAGTCTCAACTAGAGTCTCATCACTCGGATTGGGAATCGCTACAACTCTGGTCAACTAATGATAGTAGTAGTAAATTGACTTCTCTAATAGAAAGAGAAGCTCTTCCGACTAATGTTCGGGAACCAGAAAACAGCTCGTCAACCAAGCCATTGTTGTTTCTAACTTTAGGATTGACACTTTGTTTAATTTTATATGGTTTAGGTTTGATTACATTAAGTAACAATATCCATTCACTTACTCAGCAAGTAGTCACGGAATGGGTTCGTCACTATAGAAGATGATCATTAAACTATGATCATTCCTGACCCAACTGAAAATTTTTTACTCATCGCAATAACTGTAATGCTTAGGTCAATGGCGATCGCTTTTTTCTGTGATAGCGATCGCCTTAACTTAAAGTATGAGGTGTAGTCAACAGCTTAGAGTTAAACTAAACCAATTGTGGCTTCTCTTACTAAATGGGATTTTACTTTCGATGCCTTATCTGTCTCAGGTATTTCTAAATTGATCCCAGACGGTTTTAGGCAAGTTTCTGCTCGGGGAATAGTGACTTTAACCCAATAGATAAATATCCTTAAAAAGGGCCAACCTTATACTATTGAATCAACTTAATTTCTATTTAATGACAATTACGCCCTAAAAAATAATCTAGACTATCAGATTTTTTACTTTTTATTTCTATTGTAAGAATAGCAAAAAACATTTACCAAAAAGTTATAACAACCATGAAAGAGATATATTTAAGTCCTAACTTTTAGTATCATTGCTCTTATGGGTACTCCTGCTCAAGTAAATGCTCAAATAAATACTGAAGCTCCCCAAGATACTCTTGAGCTACAAGAATAATCTTCTGTAGTAAGGAAAATATACTAGCGACGCGGAGGGCAATCCCATTGTTTCTGAAGATGAGACTGCTGAAGTCCCCACTCAGAAAGAATCTGCCGAAGTTGTTTAGTCTAAAGCAGAGACCGCACCTGCACAATAAAGATCTTTATTAATTAGTTGTAAATTGTCTCAGAAATTAGTTTTTGTTTGGATCTAAGTATTGTTTGACAGCGAGAGTGGCCGAAGGTTTCTCGGATTACACAATCGCTGTTTTAAGATGTCTTCCCTGAGAGGAAGGCATTTTTATTGCAAAAAAAACTGTAGTGTCTACGAAATAATGGAGGTTAAGTAAAAACGAAACTTGTATCAACTAAAGTAAGAGATTGTTACTCAAAATGAGGTCTCCCCAGAAGTTTATACACCCCACCTCGTTGTAGTAACTGACGTTTGTCTTAAACTAAGCGAAATAAATGTTTGTCGGCGGTGGGAGAAGGGGGGCTTTTGTTAATTAATTAGTTAATATTTCTAGTCAATCGTATTTGTGTTGAAGTTCCCTTAGTAGTTGTCCAAAAATAACTT